>Ga0310691_10000018_pt1 | contig 332864 bp, 341 predicted proteins | sample 176DNAGHGlowgp2_FD_203887 | JGI IMG/M metagenome (GOLD analysis project Ga0310691, IMG submission 203887) | Sheep rumen microbial communities from Palmerston North, Manawatu-Wanganui, New Zealand - 1766 DNA GHGlow gp2 (v2) (version 2) | ecosystem: Host-associated > Mammals > Digestive system...
AGACATCTAATAACTTCTTTTATTTCACTCTTTTTAATTCTCATAATATTCTCCTTAATTTTTTATAATGTAATGTTCAAACGTATTTTTTTAAAAATATATATAATATGATACTTCAAATGTATTTCCTGATACCATTGGAATACTTTCAAAGATAACACGTGAAAATAATTCTAAATCATCAGAAGTAACATCATTATTAGTTGAATCAGAATATAGTAATCCTAATTCTGTAACTGATTTGTTTATTTGACTACCATCAAAAACTTTAGTAATTTTTAAAAATGGTTCATCTGAAATAATTGCAGGTGTATTTAATACAATTACAGTATCTTCGCCAGTAGGATCTAATTGTGTATCTCCTGGCAATGTTACTTTAATATTTCCTGTTTCACTATCGACACCATAAGTAGCATCTTCTACATATGGAAGAGGTATATAAGACAATAGAGTTTTTCTAATGTTAATATTAGTATCTGTTCCACTGTTTAAAAAGTTACTAACAGTTAAATCATCAGTTGTCTCATCTATTTTTATATAATTCACCAAATCAGTTTTATATTCAAATACATAATGGAAATATTTTAAAAACTTTTTAAAATTTGCAATATCATCTATTCTAACAAATGCTAATGAACCATCAATTGTAGTAAATCTATTTGGTCTATTTTCATATCTATTTTCATTATCTGCATTCTGGAACATACCTGTTTCATAATGAACACTTGAACCATTTTCAATTAATTGAACTCTGCATTTACCATCAATAAATACAACAGATGCAGATGGAAATGCTGTTACTACACGTCCTTCTAAATCATTTTCTTGATTAGTAGTATCTGATTTAGCAGGCATAAATACTAAACTGTTCATAGATGTATAATCTATATTATTTGTATATGTGTAATTATTAGAATTTTCTCCAAGTAAATTATATTTTTTATTAGCATCTACTAATTTTTCATAATTTACATTACTTTGTTGAACATCATTCCATGTCATTTCAGCATATGTAACGTTATAGCCATCACCAATAAATATATGAGATATTTCATTTGTAGATGAACCAAACATTTTATTAAATATTAATTTACGTCCAGTTAATGTAATCATATTATGCTTATTAAATAATATTTTTCCATCATTTAGACGTTTCATTTGAACTACACCATGAGCGATGGCATCATGGGTATTATTTCTATCGTTTAAATTTATCTTATCCATAATGCCACCCCTTAAAATGCAATATAATAAATTATTTTACAGTTAGAGTTTGTTCCAATAAAAATTGGATCAAATACAAATCTTGAAAATAATACTTCATTTTCATTACCTTCAGCAAATGCATTCTCAGCTTTATTATATTGTTTAATTGTTAAATATATTTCTGAAATAGAAACAACGTTATCAGTAGTTCCATTTATTTCCATTTCAAATCTAAACTTACGAGTTGCAAAATCAGAGTAAATAACAGCAGTATTTTCTGTACTTGTACCGATAATTCCTAGGTTCTTAGTTAAACTACTAATTGCACTTGTTTTAACACTTTCAAATGTTGTATTTTCTTGTGTTACAAATGTATTTATACCTGTCTTACCAAAATATGCCTTATAAAATTTATAATCATTATATTTAGTCCCAGAGTCATCTTCATTAATTGTAATTGATGCAAATGCTTGATCCATAAATAGATCTTTTACAAATTGACGTCCAGTATTAACAATTAGATTATGACCCTCAACAACTAGTTTTCCATCTTGGTAAATATATACATATCCTTTTAAACTATCTTTAGGATCAAGGCAGTCAATCATTGATTTATTCATTCTATTCGCCCTCTTCTTGTACATTTAGTACTTCTTTATTAATAATTTTTTTAACAACTAATTTATCATCATAATAAACCATATCTGCCATATAATCTTTTGAATGTATATTCATATAATCATATGGTGATAAATATTCACCATCAGATTCATATTTTTGTGTGGTTCTTACTTCACAAATTTCTGATGTATATGATATAAATAACTTTATAGCTGCTATAATAAATGTTGTTAAATTTTGTGTATTACTATCTAATTGGAATATTACTTGCATAAATAATTCAGATTCCAAAATAGAATTTATTTCATTCATCCAGTTAATTAGATTTTCATTCATTGTAGTTAAGTTATCAATTGTAAGTTCTGTAGAAACAGGTGATAACTTATATCCTGTAACCTGATGAGTATTATTATCTACAACTTCATCAATATTGTACATTTTATTTAAAATAAATGATGCAAGTTGTGGATAACTCTTAAGTAATTTTGATTCTTCTTGTGATAAATTTAAAGTTAATTCTAATTCATTTTTATCTGATAAATAGAATTCTTTATAAGCTTCATCTAAGAAATCATTAAATGTATTATCTATATGCATTAAATTTCCATACGATGGATTTTTAATACCACTTAAATAATCAATAGGAAGTTTTAATATCTTTTCAATCATTAATGAATAAATATTATAAACTGAACGGTCTAGATTTTCTAATCTTATTCCATAGAATTTATTATCTGTATCACTATCGGCACATTCTGCAAGATATAAAGGCCATGCAGCACCAATTGTTTCAGGATCATTCATTAATGATAAATAATTCATACCATATAAATAATCTTTAACTTCTTCAGAAGAATCTCTACCTTTATTTATAGAAGCAGATAATTTAATTTCTTTAAATTGATTTAAAAATTTACTTCCTGCAGATGATAATTTAATAGCTGGAGTAAATGCAATCTTTGGATATTTTGTTGAGTCTATCTTAAATGCAGAAGATATTCCATCATAACTATTTTCATATGGATTAAATATATCTAATTTCTCAAATGCATTATAGAAATTATTTATATTATTCATATCAATAGGTATATAATTATCATTATCATCTTGAATAAAATATTCTTTACCTAATTCGATATTAGAAACTAATTTATATTCTGCATCATAAAAATCATTCTTATATTTAAATGTATATCCTGATTTATTTCTTATTGCATAAATACGTCCTAAAGCTTCTGTTGTAAAGATATTATCTTCACCATATAATCTTGTAAATAATTTTTTAATGCTTCCATTTGCATTTATTCCATAATATTTACCACTATTTGCATATTCAGCACCATAAATAGCTGCATTATCATCAAGATTAAAATCAGCATTATTAGAATTTACTTTATATTTAGTTATAATAGTTAATTTATATAATAATTTAACTATTGTATAAAACTGTGTTAGTGATAAGTTTCCACTAAATCCGGAAATTAATGTTGAACCAAATAGAATATTTTCTAAAATACTAGAACTACCATTAGTACTTATATACAATAGTTTTTCATGTAGATATTCAATTAATGATATGCAATATCTAGATCTTATTAAATTATCAAATATATTAGTAGATAAGTCAAATGCAGAATATTTTGATGTTACAAGATTGATATTCATATCTTTAATCAAATCTTCTGTAATAATTTCTGAATCCCAATATGGATCTGATTGAACAAAAGTATCATAATTTTTAATATTAGAAATATTATTTATAATTTCTCTTGTTTCATTTTCAGGTAAATATTTAGATTCAATAAAACCAATTGTTCTATCGGCATTAATAGTACTTGATTCAATCATTGTAGTATTATTTGTTGATTTTAAAGTTAATTGTTCATTATCGATAATTGTATTTCTATAGCATATACCACATGTTACATACTTTGTTCTATCCTCTGGAACTATTGAGTATGATGACATATCAAAATCAATATCGACAACCATTTCATGTTCTTCAGAATCAACTAAATAATATAGATATAATTTATTTTGTGATTGATCATATCTAAAATCATTATATGCTATTTCTAAGTCTGCATTATATGCTGGACTATCATAGTATCTATAATTTGTTTTTCCATCAATATTATAAGATATCTTAAAATGGAAATATTTCTTTAATATTTTTACTAAACCACATTGATCTATATAATATAAGAAATTCTTTAAATTAACTGCTTCTGAAGATTTAATATGGTTATCTAAACGAATTTCTAGACTTTCTTTTGTTCCAGATACACCAGATGGAGTAATCATTGCAACACCTGATGCTACACTTGCTGGAGAAAGTGTTTCATATGCTGGAGATAAGTTTGAATCAATGTTACCTGAACCAGTAGCAATACCAACTAAATTAATTAATCTAGTATAAACTGTATTTGTAAAATCTGGGTCGGTAAAAGACACACATCTACCAAATCTATCTAATAATAATTCACCATCATTATTTTTATATCCATTAAATTTAATTCCAGCTCTATTTACAATACTAGCCTTACCATTAAGACCACCACTAACTTTAAATGTATCTTTATACGAATCATCAAATATTTCTATTGTATAATATTTATTTATATTTGATACATAGTTTGAATCATTATCTACAGTTCCATATGATTCTAAGTTTTGATAGTCTGCAAGGATATATTTATTAATATCAATATCTATAGTATTATTACTAAATGTTTTAATAATTTCATCAATAACAGCAGATGAACCTTTCAATCTTGTTAATTTATTAAAGTTTCTAATTACAATCTTTTGATAATCAGTTTTTCCAATAAATGGCCCAGTTTCTTCTAATATGCTCATACCATAAGTTTGTAAGAAGTTATGAATATCCGTAGCATCAAAGTAATCAATATTGTGAATATTATCAATCTTTGATGATAAAAATCTTTCAATAGCAACTGTTGCAAGCATAAACTTTTCAAATGCATCATAATTTTCATCTTGCGTAAATGATTTATTTAATAAATTTCTATAAAATACTTCTCTAGTTTCTTGATATATTTCTAGGAATGTTTGTATTTCTTTTTTCTCCGTATTATCTAATCCATAATTAATAAATGATCCCTCACAATATTGGATAATATCTGATTCTCTTGCCTTACGACAATTATATGGATTACAATATAGAGATGATACTAAAGATGTAACATCATTTGATAATAATGAACCTTCTTTAGTTCTAATAAAATTATCTAGTGATGATGTAACTAATCTATCTGTTTCAGATACAGTAAATACTTTACCATTTCCATCTGAACCTTCTGAATTTAATAATGATATAATTAATTCAACAATATCAGATTTTTCTATATCACGATATAATGGATTTAATTCCTTATATATAACACCAATAGAGAAACTATATTGATTGCTACTGTTTATATCATCTGTTGTTATTACTTGTACTGCTAAATCATCTATATTTCCAGTTGGACTAGTTAATGTATAATTATTTGTGCCCTCTACTTGTGAGAAGTATCCTAAATCTGATGCGAAATAACCAACTCCATCAACCTTTCCAATGTTTTGGAACATTCTTAATTGATCTGGATTTAATGTAACATCAATTAAGTTAAATGCTGAAACTAGTTTATTTTGTTGTGTTTCTGTAACTTCATCAACATAAGCAGATAACTTCATTCCTGTACTAGCAGGATTTTTCATAAATCTATATAAAATCTTAGATTTATCAATCATAATGTTTTTATATTCTTCAACCTTATATGTACGTAAATAAGAATCAATTAAATTGTCAAAGAACACATCATATGTTAAATCTGTCATGCTATTTAATGAAATTTTTGGTGCAAGTTCATTATTACTTTCACTATAGAATAATCTTAAAAATTTACTCATATAGTTATTAAATAATTCATTCATATCTAATATGTTATTGCTATTTGTTTCGAACTTGAAATATTTTTCATTAATATATTCAACATGGCCATATTCAACCATAATATTTTCACTTGAATATGAGTTTATATATAATGTTGTATTTAATGATCCACTTATGCCTTTTACAGCAACTTTATGAATTATTGCATTTGTTAATAATGGCATATATTCATTTATTAATGAATAATCAATTGAATCACTATTTACTAATGCTGAACGTACTACACGATATTGTTGTTGTTCTGCATTAAAATCCTGGAATGCATATTCACCATTTGATGTCATGTAGTATAATTCAGATTTAACGTTATTTTCATATACATATTGTATAGATATGTTTCTATTTTCACTCATATCTGTTTGTACAATAGAATACTTGCCTGGTATATTTAGTTTATTTATTAAATAAACATAAACACACATTTCAATATAATTAGAATTTAATAATTTATCATAAAAATCATTTTTATTATAAAGCATAGTTTCTTCTACACTTATTGTAGAGAAATCAAATGCATTTAAATTACCAGATATCCAATTTTGGAATGTTTCTTTTAAGAAGTATCCAGTATGATGATCAGCAGAGTCATTAAGTGAATAAATTAATTCACTATTTTTAAATTTTAATACTAATTGGCCTGAATCATTTTTAGATGTCTTGACAGTAATATTATTTGATAAATCAAAATTAAAAATATTATCTTTTATTAGAGTTTTCTTATAAAATGTTTGAGAATCAGTACCTCTTTTTAAAAAGACAACATAATTATTTTCTATAGAAATATCTCCAATAAATGTACAGTAAATATTTTTTGTATAATCATTAATACGAATTCTTCTAAAGTTTCCATAAGTATCATTATTGAATACAGTTCCATTATTTACTGAATTGTTTGGATCTCTATCAAATCTTAATATATCATCATATGTTCCATCTGCTAGATTTAATCCAATATCTTGTTTTGATGCAATAAATAAAATAGGAGTATAAATATCTTCATTGTCAATTGTTTCTTTTTTAGATAGATATACACCATTATTCTCAACAGTCATATATCCATATAAAACACCATTAACATTTGAATAAACATCTTCAAAATATGCATCTACAGTATCATAAATAAATGTACCATTATGTAATGTTTCACTAATTATTTCTTTAATAGCAATACATAATTTAGAATAATAACTATCTTGACTGTAATTTGAAGTCAAGCCAAAGCATAATTTTAATAAATTATCATTTAAGAAATTTTCTATTTTAATATTATATTTTGCTATAATTGATAATAAGACATAAATATCATTTATATTTAATGAGTCTTCATAATACTTTAATAATAAGTCTTTAAATGTACTAGATACTTTATTATCTGCATTATCTAATGTATCAGAATCTTTTACAGATGAATTTAAATAAAAATTAACAATATTATTAAATTGCTCTACTGAAGATTCACTCATTGAATAGTTATCATATGTAGAAATATTATTAATTGATTTCAATAGTAAGTTATTAATGTCAGTTTTATATGACTTTGCTAACTTATTAAGATCTTCAATTGTTTTAAAATTATTTACAGATGCCATTATATCATCCCACTTCTTTTTAATATAATAAATTGTTCAAATCAGTATTTTTTAGGAAAAATATGATTTTATACATAAAAATCGACTCTGAACAATTAATTATAAATAAGTGAAAGAAAGTGATAAAATGGAGAATAAAATAGGTAATATTAACATAGATCAAGACAATCTAGTTATACGATCTAATAGAAATATTTATTGTGAGAGTTTTTATTTTATTGATGTCTATGATGATACATTATTAAAAAAATTTATTAAATCAATTGAGAGATTAGTTCGTTCTTCTAAAGAATATAGAAAGTATATAGAATTACTAAGAACAAATATTACTGCTCTAAATTATGATTCAGTAATGTCTAATTTAAGTCAAACAGATGTATCATTAGAATTTCATCATTATCCATTAACATTATATGAAAATATAGAAGTTGTTGTTATTGATCATTTAATTAAAAAAGATAGTATCACATCATTCTCAATTGCTAAAGAGATTATGGATTGTCATTTTAAAAATATAATTGGTATAACACCATTATCAAAAACAAATCATGAATTAGCACATGATAATGCAATATTTATTCATAAAAATCAAATTTATGGTGATTATAATAAATTTATTGAAAAATATAAAGATGGTGTTAATATAGATTTAAAACATAAAATTGAGCGAATGGAAAAGATGTCAGACGCTAATGTTGCTACTGACTTTAAGGGTATTTTAAATGACTAGACATAGTATAACACATCAATTTAAAATATCTGGTTATATTGAAGATTTAACTAATAATACAGAATATTCATTAAATGATCAAATACTTTCTGTAGCAATACGAAAAGATTACATGGCAGATGTATTTCCATTATTTGTAGTTAAAGCAAATGTAACATCAGAATTTAGAGAAAAATTAAGAAAAATTAAATTTAGATTAGCAATATCAATAGATCAATTTAATGCTACTGATACATCTAATTTAGAATATGATGAACAGATATTAGAAACAAATGTTTTAAATACTATATTAAAAATTTACGATCCTAATATTACTAAAATGACATTAAAAGATGATGATCAATCAGATGATGAAAGTATAGTTAAAAATCAAAAAGTTGTTGTAACATTTGTTGGTATTCCAGATAATTTAGTAGAAATTAATAATGATGTTATAAATACAGTTTATGAAAATGCATCTATGGATGAAATGTGTGTTGATATTCTTGGTGGATATAATCCACTATATTTAGATCCTAGTGATAATAAAAATAGAGAGAGATCTGTTTTAATACCACCATTAAATCTATCTAAGACAATAGAATATTTACATACATATTTAGGCATATATGATACTGATCCAATATTATTTTTTGATACAGATACAACATATTTATGTAAAAGATTTAAAGATAAAAATGCAACATATTTGAATAAAATTGATATACAAGTTTTAGATATCAATGAAGTATCATCTATATCAGACTATAATCTAGTAGAAATCGATGATGATAACAATATATATCAAAATATGAATGATACACCAATATATGCTAAAAATACAGATGTAAAAGATAATGAAGTTGGTGGAACCGCAATATTCGGTTCATATGGTTCTGATTATGAATTAGTAACAAGAACATATGTTAATAATCCAAATGAAAATAAAAAAAGATATTTTTGGAATGATAATAAATCTGAATTATATGAAAAGGCTATACTTAATACAACAGATACTCAAGCAAGTTTTACATTATTAAATTGTAGTCCAAAATTAATAACGCCTAAAACACTAGTGTCTATAAATTCAGATGATGAAAATGCAAATGGCATATATACAATATCATCTTGTAGAGTCATATTTGATAGTACAGATATGAAGACATTTACTAATACAATTTTAATATCATGTATTAAATAAAAAATAAGATAACGTAATGTTATCTTATTTTATTTTTTAGAATAAGTCATCAAATGCAGTATTTGATCCGCTAGTAGCAGGTTTCTTTAAATCAAGCATATATTCTGAATCTTGATCAAAAGAATATTTTGCCTCAGGAGCAGGTAATGCCTTAATCTTATTTACAATTTCTTTATTTGAATCTACAATATCTCTACTTGCTAATTCAGAGTTAGCTTCAGACTCAGCTCTAAATTTAGGAGCAAATTGATATAATTTATTTAATGATGGAAGATTCTTAAAGTTTGCAAAATTTCTTACCATATCAAATAATTCAGAAACTTTAAATCTAGATTTAATTACAGTAAATATAATATCTCTCATTGAATATAATACTGCAATAATACCAACTGCTTTATAAATTAATCCAGTTAATTTTCCACCAGAATCAAGATTTGTATATAAGTTCTTAACACCTGTTAATACAGTAGAAAATACATCGCTTGCTTCTTGAATTGTGCTCATTTCTTTATCAGGAATTTCAACATAAAATTCTCTAATATAATTTGTATCTTTAACTAATAGTTTAAATTCACCACTATTAACAGAATCAATGAATTGTTTTAATGTTCTTAATGCTGAAGTATCATCAATTCTAATATTAGATTTTAACTTAACTTCACCAGATGAGAAATCTACAACAGATGAGAATAAATATGCAGTAGCCGCAATGATTGCAATTATAATAGTTTGATATCTCATAATAATCATTGATTTTTTCATTCTATATCCATCTCTAAATTGACTAGAATATTGATTTAAATAGAATATAGATTTAGTAATTGCTGTAATATATTCTCTAATAATAGAATCATTATATAATGCATTTCCAGTATCAATTAAATTTTCAATATGTGCAATTGTTTTTTGAATAGCATCTAGATCACGCAAATTCTTAATATCTCCACGTGATCTATCGATGATTGTCATATCCATTGATTTAGAAGCTTCATAGATTTCTTTGAATAATTCAACTGCAATAGTTTTTATAGCATCAATCTTTGTTTCTTCATGAAGATTTTCAAACTCTTCTTCAGTATAAGCATTAGACTCAACTAAAAACTTATGTAAAATTATATCTGAATTTTTCATCTATAATCACTCCTAACGTAATAGGTTTTTAAGTGTTGCAAGTTCAGATGAATCTTTATTTCTTAAAGCATCATATGGAATTACATCCCATGACATAGCATCCACATCATTGAACACAAAAACCCTTTCTAATGCGTCATTAGCAACCATTAAATTCATTGCAGAATAACGCTTCATTAAACTTGCAGATAGTTTTCTATCTCTTAAATAATCAATACCTAATTCTTGACGAACGGTATCTGCTTCTTTTTGAGAGAATATAATATGAGCATTTGCAATATTATTAGAAGACTTTCCTGCTAATTTATTAGCAATTGCTAATTGAGATACTTTCTCTAAATTCTTCCATACTTCTCCTGATTGAGGAAGTTTAGAAGAATCGATTCTATTTTTCTTAAATGCAGCAATGATATCACTAATAGAACCTTTATCATCACCAGCAAAGATTCCTTTAATTGTTGATCCTTCTGCATTAGCTTTTAAGATATATTCCATTTCTTCAGAAGGTATTCTTGTAATAACACCAAGAATTCCAATAACTGCTGTTAATTCATTATCAGAATATTTACCATCTGAATATCTTTCTTTAAATTTAACTGTAAGAATTAGTGGAGTATTGAATCTACGATCTTTTAATTCACGTCTATCATATTCTACAGATCCATATGCTTGTTGAGATCTAGCACCATATGATGGAAGCATCATAGTATTATCAGGATCATAATTTACAATATTTACGCCCATTTCTCTTCTAGCTTTAATAATTTCACTTGGTTTAATTAATGAAATACGGTCATATGCTTCATTTACTTGTCTATTTTCATTAATACATTCAGATAATGCTTCACGTACATCAGTATTTATCATTAAATCTTCTTCATTTAATGGTTTATATACTACGCCTAATTTATCTTCAAATCCGATAAATCCGCTTTCAAATATACTCTTCATATCACGTGTGAAAGCATCTAAATCATCTTTTAATTCTTTTACTTTTTCATCTACTTTATCTTTATCAGTTTTATTAGTGATATTAGTATATTTTGCTATTACACTATTTCTTTGTTCTTCCATTTTATCAATCATAGCTTCAACTTTTTCCCAAGGTTTAATTCTTGATGAGCTATAATTAAAGTTAGAAGTACTAACAGATTTTTTCTTTTTTAATTTTGAAACGATCCATCCGATTAATCCACCAGTTAAAGCAGTACCACCAATGATTGGTCCAATAAATGGAACCAATGATGCACATGCAGCAAGAGATAATGATGAACCTAAACCAATAGCAGCAGCAGCGGCTCCACCAGCTCCAGTTCCTATAGTAACACCTACAGCTGAATATTTTAATACATCTGCTACTTTTACAGATAAAATATTTTCAGTATATTTCTTAATCATTTTTTTATTATGCTTTACATCATCTTTTTCTTCATCTGATATAGCATTGTATCCATTATAATCGCCAAATTCTATTAAATCTTTTTCTTTATAATTAGTTACAATACTTGATGCTACTGTATCTCTTACAGGAATACCTAGACGCTTAGTAATATAATCTAAGAATTCTCTACCACTAATATAATGAGAGTATAATAAGTATGTTGCATCTATATATCTTTGTTTAAGAATTGCATTTTTTGGATCATTTAATACATCACCAATTTCACGATTTATTGCACTTGATAATAGAGCCTTATCAACAACAATTTCACCATTAGAAAATTCATCATATTTTTCAAATCCATTAGAATCAAGATCAACAAATCCATAATCTTTTAATTTATTAATTCTATTTGCATCAGTAGCTCGTAAATATTGATTTTGTGCTCTAGAATATTTACTATGACCACTGTCTTTTATATTACTGTCAGTACCAGTAATAAATGGATTATTTACATTTGCAAGATTATATTTATCTGTAGTTGTAATGCTATCATAGTCAGTACCATCAAATTTATCATATTGAGGATCCATATATTTTGCTTCCATTAATTCAATTGCTTTATTTGCATATTTTGAATCTACAATCATTGCATCTTCTAACAATGAATCTAATGCAGGGTCACCACATGTAAAGCTTTCTTGTTTTAATAATCTATATGTAGGATTGTTAGCAAAAATATCATCTGCGCTTAAAGAATTATTCATGGCTTTATTAGCAAGTCTTTGTTTAGAGAAATCAGTTCCAGTAATTTTATCTAATGCTTGAATAGCAATATTTCCTTCAGCATTATTTCTACTATAATCAGTAATGTCGATAACTTGATTAGATACTAATATATTAATATATTCAGCATATTGTTGTTCTAGATAATTCTTTAACATTACTGCTGTATTTGGATCTACATTTTCAGAGATAACAATTGGGAATTTTTTAATTGCTCTGTTAGCCATAGATGTAACAGTATTATTGCCAATTAATGCTCCTAAACCGCCTTCTAATCTTTTCTTTAATTCTTTAACATTTCTAGTATCAACAGAACCAATACCGCGTCCATAAGGATTATTTTTATCTACTGGAGTGTATTCTGGAAAGCTTGGTTTCTTTTTCTTTCCACCGAAATTATCGCTAAAAAATCCTTCTTTTAATAAATCTTTATTATTCATTATATCAATCCCTTTCGAGTATATTTTTAATTAACACATATAAAAGGTATATTGTTAAATTCTATAATAAATTGTTCTATTAATTATTTTATTGCAAATAATTTTATTTTTTAACAAATTACTATAGTTGAACAATCTATTATAACGGAAATAAGGTGATATTATGGCTAATAAAACCACAGATATTAATAGAAATAGAGACACTGCCGGAATAAGAAATTTACAACGTTTTGACGGCTATTTTTCAAATCATTATAAAAATGTATTAACTGGCGGTACAGCGTTTGTATTCTTTACAAAACCTAAATTATTTTTATATCAATACCCAACAAATAATGCATCTGACGAATATGCAAAATTAGCATATCAAAATATGTGTTCAGATCCATATTTCTCATTATTCTTAAATGCAGAAGCAGTAAATGATCAAGATAGATTAATCATTGATAATTTATCTTATTTAAATGATTTAGATAGTAATTTTATTAAAATATTGACAAATGAATGTAAAAATTTTGATCCAGTAGATACTAATATAGATTCTGTTGAGGCATATAATACAAAACAAGGTTATCGTATGCCATTACCAACACATACAACAGCATCTGAAGCAGCTGGACAAGTATCATTTCAATTTACAGAAACTGCAAATTTAGATATAACTAAATTAATATCTTTATGGATTAAATATATAGAATTAATTAGTGACGGAACATTTAGAGCTAATCCTGATATGGTAAATAATGGAATACTAGATTATGAATCTTCTATTTATTATTTTTTATTAGGCCCTGATGGACATACATTAAAATATTGGGCTAAATATACAGGATGCCACCCTATGAATATACCTTATAGTGCATTACGTTATAGCAAAAAAGATGGATCTATTGTTGAATTGTCCTCAACATGGTCATATACAATTAAAGAAGATATGAATCCACAAATATTAGAAGATTTTAATAGAGTATCATTAGGAAAATTAGATTATAATGATGAATTTGAAAATAAGGAATATATTTCATCAAAAGAATCTTTCTTATTAGACTTAGAAAAATTAAAAAATAATTTTGGATATATTATCAATGCTGATAATAGAGATCCAATTGTATTCTATAATAATGCATCTGCTGATAAGACTGCACTAATAGACTCTTTAAATAATAAATTTGAATTATCATTTAGTAACAGAGATATGGAATATACTTTTGAATCAGAAAGATTTAATTTTGATTCAGATCCATATAAGACTAAAATATAGGAGTGATAAGATATGGCGAATAATACAATATCAAGTTCAAAATATGATATATATCAAAAATATTCTGCTATTATGCAACATTATTTTGGTAAAGATGTAGATTATATGAGAGCCGGCCTAATGGCATATATAACAGAGTGTATGGCACTATTTACAAGAGATTCTGCAATTCATAAAGATATGTTATATAAAGAATCTTATTTAAATACAGCAATTATGCCACAAACAATCTATAATTATGCAAAGATGTTTGATATATCAATTCAAAATGCAACACCAGCATATGCGGATATTATGCTAACAATGAATACTGCAGATCTAGAAACAATGATTTCTAAAAGAAGATCAAGTGATTCATCATTTGCAAAATATGGCTCTGATGTATCTAATATTGATAGAAATTGTATGGTTATTGATAGAAGTAATCAAATTATTTCAGGAGAATATTATTTTGCTCTTGAAAGATCTATAATAATTTATAAGAATGATAATGATTCTTTTATAGTTCGTTATTGTAATACAGAGTTACCATCAACAACAGAATTTGGTGATAATACTACTACATTCTTAAAGACAGTTATTACATCAAGTGGTTCTGAAAGATATTTATCATTTATTGTTAGAGCATATCAATATAAGATTAATCATATTCAAAAACAAATTACATCATCTTCATTTATTGATACTAAAGTTCATACATTTAAATATGACGATCAATTAGCTGGTGTAAGATTACAATATAAAAAAAATAATAAAACAACTTCAATTCCATTAGTTTTCTCAGATTCAATTATTAATAATGAAGAAAAATATGCTTATTACAATATAAGTGATGATAATGAAATTGAAATTAGATTTTTAAATGGTGTATTTTTACCTTCTGTCGGTAGTACATTATTAGTAGATATCTATACTACATATGGAGCAAGTGGTAATACAACATTTACTGGAGATGCAACTTTTACATTATCTGATGAAGATTATCGTACATTAGCAATTATTGCGACATTTACAGATAACCAATCATATGGTGGAAAAGATGCACCAACTTTACAAGAAACAAAATCAAATATTATTAACCAAATTTCTTCAAGAGACTGTATTATTACAGAAAATGATTTAAATACATACTTTAATGGTTTAAAACAATACTTTAGTACAGTTAATGATGGTGAATTAATATTCCAAAAGAAACGTGATGATTTAATTCGTCGTGTATATAATGCATATTTATTATTAAGAACAGGTTTGGAAGCAGATGGCTCTATATCAACAAACAGTAGATATGTATCAAAAGTTATACCTACAAGAACAGTTGATGCTACATTCCCAATTACTAATAATATTTCTAAACCATTTGGTTCTATTCTAGAAGAACATATTGATGGGGATACTTTTAATTACTCATATGTTCCAATTGAAAATGAAACAAGTGGAAATGAATATTATATCGTTCCATTCTATATGAGAGTTATGTTATATCCTATTAAGAAAGTAAAATATTTATATAACTTAACAAATGACTCTACTGCATTAACATATGTTTCTATTGAACAAAATGGTAATGGTAATATTGTATTAACACCATCTACTGTTGCTGTTAATAGAGGAATCGACGGATATTCAACTTCAAAGAGATATACATTCACATTCTCATTTGCAAGTAATAAAGATATTTCACAAATTTGGGGATCAAATAAAATAACATTCCATATTTATAAATCTAAAAATAACTACCAAGCAATTGAAATTGGATTAAATTCATCTCCAAATGATAATGAATGTGGATTCTCTATTATTTCTGAAAAAGAAGATAACTCAGATGTATATAATACAAGCTTTATCATCTCAATTCCAGTTTCTGAAGAAGAATTCTCATTTACTGATAAAGATGATTTTGGAACTTATATTAATCTATTTGCAGGATCAAATATTAAAGCTGCAGAAGATATTTATGTAGGTTTAAAGATTGATGCAACATTAGAATCTGAAATGTTAAATGTAACATTTAAATCAGATACTAAATTATCATTATTTAGAAATCTAGATACAATTTTAAATTCAGATTTAGTATTAAATACTATTACTAAGTATTATGTTACATATACTAGAGGTGGAAATACTGAACCTGAAGAACATGAAATTACTGCATACCAATATGAGTCAATTTTAGAAAATACTTCTGATTCTGCACATCAATCATTATATTACTCTACTGATAGAACTGGATACGAAGAATGGGAAAATTTAGTAATTAAATCTAAACGTAAATCAAATATTATTTCATCAATTAAAGTTAAAGAAATTCCAGTTGTACATTCATCATTCTTCAATAATGAAGCAAATCAAACTAAATTTATTAAGCAATTATTTATTTATATTGAAATGCTTAAAGAAAATATGTCTAAACTAGAAACAAATACATATTTCAATTTAAAATTTGAAAATACACATGGATTATCACAATTATATGATACAGTTAATATTAACTTAAAGTTAGAATTAGATATTGTTTTATATAATCGTGATGCTACAATAGAATCACAAATAAGAGATTATATAAGAGCTATTGTAGATAATTGTAATAATGTTGGTTCTATGGAAGTTTCTAATATTATTGCATATACTACAGCTGCATATAATAAATACATTCATCATATAGTATTTAAGGGATTGAATGGAACATTTGATCAACATGTTGATAAATTAGATATTAATTCAACAAATTATGTTCCAGAACATTTTAATTTAGATACAGAATCATTGGAAGATTCTATTACATTTAGTACAGTAGATGATTAAAATTATTTTTAAAAAAAATACCATGTACAATATAATATAAAACAATTCCGTGAGAAATAGAACAATATATTATATAAATTTATAAATAAATATAAAATAATAAAAAGAAAGGTCTGATATAATGAAAATAGAATATAGTAAATCATTGGCAGATAGATCAAAGAAAATAGATTCAAATATTGCAGAAGCTTTTAGACAATTTAAAGAAAAGAAAGCACAAGAAGAAAGAATGCTAAAAGAACAACATGATAATAAAATGTATTCAACAGCATATGCATCATATTCAGCTAAACATGATAGAATCCGTGAAAAGGAAAAAGTATTAACAGAATCATTAGAATATGATGAAAAAACAAATGTTATTGGATTAACTAAAATATTAACTCAAGTTGTTAAAGAATCATTATTATTAGATCTAGATGAATATAAAGCAATTAATGAACATTATGAAGAATTTATTTCAGATACTGTTAAATCATTCTTAGAACATGCAAATATCAATCAAGATATTGAAAATGAAGATACTAAGAAATTATTAGAATTTGTAGAAACTAATAAACCAGTTAAAGAAGCTGGTATATATTTAACAGAAGAACAAATTGCTGATGAATTTAGTCAAGAAAAATTCGATCAAATTGAAGATAGTATTGATAGTTTAGCTGGAGATACTATGGATAGAGTTGCAGAATTAATTGATCATGAAAGAGAACAATCTCAAGAAATTAATGACAATTTAAATGCTATTACAGGATTAGAAGAATCTGAAAGACCATTATTAATTAAAAATGATAATAGAAAGTCAGTATTAGAAGTATTAGCATTAAATGAAGCAACAGAAATGATTGCAAAAGGACAACCTTATAATTCTGATTTAGCTCTTGCAAATGCTATTACATATATTACAGTATTAGAAGCTTTAGATAATTCAGGATTAGTTACAGTTGGTGAAAAGGGTTATAAAAAGATTCTTGAAGCTGCTGGCGAAACAGTTACTCCATTAAGAAAGTTAGCTGCTAAATCTTCTCCAGTATTAATTGAAACTGCAAATAAAGAAATTCCTTCAAAGGTTAAATCTTATCAAGATAAAATTAATGAAGCTAAAACTATTGGCTTTACAAGTTTTGCTGATTGGAAGAAAGAAAAAAATAAATTCATGACTAATGAAAATACAACTATTCAAGAAAATGTTCAATATGAATATAAGAATAGTAAAGGTGAAGGATTTACAAAAGATCAAGTTAAAGATATCTTAATTCGTGAAGGCTTTGATTTTGAAGTAGATGACTTTGCAACTATTGCTCGTTCAATGGGTTATAGAAAAATATAAGAAAAAAAAAGACTAATGATATATTCATTAGTCTTAATTTTTTATTCCTCTGTATCAAATACTATAACAGTAGTAGTTGTAACATTTGTGTCTGGATTTACTGTAATATATGTTAATCTTTCAGCACCACAACGTGAGCATCTTTCGATCTTCATATTTTCAGATTCATATACAATAACCCATTCATGACCTAAAGCTGGAAGAATTTCTTCTTTAACTTCAGTCTCATATTCTGTTGTAATTGCATATGTCTTTAAGCCTTCTTTATGACAAGTAGGTTCAACTGCAATTTCAATAACTACTTCAACATCTTCATATTTAAAATGATGTGTATCATTTTGACAAATGAATTCTGCTTTAGCAGTTGTTAAATCTTCACTCCAAACAAATCGTGTAAATAACCAATTATGACCAGTTGGTTCTAATTTAACTGTCTTATAATCAGTATATTCTACACCATCATAAGTTAAAGATACAGAATAAGTAACTAATCCACTTTCTTCACAAGTAGGTTCAACAACTTGTTTTAATACTTCTATATTGCTTGTTCTTGTTTCATTACATGTAGAGCAAATATATAATACTTCACATGTTTCGAAATTATTTGCCCAAACAAATTCAGTAAAATTCCAAGTATGACCTAATGCAGGAATCTCAGTTTGTTCAACAAGGATTTCACCGCACTCAGAACATCTTTGACCTTCTGTTAAACCTGCTTCTGTACAAGTTGCAGACTTACCAGGAATAACTTCAGCCTTATGATCTAAAGCTGGAATCACTTCCTCTACTGTTGTTGTTTCACCATTTTGTAAAGTAAGTGTATAAACTACCTTACCAGCAGTACCGCATGAAGCAGCAGTTCTAGAAGCTTCTACAACGGTTTTAGCTAGCTCAACTGTTCCATCTTCAAAGAAAACATATGCTGATAAAGTACCATCATCATATTTAGTAACTTTTCCAGTTGTAATCTTCTTTGTTTCTGTTTCAGTTTGTACAGGTGTTGTTTGTCCATCTGTATTTGTAGTTGCTGCATGGGTATTATATACCACAAGTGGTATAGCAACAGATGCTGCAACAACTAATAAGAAAGTTGCAATAATTGAAGAAATTAAAACAATTTTCTTTTTCTTACTCCATTTCTTATTATTATTAGTATTAGTATTTTGTTCTTGCTTCATAATTAACATACCTCCTTTAATTTTTAATATCCTAATGTTTAATTAATTAAGCATAGAAATAAGCTATACTATACTTATTTCTACAATAATAATATATACGTAAATAACATAAAAAAATAAGATAACAAATGTTATCTTATTTTATTGTTTTATGACAAATATTGCAGGTGTTATTTTTGATGAAAAAATCATAACATATACAACAACACCATGTTCATCAACATCTTTATATGTGTCCGTCATTTGAACTTTAAGGTTATCAATATAATATTGAATATTTTTATTATCAACATCATAAAAATATTTAATAACTGAACCAATTATATTATTAATAAACCATAATTTTTCTTGTTTTCCTAAATCTTCATATGGAGTTTTTAGGTATTTTTCTATCTTCTCTTTATTTTCATCAAATAACATGTAATCAGACATCTCATATTCAGATTGATCTTTAAATATAAATCTTTGTCTATGAACTGCTTTGCCTAATGTATTACATGCCTTAACTAACAGATCAGTATGTTCAAGGTCATTTAATGTCATTCTAAATATCATATCTATTTCTCCTTAATATAAATATATAATAGATTGTTAAAATTATTATTTTTAAAAATAATTATCCTTTTGAATGATAATGTGTATTTAATGTTAATGTACCATTTGAATATGACTGACAATAAACAACTTCATATTGTCCTTCATTAACGAATACTGTACCATCAAATTGTTCAGATAATTGTCCTCCATTATAAAACCACGCACAATCAGAGCCACCAGTTGTATCAAGGCCATTAACAAAATGGAAATTACTATTTCCACCCATGTAACCCCATCCGGCAGAACTTGCTTGACTAAATCCAGATAATGTTCCAGCAGAATCTGCACTACCAGCAGAATCTGCATATCCGGCTTTTATTTTTCTCCACTCAGACCAAGAATAGCCTCCAGCTGCCCTATGTCTTTTGTAAATATAATCCTCAGACGAATCAGGAATCTGTAATTGAAATGGTGTTCCGATATTATTTATATTTATAAATACGCTATGATTTGAAGCATTTTGTCCTGTTGTTGATCCTTGTACTACATATATGCCTTCATCTAATGAGCCGTTAGCATTTAATGATGTTACAGATGAATATGGAAATTTAGTATGATCTCTAACTGTAACCCTTCCAATTTCAGAAACAAGACCATCTAATACTACGACTGAACTATCTGAACCAGATAAACGTATTGAGTTAGCTAAATTCATTTTATTTGTTAAAGGATACACACCAGCAGGAGCATCTGTTGTTATTGTTGTCCATCCAGATATTTCCCCTCCAGCAGTAAATGTTTTATATATTGTTGGTTCATTTTGATTCCATGAAAGATATAATAAATTAATATATAATGTACAATCACCATCGGAACTTCCATTATCATAGAACTCAAAATAAGTATTTCCATTATTGTCACATATTATTCTTGCAGAACCTCCAGAATATGAGTGTGATGATAGTTGTGTTATTTTAGAATGATATGCTGCATGTGCAGCTTCTACTAAAAATGTTTGTGAAAATACAACGTTTCCTCTAGTTCCTTTTAAATTAACAATAAATGTTGTGCCAAGAATAGATGCAAACGTAGGAACATAAAATAATCTAGACCACGTACTTTTTCTTGATATACATTGAAATTGATATGATTTAGTATATTTATCTTTAAGTTCATCTGTAATATCAGAGGTAAATGCAATTGTTTTTGAATTCATATATGAACGTCCAGAACTATCTATTTCGAATAATGAATCATTCCAACTACTGCCATTATTATAGCCAATATAAAATCTTCCATTTGCACCAGATGTACCAATAGTCCATTTATATGAAGTATTTGAATTATACAAATCTATATTTGCATATTTATTGGATGAAGATGATTTTACTTGTAATATCGAATTTGTTGTAGAAGTAGTACATAACAATGTTCCATTTATAGTAGTACTCTTTAATGTTGCCATTCTATACAACTCCTTTTCTCTATAATGAGATATATAAAACAATCCCCTCTAATAATTTAGAGAGGATTTATTTTGTAATTAATTTAACATATTCACCATCAATATCAACAGAATAATAATCAATTGGTATATTTCTATTATAAATATCATTTCTTATTGTAGAACTATTTATTCCTTTAATATTAAATAATATTCTTCTACCAATTGTATTATCATCATCTAATGCTGAATATATTTCTAAATAATAATCAGGTATAGCATAATTTTCAATATAATATGCAGCAATTGGAATCATAATTTCTTTATGAATCTTTGCTAAAAATGTATGTTGAAAATGTGTTATATCTTTTACTTTATACATATATTGTGAGAAGTTACTTATTGAAAATGGTGTAATCTTTGTTTTATCTAAATATAATTTATGTATTTTATTTACATCACTTTCAGTATATAAAGAGAAATTATCTTTATTAATTTCATTAACTTCTTTTAATATTAATGTATATGATAAATATGATGATTTTAAATTTTTAAATTGATTAGTAATTAGACCAGAATATGATGATACTACAGATGATATTGAGTTAGATGTGTTGGATGTTGTTGATATCATATTAAAGCAATATGAATATAATAAGCATCCAACTGCAATCTTTTCTTGTTTTGAAAGATCTGGTATATGCGCAGTAGCTTCATAAACTTTATTTCGTAATACTTTATTCACTCTTAGTACCTCGTATTACCATTTCTTTCATCTTATTAGTAAGTCCCTCAATATCATAATGATTAACAATATTTTCATTGTTATATTCTTTAAAAAAGTCATTTGCTTTTAAAATAAAATTATCTACTGAATTATAAAAATCAGCTGTTAATGTTATAATATCTTCTATCATAATATCGACCAATCCCCTTCAATAATTTTATTTATTAGATTATTAATTAATTCAACTGATAAATTACCATCTGATATATTATAAACTAATTTCTCAGGAACATTATCAGTATAAATATCATTAACTATATCAGTATTTTTAATCTTATTATAATAAAAATTCATATAAGAATTAATATACCATGAATGACCATTTCCTGTAATATGATCATTTTCAAAATATGAAATTAATAATTTAGTTAATTCTGGTTTAAATTTCATTCTTCCAACTAATTGTTTCTTTAATACAATCTTTGGAATATATTCTCCATCATCATAATGTTTAGATGTATCATGATCACTATATACGTTATTTAATAATTGTCTATTATATAAATAATCTTTATATTCATTAATAGTTGAATATTTGCTATAATCTAATAATCTTGAATAAACATTTCCAGTATCAATTTGTTCATCTAATTTGAACTTTTCAGATTGTGTTAATGAATATTCTTCATAACGTTTAAGTTCATGATCATCATCTAATTCTTTGCTGACAGAATCATTTTTTATTAATATTAATTTATCTAATGATTTGTCTTTATATTCTTTATTATCTTCATCTATTTCTCGTTTTAATTTTGAAATATAAGATGAATAATATTTATCTTCATTTGAAAATAAGTTATAATATGCTTGTAAATATTGATAAGATTCATCAACATATTCAGTACTATATTTAGATTTATTATTAATATCTAATTCCTTATTTTCAATATATTCTCCTAACATTTTTAGGAATAAGTTTTTTTCTTGTTCTAATTTATTTTGTTTAGTAACAATTTTACCACGATTTAATAAGAAAACAGAATCACAAATACGTCCATCATACCCTACAAGAGTTCCATCATAATAATTTTTAATATTAAAATTACTTGTAATATCAGTATTTCTTAATTTAGATACCTTTGCTATTTTAGTACTTTTAATTACCTTTTCTGCATCATATAAATATCTATATTTCTTTTCTGAAAGCTTATAGTAAATATAATCAGCATCTTCATTTATTTGTATTAAATTTGTTGTATATAATACATTGTTAATAGATTTAAACGTATAGCTAGGCATTAGCATATTTGATATATTTGGATTCATTGTCATTTTTGATCCAATAATATTTTTAATATCTAATGAAATTTCATTATTATTTGTTAAATAATGATCTACATTAGAGATAATAGGAATTATAATAGGATCCTTTATTTCAATTGGTATATACATATATCCATCTACTATCTTATTATTTTTATTATCATAGTTATGTACTTCTAATTGCCATTCACCATAAGAATTCTTATTTATTGTAAGAGATTTAGTTTTACCAAATGACATAGTATAAGTATTACCATTTTGAACTAATGAACTATATGGAATACTAATGTAAAATTTAAAATTATCCTCATATTTATATATTTCAACAAGATCTGTTTTATCTGTAGGACTTATATAATATTTACTATTAGTATCATCATAATACATTTCATATTCTTCGCCATTTTCACTAAATTTTAATTTTGGATATAGTTCTTCTATCTTATAGTTTCCATTATAATTATCTGTTGAAAAATATATGTATTGCGAATCATCATTATATGATTTAATCTTATATAATGTCGCAGTCTTTAGATTATGTGATTGAAATATATTATACACATATCTATTTTTAATATTATCTACAGTTATTGTATTTCCATTCATTAATGAAGTATAATCAGTGTCTTTCATTATTGTTGGAGCACCAATATCTGTTATTGTATTATCATTTATCAATTCATGTTGTGTATAAATTTCTACTTCATCTATAACCTTTGATGAGTAGTTTAATCTATTATATCCATTAGCATCAACATATCTATCTAAAACAATTATTTCTTGATATGCAGGATAATTACCATATTTTAGTAATGCGTCTGTTCCTCCACCTTTTTGAATTTCATTACGTATTTGACTAACATGAGTTTCAAAAATTGTAGGTTCATCATTACCAATTACAGTATTACCATGAACATCTTTATATAATGCTCTACCTTGTTTATCAATATTAGTATAAAAAATATCATTTTCAATTAAATAACCAACGACTTCAATACTATTAACTAATCTATAAACCGTGATTCCATCTTTATAATATTGATCATTTTCGTTATTTATTTTAGATAATTGATTAAACTGATATAATACATTATTTAATCTGATATCAAAATTCTTTACTGTATTTGGATTATAACGATCATAATAATCATTAATATTAAATTCTACATTATAAAATAATCTATTATTTTCATTTGTTTTTATAAAACAATATTTACTAGGGGTATATAATACTTTACAGTTTGTAGTGAATAAATTTGCATTACACATATAAATTTGTTTTTCATCTGTAACTGATTCTGTAATTGTTGAATTATCTGTAATAGTTCGAACTGAAAAATAATTATTTAACTCATCAATATTAGAGATTCCATTTTCATTATTAACTGGCGTTAAATTCAATTTATATAAAGAATAAAAATCATAAGAAACATCATTTTTTGTAAATGTATATTTAAACCATTTCAAACTTACAGGGAATTTATCTGGATTTAATAAACTACTAGAAATATATCCATCTTTAAAATATTTCATGAAAACATCTAGATTAATTTCATTTAATCTTAATTTTGATAAATCCATTTATATCACCCCTTTATTTATTAAAAGCTAATTGTTAGTGTTCCTGAACTATAATTTAAACTAAGATTTTCTGTAGTCCAGAATGTCTGCCATCCTTTATTAGATCCACCTTCCATACGTTGATATTGTGGAACCCCCCAAAATGGCAATGCTAAAATCTGATGGTAATATGATGATCCATCACCATGATTACATATTAAATAAGTTGCCCATCCATTTCTACCAGTACCATTCCAGTTGTCAGCAGATGATTGATCAACAGTAAAGCATCCATTGTTATATCCAGTATATTGCAACGTATTTGAGTTTGTTGCATTTCCTACAGTATAATCACCAATATTTCCAGATGTTATCATAGTTCCACTACTTTCTGGAATATCTATTACATATTGGCCATTTGATGTTTTTCGTTCTAAATATGCAGAATTATTTACTGAATTAGATACAATTGCAGTACAATATGATGGAGTATCATCATTTACTAATGCAAGAACTGAATAATTATTAGATGCTTGATAAATTCTTAATCCTTCACGCCATGCGCCAGTATTCGCAGATTGTACTTTTAGTCCATATGTTGAGTTACCAACAATAAATCCAGTATATTCTGCATTATTTATATACATTCTTCCATCATGTTTCATTTTAAAAATTTCACTAGTGCCATATTTCATTTGAAAATATGAGTCACTAGAAGTATCTACATTTCTAATATACCATGGGCCTCCAGTATGTCTATATGGAGTTAATGTTAGCCAAGTAGTATCACCAGCACTATTAGATTGATGCGTTCCAATATTTACTGAACCTGAATATAAAGATAGCCCATCTGTATTTAATGTCATTCTATATTTCCAGCCAGATGAAATCCATGCAAATTCAGAACTTGTATCAGTCATAGAAGTATGAAATGCAAATCCTGGTAAAGAATTTGGTGACCTTGATGCTGGAGCCTGTCCAATATAATTATCAGTATTACCAAATTTTATAATATTTAATCCATTATCTCCCATATTAGAATATGATGTATTATATTTTATAGACACTAATGGTGTAGAACCAGGAGTTGATAAAGCACCATCTAGATTTACATTATAATGATAATACAATGTATCGTCTGCATTACTTATAGTTGCAGTCCAATGTGTTTTAGTAACATTATATAATCCAATATATGGGTCTGATGATTCTCTAGATGTTATAGACCAATGGTCACTTTTATTTGAACCGAAATATAGATCATTTGGAACATCTGTTTGAGATACTAATTTAATAGTTGATCTTCCAGATGTATTATGAATATTTGCAAACCCATTAACTGTAATATTACCATTAACAGAAGTTGCTTTTAATACAGCCATAATATCACTCCCTTTATGTATTTTATTCGGGAGTAATATCCCCCCCCCCCTATTATAATAATAGAGGTTTTAATATAATGAATTGTTCAAATCACTATTTTTCAATAAAAAATAATAAAAAATAAGATAACTATACGTTATCTTATTTATTTATATTATGCTTGACCTTTTCTTAACTTTTCAATAAAGTCATTAACACTTTTTTTTGGATCTTGTTTTTCTTCACCAAATAAAGTATTTTGAATATTTCCTTGATTAAATTGTCCAGGTATTTTTGTTTCTACAACAACTTCCTTTTCATTTTCTAATTGGATTTTAACATTTTTCTTTTTCATTATTCATTACCCCATTATATTGTATTTTTATTCGTAACTCTACTTTAGGTTCTTCAGCATAATGTTTTTCAGAAATAATTTTAGTCACATGTCTATCGTCATCATAAACAACATCATGAAGAACATCTAATATTAATTTAATATAATTATCAACATCTCCACGAGATACTGTTGGTTTATATTCACCAGATAATTTCTTTTCACGAAGTTTCTTAGAATCAGCAGTTGGGATTTTGATATAAAAATCTCCTTCTACTTCTACATAATAATCATTATCTTTTTTATCTTGATTATTTATAATTAATTTAATTAAATTCTTTTGTTCTTCTGATATTTGTGAATTAAATTCTTTCTTTAAATCTAGCATATAATCGCCTCTTGGATTATAACTATGCTTTCCTCTAAATGTAAATCTTTGACGAGCATATGGTTTAGGCTCACCATTATGTACTAGATTTATTATTAATTCATTCTTCTCCATAATAACTCCTTATAATTATGTTTTTCTAAACCAATTTATAGATTTTGGTTTAACAATAAAGTTTGATTCATTAACAGTATTAGCCGCTTTATAATTGGCTCTTCTACCATCAGAATCGAATTTATTCCATAAAGTATATTTATGTTCTCCATTTACACGGTTTAACATATTTCTCCAATATGAATTAATTTCACTTGTATCATTTGTTGTATATACTGCATTAAATCCTGTAAATGTATCTAAGAAAGATGTATATGAAGGATTTGCAGATAAGAATGATAATCTTCTACTCATTGCAAGATATGGATATAAATCTTCTATAGAGAAGTTTCCAGATATTGATCTTGGTAATCCATCTTTTGTAAATAATCCATTAGGACCACCACGAGTATAAGATATATTAGAAATTAATCCTAAATCACATGTAAATAATCCTGGCATATCTGCTCTAACAAAGAATGGTGATACATAACCATTGTCATCAGCAGCACGAGGCATAGTAAAACATAATAATGTACAGAATGGTACATATACATATTTAAATATAGATAAAGGATCACCATATGGAGATGTGAAGTTAAAATCAAATGTCATTGATTTCATATAACCTCCACCATCAGACCATAATTCTGGATATACAACATGCATACCATTTGTTGTTGCAAATGATTGCATTTGAGCTCCTAAATCTACTTGTGTAGTATTTCTATAAATATCTTTTGCAGCACCGATAGCAGCACCGGCAGCACCCATTAATACCTTACTAGCAATATTTCCTCCTTTTTGGAAGAATGATCTAGCGGTACCAATAGTTTCAGACGCAGCATCTAATACAAATTGTTTTACATTTTTTGCAAATGATAATCCCATTGCAACAGAACGAGTAGTATTACGAACAGTTCCACCAGTACCCATTCCTGTTAAGAAATTTATTTTACGATATTCATCTGCTTTACTATTTGATTCACTTGCTAAATCTGATCCAAATGATGTTTTACCATGACTAATATTTTCTGCAACTGAACCAGTTGGATCAACAAAAAATCCTATTGCAGATTTATATTGTGATAATGGATCGGCACCATCAGATGTTGAATTTTCTAAATCACTAAAGAATGTATATAATGAGAATCCATCATCAGTAGTTCCTAATCCTAATTTAATCCAGATAGAATTTAACATTGTTTCAAGATATGAATAGAATTTTCCATATGCTGGAGTAAATGTATAATATCTTTTATCTTTACTTAAATTAGATGCATCAACACCATTTTTAGTTAAATAATCAAACATCTCTTTAGGAGAATTTGTTTGTTTTGTAATATCATCTTTTACACTAGCAATATAACGAGATCCATTAAATTTAGGTAATCCAGGTGTTAATGATAAATATCTTGCATCTTTAACAAATGTATTTACCATAACTCTATTTCTTGGATCTGTTCTATCAGAGAATGTAGGTGGAACACCAAGAATCATTTTACCATAAATATTATTATCTCCAGAATCTAATGGAGTTGTTTTTAATTGAGAGATTTTATAATTAAATGCATTAGATCTAATTGCACTGACTAAAGATCTCCATGTAGATTCCTGTCTAGACCCATATGTTGTTTCAGTAGAACCATCATTATAAGTATTAATAGCAGCTAATCCAGTTTGAAGAATTCCTGTTAAAGAATTTCCAACAGTACTTAAAACTTTCATAATATCATTATTAGATGTATCTAATGATGCCCAGAAATCATTAAGATTTTCTGTTACACCCATAAGTGCAGATAAAGTAGTATTAATAACTTCTCCAGAAGAATCTATGAATGATCCTAGTCTGAAATTTTGAATACTATCAATAACATCATCCCATGTTTTATATCCTTTACCAGAATTTATATTATTAGCAAGGACTTCTGCACCACCAGAAGCATCAGGATAAGATTCACCTGAATATGTTGCAGCACTTTTACCTTTAACGTCTGTATGTTGTGTATATGCTTTATTAATACCATTTGATAGTTCAACATATGTTGTATCTTTTGTATATGTTTGATTATTATTTAAGAATTCACCATACTCACCAGCAGTGCTAGATATTGTTTTAATAGATGTATCTATATTAGACATATCATATAAATCAGTAATAGTTTCTTCAACATCAGTACCAGGAATAACTACTCCTAATTTTCCTTCTGTTAATTTATCTAATGCAGTTTTTAATGCATGATTATCAAATACTGATAATATAGTAGATGCATCTACTGATGAGATAGTTTTTTCTTTTAATAATTTATTTACTGTTAATTCTATTTTTTCTTCAGTATAACTATCATATAATCTTTCTATATCATCTTGACTATATGAGTTTTTATCTTTTGGCTCAACTATATAATTTCCAGTTGTGCCAGTTATAGTATAACAGATTTTAAGAATATCATATTCTTCAGAAGTTAATATTCTTTTAATAACTTTACTCATTACTAATCACCTCTTGTTATACTATCTAAATTTGTTGGGAATGATTCATCACTATCAGGAATTTCTGCTGAACCACCTGATGATCCTGAACTAATTGTATTAGCGGCAATCATTCTATTAATTTCAACATTAGTTCCCATTAATGATTCAATATTATAAACAGATTGATACATACCCATCATTAATTCAATAACAGAAACTTCTGAACCATTCACATTAATCTTATCAGATATACCTGGTGTAACAGGATATACTTTTAATGCAACATCATCTTCTGTAGATCCATCTAATTTTCTATCATATTTTATTTTAGCTTCATTAAATGCAATACCGAATGAACGAGAACGTTCCTCAGAATTCATATGAGTGCCTTCAGCATTACCAGATGGTTTAACAGCATATCGTTTATTATCCCAGTCTATCGAAACTAATTCTTCATTAGGTTTTCCATTTTTAGAGTCTCCCGCAATAAATTGAGAAACTCCGCCATAACCACCGGTTGCATATTTAACTATTTTATTATCTTCTTCTTTTCCAGCTAATATTTTATCAAATACTGCACCAGCTGCATCAACAACAGCATTTAATGCCATTGTAGCGCCAGCTGCAACTGTAGCTAAGTTAAATGATAAACCAGCTTGTTGAAGACCACCAAATAATACTGGCATAGATGTAGATAAATAACTATAAATATTTGATGATGCAGATGTAACATCGTCAAAACCTCTATCAACAGCATTTGTTAAATATTCTGTAAATCCATTTGTTAGATATACTGGCATTACAGATGAATCATTTAATGTAACATTAGATTTTAATATATTTCTTGCACCAGTGTTCATTAGTTTGTATAACATTGAAGCACCTTTTCCTGCTTTATGTTTAACAATTCCTAATTCTTTTTCTAACTGTGTTCTACCATATTGTGTCTTACGATTATTGGAAATATCATTAACGCGTTTTAATTTATTATATGTCCTATTACGATTATTAAATTTATCATCTACATCATCAGTATGTAAATGTTCTGTAATATATCCTCTATGTCCTGTTATAGTATCAACTGAAATAGGACCAGATATAGATCCACCTGAGCTAGATCCACTACCAGAAACACGTAATTCTTTATTTAATACATATACTGGAGTTGCAGCAAATAGAGTATCTGATGATATATCTCCAACATCGCCATTAAATTTAACACGGACATAAGAGTCTTTTGGTATTTCTGCTGATTTTTCAGATTTATATGATGAAAATTCATCTTTTTTAAATTCAACTATACCTGATGTTGAATGTGTGCTAAATACCTTTTCAATTAATTCTTTAATAGATGTTCCTTCTTCATCATTTATTTCATTATTTATAATTCCTGATTTTAAATAACTATATGCAGAAGTCATATCTTTCATATATTCTTCCATTTTAGCGCCATCATCAGCAGAAGAAAACATATCTTTAATACCACGTATTGCATCTTGATATTTATTATCTAGAAGTGCAATATTTCTAACCTTATCAGATACTTGTGTTTTTTCACCACGTTTTACTTTTGGTTTATCTGAAGAGTTAGATGCAGGAGTATTACGAGCACGTTTGCTCATTTTAGCTATTTTTTTTCTTAATTTAGCAGGACTTAAACTTAAATCACTTGGATCTAAATATCCAGCTTTAATTAACTCAATTGCAGATTTAGTTAATGATTCTAATTCTGTTGGTTCATATGTTGCATTTTCTGTTGCTTGTTTTTTAACATATGCAGGATCGCCTTGACCAACAATCCAAACTGCTTGTGCATAATTAACTACAGCATTTTTAATTTTACCATCTTTATCAAATTCAATTATTGAGCCTCCACCAGATCCAGTTCCTGTATCTAATGGTGCTTTTGTCATTGATGATAATTCTGTTGCAGATAATAAACCAAAATTTTTATTTCTACCATCCTCAGACAATATGCTTTTTGTTCTATCAATTTCTGCAATTTGCTGTCTAGTATTGATATCAATAGTGGCACCTCTTTTAGTACTTTTTGATATAAATTTATTTTTACCACTATCTAATTTCTTTAATCTTTTATTAGCGTCTCTTATATCTGATGCAACTTTACCATAGATTAATAATTTTAATTCACCAAGAGTTGTTTTTCTTGGGTTGTAATCAATACCTAATTCACTTGCTTTTAATACGACTTGTTCAAATGTCCAATCATGCATGAATCCAGTATCATGTTGTTCTAATAGACTTGCTGCTTCTTTAGCATTTTTAGTTTTAATACCAGTTAATGATTGGAATTCTTTAGATTTAGTTTTAGCAGCTCTATTATTCTTTCTTCCAATACTTTTTAATCTTTCTTCAAATCGTTGTTTAGCATCTTTAGCACGTTTTCTAATATCAACTAATTCTTTTGGTGTTAAAGGTGTTTCTCCAATAACCCATGCCCACGATGTTTTAGATAAAATATATTCAACGCCTTCTGCGCCATCAGCTGTAAGATTTCCAATAGTTCCATCTTTTTGTTGTCCAGTTACAATAAGAACATATTTTGCAACTGCTTCAATAATAGAATCTCTAATATCTTTTATTTTAGATAAATTTGTTATGTCAATACCACAGTCTCTTGCAGTACTTGCTAATTGAACATTGTTCATAGTATCTAATACTGCATTAACTTCTTTTAATAATCCACTATTCATACGACGGATTATTTTATAATCTACATGGAATTTACCAGTATCATTAATAGAGTCTGCTAAATTAACTAGCTGACTATTAGTTCTCATACGATATCTTCCTTGAGATTCAGTAGTATTTCGACTATATGAGTTCTTTTTTGCATCGGATAGACCTTTTCTAGCCTGATCCATATGCTCTCTATTTACTTGCTTAATTTGTTGAAGCATTTCATTAGATGATTGATTAACTTCTTGTACAATTTGATTTAATTGAGATTCAGTTAAATTTAATAATAATGTTTCAACTAATTGTCTATTAACTTCTTCATCATTATTTCTATCGCCTAATTGACTAATATCACCATAAGATTGTATTAATACTATTTTTTCTTCTCTGGTCCATTTTTGTACTAATCTATAGGCATATTCTCTTAATTTTTGAACTTTTGCTTCATTGATTTTTACACGGTATCTATAATTTGATCTATTGCGTTCTCTATCTAATTGACCACTTATAGAATCAGGATTTAATCTACTATTACGTCCTATATTATGTTTTTCAGCCATGCAATCATCTTCTTTCATTACATTTTTATATAATAAATTGTTGAGAGAACAATTTATTATAATTAAAAAATAAAGTGAAGTGATTTATTATGAAAATTTCTATAGATGAATTAGATAACTCAGTTAAGAATAAAATTAATAAATTTGACAAACTTGAATTAAATTATGCTGAAGATAATGGCCAAATTGTTATGTTTAATGGTAAAGAATATTATACATCTAATATTGAAATACCTAGACATAATATTGAGCATGTGTATTTCTCTAATAATTCAATCAATGATTTCAGAAAAGCATTATATAAATCTCATGATAATTTTAAATCATCATTTGATACTATTTTTACAGAATCAAATTTAACAATGTCTAATTTCAGAAATGCATATTCAGAAATAAATTCTAATTTTATTTGTATGGCAGATTCTGATATTTTATTATTTAAAGAATTCGGTAATTATTATTACACATATTTAGAGAGTGGTAAAATATTTAAAATAAATAAATCTAATATAACAGTACAAACAGATTATGATATTATGAATGTTATTAGAACAAATTTCGTATGTCCTAATATTAAGAATACTGATGTGTTAGATTTCATTGTTGTTAATAATGCATTCTTAATATCTACTGTTGAGAATGGTATATTCTATATGGATTTTAATAAGAATGAATTTGAATTAAAATTTAATTTAAATCAAGTTATTAAATTATTAGAATTACCAAATAAGAATATTTTATGTATATCAGATATAGATAAGAATTCAATTGTAACATATGATTTAGAATCTGGCAATAAAATAGAAACATCAAATGTAATTCGTAAAAGAGATTATCAGGTTGCAAAAGATGCTATATTAATGGATAATGGTGATTTCGCAGTATTAGGAAAACCAATTGGTATTAATCCATGCGAACATTTATTACATTATTGGAGAATGGACTTCTCTAAAGCATCATATGAGAATGAAGATATAAAAATACATCCAAATAAAGCATCTGTATTCTATGAGGTTAAATTTTTAAGTTCATTTAGTAAGAATATTGTAATCTCTGGTGTATATAAGAGCAAATTATTTATCTGGGTATATGATACAGATAATTTAAAAAATACTCCTAGAGAAATTATATTTGATAAATTAAATATAGAATATGATGATTTACAATTTGTACATATGAAATCATATGATGAAATATATTTTAATATTGCAGATAAACTATTAATGATTAATGCTAATGGAGATATTCTAGCAAATATTAAAATGAATCAATATGGAAATATCTCTAAGATGTTATGTTCAGAAAATAAAATAATTGGTATTGATAGAAAAGAAGCTTTACATTATAATATTACATCATATAATTATTATCCAGAAATCAAATTACTGGTATTTAATGATCCTATTGCATGTAATAATATAGATATTTACATTAAATCTAATAATGGAAAAGATCGTGTGACTTTCTATGATCCTAACACAAATGAACAAATAAGACCATCTTATTATGGTATAACAGAATTTAATGAAACTGTTATTAATATTTCTGATTGTAAATCTACTAAAATCGTAATGAAAATAAATTCACCTAAAGACAATGAAATATATGGAGTAGTTGTTAATAAGAATAGGTTATTTAAGAAGTAGGTGGATGTATGAATTTAGAGAATTTAAGTATTAAAAAAGTATTAAGACGTATTTATGAATTCAACTTCGCTAAATGTGAAGTACAGAATAGAAATGAATTTTATGTTTCTAATGGTGTATCTGAATTCGTTACAACATTTAAGAAACAAGATATTGATACTGGTGTTATTGTAACACCATCTGGTTATCAAATAGGTTTATTCTATAGTGTAGCTAATGGTGGAGAAATATATTCATCTCCTAAATATAATCCAGATGTTGTTTCATTTAGTTTTAATATTTATGGATTAAAAAAAGGTAAATATTACAGAATAACAATCCCTGCACATTCAGCAGGTTCATTACAAATGGTTACAAAAGATAGAAATCTTGTAGTTACTACAGATACTCAAGATTTATTAATCAATGAAGATTTAACTGATGTAAATGAATATAAAGATTATTATGGATTATTTAGAGCAGAATCTGAAGAAATAAATTTATTCTTTACAATAGGAAAGATTTATATTAATAATATTATTATTGATGAGATTGAACTATTTGAAGAAGAACAAACAGAAGATGAAGAAGAACTTCCAGATACACAATTTGATAAAGGTAAAATACAATTAAAAGCATATGGTGTATTTGGATTAAAAGCACAATTCAATAAACTATTTAATGGAAGATTCGTTGGTACTACTAAATATACTGGTAGTGGAATAAATTTATATTATGACCGTGTTAATGATTATTATCTTATTGAAAGAGATAATGTCAATGATGTATTAGGAGAATCATTTACTAGTGCAAATTATATTGTAGAGATTAATTTAAATAAAACTGTTAATAAAGATTTATTTAATACATATCGTATATGTATGGTAAATGCAGAACCATCTCCAAATACATTAAGACAAGGTTGTATTTCATTTGATTTCGTAGATTATACCGGTAATAAGGTAAAAGTATCAGATAGTGAATCTAGAATATCAATATTAATTTATAAAATATTATAATGAAGTAGGTGATTAACTATGCCTAAAAAGACATTTGGAGCTAATATACAAGGTACTCCAGGTACAACATATGATTTAGATGAAATTCAGGCTGATAGCCGTACTAATAGTGACAAATCTTTGGTTGTTCAAGTTTGGAACTATAATCCTAATAGTGATGATCCTACTAAAAGATCTCCAAACCCACCAAACTTAAAGATTGGTCAAATTTGGTTATCAAAGAGAAGTGGTAAATAATGGCACTTAATTTTAAAAATATTAAGAAAAATACTGAACAACCACAAACATTAAATAAACCTCCAGTAATACAAACTGGATTTAAATTATCTGCTACTAATGGAAAGACATATGATTTAGATGAAATAATAAAAACTAAATTAAGAAGTAATTCTGAAGCTACGCTAAACCTACGTGTTAATAGTAGTGAAGAATTAAGAGATAAATTAGTAGAGATGGTTACAAAAAAGATTTTAGATGATTATGGTATCTCATATGGTTTATATGAAGATGAATATAAAACTAAAATCAGTGAAGTATCTAATTTCTCATCATTATTTGATCAATACTATAATATGTATTATGATGAATATACCGGTATTATTAATAATGATGGGTATGATGGTTCAATATCTATGGATACGGCATTACGTAAGATTACTCTTACTAAAGAAGATATCCGTAAATATACATTGAGTGATGTTGCAGAACATCAAAAAGAATTTGTTCTTCCAAATAAATATCGTCCAGTTGTTATATGGACAGATGGAACAGATGATCCAGGTAATGTAACTCCTACAGAATCTGTTCTATATAAAGATGAATTATATGCATACATGTATGATATATTACAATCTAAAGATGATAGAATAGTATTACAAAAGAATCCAGATACTAATGAACTAGAAATTAATTTAAATGATGTTTCTAGATTATCTGAATTCAATAGTATGGAAAATAAATTGGATAACTATTATGATACTATACAACATCTTACAGAACAAATGAGTGATTTGGAAGAAAGATTAAATAATATTAATGGAAATACCGGTAATCCGAATATTAACATTAATACTGTAGATGAGATTGAAATTGATAATAATGGTAATCTTATCACAGATCCAAATGCTGTTCCTTCTGTAAAAGCAGTATATAATTTAGTAAGTAGTTATATGTCACATATCGGAAGATATATTACACAAGGCAATGAACCAAATGAATTCACACTTGTTGTATCTGCTACAACACAAATTAATGATGATGAATTGTCTGTTTCAAGTCTTGATAGAATTTATGAAGATGTTAATGGTGATTATATCCTTGATTTATTTGGTGAAGCAAGTTCTTCTGACGTTCCAACCGTTGAAGAATTATTTAATATGATTGACAATGAGGATGGAGATGTCACTATGGAACTTAGCGATAATGTACTAGTTACTAATGATATAAATGAAACTGATTATTCTATGAGTGTAGATGAATCAGTAGAATTAGATACAGATAATGATGGATATATATTAACAATTTAACATGATGAAAGGGTGACTTTTATGGCAAATGAAAAAGAAATTAGCAAAATAAAGAAAAATGGTACCATATATGGTATTAAAGATAAAACTGCTAGAGAAGACATTGCTAGAGTAGAAGAAACAGTAGAGGCAATTAATAATAATTTTTTACCTAGAACTGCTTTAGATAATCTTAATCTTGAAGGTTATGCTACTAAAGATGAATTAGGTAATTATGCTACTGTACAATCAATAAATTCTATTAATAGTTCTATTTCTAGTATCTCTGGTAGAACATCTACTCTAGAGAGTAATATAACTAATCTTAATAGCCAAGTTAGTGCATTACAAGGCTTAAACACTGGTGTAACATTTGTTACTAGTAGTACATTAGAAAATACATTATCTAATTATGCTACATTAGAAGATCTTACTACTGCAGTTGGTAATATTGATGGATATGCTACTGATCAGGAATTAAACACTGCAGTTGGTGGAGCATTAACAGAAGCAAAGAATTATACAGATCAAAAATTCGCAAATATTCAAGTTGAACCAGTTGAGATTAATCAAACATACTCTCATTTAATATCTGCAAGTCTTGAAGATGTAATGACTCCAGGTTATTATAAAATTACTGATGCAGTAGATACACCTAATTCTACTACAGAAGATGGTTATTTAAATGTTACTGCATTTAAAGACGGTACTATCAAACAAGAATGGCATACAAGAGAATATGATGCTATGAGAATCTGTGAAGATGGAGACAGTAATATTACAGTTACAGTATTAGATAAGACATATGGACAAACAGATGCTGACTACTATGTAGATAATAATGGTGTATTAAAATTATTAGCACAACATTCATATAGATTAAGTGGATATTATAAAGGACAAATTAAAATTGTTGGTAATCTAGTAAATGATGATGCTGTTGTTATTCCTACAGTAAAAACATATATTGAATTAGATGGATTAATTGTTACTAATAGTGGTGAATATTCAATTGGTTATTTCTTAGAAAATAAATCTCTAGAATTACATTTAGTAAAAGATAAATATAATTTCTTAGTATCAAAACAACCAGTAGATGCTGTAGAAAGAATTACATATGGTGCAGTATATTCTGCAAATAATTTAACAATCTCTGGTCTTGGTTATTTATCAGTTAAAACAAATACTGGTGCTCATGGTTTCAGAACTAGTGAATTAGAATTTGTTGATATGCCACATATTTATGTAAATGCAATTCATGATGCATTCCATTGTGGCAAGTATGCAGCATTCCATGAAGGATATTATTATGTAGAAAAGGCCCATGATGGTATTGGTTGTGGTTCTGATGCATATTTTGATATTTATGGCGGTACATTTGTATTTGATACTATCACTGATACAATCTTTGATAGTGATTCAAATACTATTGCAAGTGAAATTCAAGGTATTAATACAAAAATTATTGTAAATAGTACTCCAGCTAATGGTGCCGTAAATAGTATTGATAAGGTTAAAGTACTTGAAACTGTTTATACTACTGGTGTAAATATTGTTAAGGTTACAAAATCAGTATGGTTCGGTGAGCCAAGAGTATATGAATCTCAAAAATTAGCTCAACCAGATGCTGATGGTAGAGATCAATATTCTGCAGTAGAAGGATTACGTATTCAACCAAATGCTAATGGAGAATATATCTTAACTCCTACATATAATGGTATTAAACGTTTATATTTAATTAGAGGATATTTTAATAATGCTGTAATTAAAATTGAAGATCCTGAAGGATTATTAACATCAGATTTAGTTTCATCTAATGGTGGAGGAACTGATATTGTTCTTGAAAGAGCATTCTTAGAGAATAGTACATCTGATACTACAATTAATTATGTATATGAAAAGAAATCATTAACAGTTACTGCAAATGATGTTTCATATGTATTAAATACTAAACCACATACAACAGTAGATACAGAAAAACATGCTGCTATTTGGTCTGGTTCTAACTTAACAATTAAAGGTGACTCTGCTATTTATGTATCAGCAACTACAAGTCAAACTGAATTAACAGCAGATATTGATACATATGGTGCATGGGCATCTGATTTAATCATTCGTGGTGATGGTTTAAGATATTTCTATAACTCTGGTATTGGTGCTCAAGGTACAAATGTTTATATTGGTGCAGACCCAGATGATATTGCTGCAGCAGGTGTTACTCCAGGTAACTCTACTCAAACAATTTATGCATTAGGAAATATTTATGATATTAATGCTAGATTATCTGGTAAAGGTAAAAAATCACATTTAGTATTCTATCAATATCAAAAAGGTAATATTATTACTGATAAGATTAACTCACTAAACTCTGAAGGATTAGAAGCAATCAATGCTAATATGCCTGGTATTGTATATTATAAGACTAGAACAAGATTAAATTTATTTACATCTACTACTTATAATCCTGCAGTACCTACTGAAGATGTATTAATTGCATCTCCTAGATTTGTGCAATATGAATGCCCAGTAAATTATAGATCTGATTTCCCTGATACTAAGAGTGGTATTTGGTATATTAATTATTCTAAATTTACAGATACTACTACATTATTAGCAGGTGTAAATGCTGAATTAGCAGAAGCAAAACGTAATCTAGCATTATTAACACCAAAGGAAATTACATTTACTAATTATGGTGATGATAAGAATCCAGTATATGACCAAGATCAAACATTAGGTAATGGTTTAATTGGAAAGATTTTATGTTATAGATTTGCATGTCCTGAAGTAATTGATGATAAGGCAGTTAATGTTAAATCAATGGCTAAGGATGGCAAAAAAATTTATGCTCGTGATGGAGATTATGGTTACCCTGCAACTGATGGTACAGGACAACTTAACTTCAGTTATGAATGGAATATTGCATCATTCCCTAATGGTGTAATCCCTAATGATTTAGTTGTAGTTCCAGAAATTACTCCAGTTAATTTAACTCCAGAAGATGCAGATTACCCTGGATATAGTTCATTTAAATCTCAATATGCTACAGCAATTCCTGGTATGTATAGAGTTACTAAGGTTACAGATGATTTACAATTAACTTGTCATGTTATGAGAGAATCTGAAATGCCTGCTCATACTATTACATATAGATTAGTTCTTCCTGATGGATATGAAGGACAAATACCTACAATTACTACATATAGATGTGGTGATGCAATGGAAAAAATTTATGTTGATGGTTTAACAAGAGAAAAAATTATCCAAAAAGAATTAACACAAGATTATGATTTAATAGAAGGTAAAGTTCTTCAATTCGTTGATGGTGTTGCAACAGATTATTCATATCATAAAGATTCAGGATTAAAAGATTTAGGTAATATTACAGATGGTACATCACAATTCCATTTCGTTATTGGTAATGTTCCTGAAGGATATTCATGTCTTCCTGCATTAGGACCAAATGTTGTACTTGGTAAGAAAAATGGTTGTCATCTTTCTGGTTTCGAATACAATGCTGATTATAATGCATGGGAAGGAAAGAAAATTGCTGATGATATAGAAGTTATTATTACATTAGCAGCTCCAGCATCTGTAACATATGTTGCTGGTGCATATCCATATTCAGCAGCTCCTAAAACATATGACAGTCAAGGTAATCCATTAGACAAAAACGGAAATATTATCCCTGTATATGGTGATAATGCAATCGAAACTCCGCTTGGATCAGATTATACATTTAATATTTATTATGACTCATTAAGACGTAATTGGTCTTCTGTATTAGAAAAGATTCATGGTAAAGGTAATCTAGTACTAGATACTCCATACGAATTAACAACTGTTGGCGGAACTACACGTGAATTTACTGCAAGTTCAACAGATCCTAATAATGCAACTGGTGCTAAAGTATTTATTACTGCAGCTGAAGCATTAGAAACAATTGACTCTATTACAGTTAATGGAGTAGCAATAAATAAATCTTTATGTTCAGTATCTTGCTCTGGTAAGAAAGCTGCTATTACAATCCCTGGTAATTTAATTACTGGTAATATTGTAATTACTTCAGTATCATCTGCTCGTGCAAATGAACCTGCTTCAATATATACTGAATAATAAAAAATCAAAAAAAAATAACTTAAGTAAAGTCTTAAGTTATTTTTTATTTTATACACAGCCACCACAACATCCATAAGGAACGTTCTTATTAAAAATACGAGCGATTTTCTTATATTCTGGTTTTAAGAAATCTGGAAGTTCATCTTTATTTATTATCCATTTACCAGTTGTAACATAATCAGACCAATCATCATCAAAATATACTCCTCCGCCAGATGACCAAAAGCAACTATAATGATCTGGGTCATGATTGCCATACCCACTAAATGTATAAATTTTTCCATCTATTTCTAATGTTAATTCTCCTGAACATAGATTTGGATAGCTTCCATCATATGAAATAAATTTTATATCCATAATATTATACTTCTACCTCTAATTCTTTATATCCTTTAAATTTTAACAAATTATACTCATTACTATTCTTTTTTATTTTTTGAGCACTTTTAATGTCGAGAGTAAGTGTATCTCCATCACAATCAGAAGTTTGATAATACCAAATGTGATTTTTTGCTTTAGTGGCTTTTTCATTTATTTTATAAAATATAACATAGTCACTCATTATTTTTATTATCCTTTCTTGTATTTTTATTTATAAATATCTTTTTTAATCAACATCTGTAAATATTACATATATAGTTCCGTCATTATCTTTAACAAAGAAAGTACTAGCATCATATAAATCACATTCTAAACTTTCGACATCGTTACGATTAAAATCAATATCATCTAATTTACAAATTTCAACTATTGCACCATAATTTGAATTCTCAAAGAAGTCTGAACCAAGTAATGGGGCTCCATATCTTCCTTCCTCATTAGATTCAACATTCTTTTTGTAATAATTAAACATTTGTTTCTTATTATAAAATCGATTAAATAAGAAACCATTAGCTGTTTTCTTAATTTCAGCTATGTGCTCTAGCACTTCATAGTTATTTCCATTAACTACAATTGTTGTCATAATACGTCCCTTTCTTTCTTAAAAGTTGAAATCAACATCAACTTCTTCAATATTAGCGCTAACTCCTGTAACCCCTGTATCTTCATCCCAAATATCAAAGCAGTCGCTGTCTTCCGTCCAATCATCATCAAAATTATTTGACATATGATAGATAGTTGGTACATTATTATGATACTCTTTTATAGCTTGTTGTGCTTCTTCTTGGGTTTTACAAACCTTAATTACTCTACTATTAAGATTACCAATGTCATCTACATCAGCGCTTGTTACAATAAATAATTTCATAAATGTTTATTCTCCTTTTTTATATATTAATTGCATAATGATAATATATTAATAAAAAAAAAGAATAATCTTATCGATTATTCTTCTACCCATATATATATATATATTCTTAATTATAATAAATATTTATTCTAATTACTGAATGTAATATTTCTGAAGATACTGATATTTTTTTATCTGTTTTTATTTTTCTTTTTTTGATTCCCTTCTTTATATACTTCATTATTTCATGAGAAAATGATTCTTCTGCTTTTTCATTTAATTTCATGATAAAATTACTTGAAGAGCTTGAACTAACTCTACATATTGTTTCAACACCTTCAGTTAAATCAAATACACGTGAAGTGTTATTTGATTTATTTTCTAAATCAGTTAAAACTTCTGGTACAAGTTCAAATTTAATTTGTTTTGTGGTCTTATTATCTTTAATCATACATACAGTAAAAAAAGCCAATAATATTATTCCAATAATAATAAATGGCGACCGTGTTGCAATTGTTATACTATTCATATTTTTTATTCTCCTTTTTATTTTTATTGCGCCATAATAATATATTAATAAAAAAAAAGAATAATCTTATTGATTATTCTTTTTTATTTGTTTTCTTTTTAGAAGTTTTCTTTGTTTCTTCTGATTCTTGTTTAATCTCTTCCCATAATGTTGGAGTAGTATATATACCATATTCTTGATCTAATGATATTGTACAATTCTCTGTAAGAGGACAAGTTCCATCAGATTGTCTCTTTGCACAATCTGTACAATTATGAGTATATGCAGGGAATGAACTATTTAATCTATTAATATATTGTGCCCATGTTTCATATTCTTGTTCAAATCCTGTATTAATTAAACATTGAGCACGTTCATCATTATAACATTTTAAAAATGCTTTTCTTTCCATTGCATTAATTACATTTTGATGTTTAGCAATTAATTTATAAATACTATATTCGTATCTTCTTCTACGTAATTGTAATTCTTGATCAGTGGCTAATGTTTCATTCCAATATGGAGCCTGATCTAGGAAGTATAAGAATAGAATTCCCTTAACAGTATATTCTTCTCTGCCTTTTGTTTTTCTTTGATTTAATACTTCAATAGTATCCTCAATAGATTTTACTAAATCATCTGCAGTATCTACTAAATATGTATATTTATTTTGTGTATTACGAGTTAATGAATTAGTATTATAACACCAGAAATATGAATACATATCAATATTTGCTGTAACATTACAATTCATTTGAGTAATTGTATTGAAATATGAGTCTTCATGAACTCTAATTCTTTCATTAAATCTTAAATTCTTATCTAATAAGAATTGTCTTCTAAAGATTTTGCCATGCATCCATGTGATATCCACATTATTATGGGGAACATGCATGATATCATTACCATTTGGTAATTCTTCTATCCATTTAGTATATATAATATCTATAGATTTGTCTTGATTATTCTTTAATGTTCTATATATTTCATGAAATACATTACATGAAAATAATCTATCATCTGCATCTGCAAACATTACATATTCTGCTTCAGATAAATCAATACCAAATTGTCTTGCTTGTCCAGGACCTTTATTGATAGGTGTTTCTACATAATTAATATTAATCTTCTTATATTGATTTAAAAATTCCTGAGATAACTTTACATCTGAATGATCATTAACAATAATTGTTTTAATATTCTTAAATGATATACTAGCTTGCATCTCAATAGAATCTAATAACGGCTTAATTACTTCCTCTGTTTCTTTATATTGAGGAATTATAATATCTAATGATAACTCTCTATTTTTAATTTCTTCTTGTGTCATTTCTATTTTATTCTCCTTTTTTATAGTTATTTATAATTAATTGTTGATAATATTATTTTAAAAAATAATAAATATTTTATTAAATAAAAAATTTATTAAAAAAAATAATCATGAACCGATTTTTAATCATGTTCATAATTTATATAATTTATTGTTCTCTCAAAATGATATTATTATAACAATTCATTATATAAATACTGCAGATTTATATTAATGTAAAAAGAAAAGAGTGTGTTGTTTATTTCAGTTTGCGGACTAACTACAAAAAATAATAAAGAGCAAGAAGAATTAGTTAGACTTATCATGGATAATTCTAAACAAATTATTTATTGCACAGGTGCAGCAGGCACTGGTAAAACTATTGTTTCCGTTGCTACTGCCTTACAAATGATCAGAGATGGCAAGTATGGTGGTAAATGTGGCAAGAAAGGAAAGATTTTTTATATTAGGGAACCGATAGAAACTGGAAGATCTCTTGGATATCTACCTGGAGAAGTAGATGAAAAATATAGTGTTTATTTAGATGGTCTTCGCGACAATTTAGAAAATTTAGAGAATATAGGTGAGCAAATCAACGCTCGTGAAGAACTAAAAAAAATAGAATGTATTCCTCCACAATACATGAGAGGACGTTCAATTGATCAGGCTATATTGATCATTGATGAAGCACAAAATTTATCAATGCTGACTATCAGAACCATTTTAACTAGACTCGGAAAATACACTAAGGCGATACTCTTAGGATCAACAAACCAAATAGATGTGAAGAACATGACGAAAGACAACAATGATTTTATGAGATCTTATGAGAAATTAAAAGAATTTGATTTCGTAGGGTATGTTCATTTGGTTAAATCTGAAAGATCAGATATATGTGCTATAATCGATGATGCATTAGCAGAATAAAAAAAAGACAATATGATTAATTCATATTGTCTTTCTTATTATATATTATATTATACACCAATCCAATGACCTGCAAGATGCGTTTCATTTTCTCCAGCTTCATTAATTCTTTCATATGTATAAAAATTATAATTATTTTTAAAAGCATTTTTAATATCTAAAAGTTTATCTAAAAATTTAGAATCAGCATTAGCTATATTCATAATACTTTTAAATAATTCATATAATGCACATCTACGATTTCTATAATTTTTATAATAATATGAGTATGTATTTAGTGAGAATATATGAGGATTTTTATATTGATTATGTATAATATGTTTATGTTGATTGTATATGATATATTTAGCATAAGCATTATTTATAACATCATATAGTTCTTTAAATAATTTTTTTATTTTATACTTACTTATTTTTGATTTTTTAAGATCAATATTACCAGAAGGATATCTAATAATCTTACATATAAAGCTCATATTAGTTACAATTCTATTTATAGATTCATAACGAGTACTGTTACTATACATTCTATTAGCAATATCATCCAGTAATTCTTGTGTTATTTCAATTTTACTCATAATCTCTATTCCCTATATAATTTAGTTGGTAAATTTTGTATTATATCAGTTATATTAGTACTAAGTTCAGTTAATGAAATACAAAAGAATTTATATTCACGTCTTAAATATAGTAGTTTATCTAAAAATGTTTTTTTATTTTTTAATATATTTAATTTTGTATGAAGATTTTTATAATAATATCTTCTGCTATCTAAATATAAATTATAAGTATATGCATCTAATGGAAAACCATTATTGTATATATTATTGCATGTATCATAAACTATTTCTTTTAGTGGTTTAGTTGGTAATGGTGTATAAAAACTAATATGAAAATTAAGATCACTCTTATTATATTTTTTTGTAAATGTTACTATAGTATAAAGATTATATATTTTACTATATATAGCATTTTTAAATTTATGTAAAATCTTATCAATATTTATAGAACATCTAGAGAGATTAATTACACCATCGGGATCACGTGATATATTTAATACATCTTGTAATTCATAAATGAATCTATAATTTTCCCACTGTTCAATATCTTGATTTAATGTATTCATTATCATGCTATCACCATCCAATTGCTCTCATCATACTTTGTTTATTACATAATAATCTAATATAATTTTCGGTCCTATATAATTTTTCCATAAATGTCATATTATTGGAATTAATTATAGTTATAGTGATTTTATAAAGTTTTTTAAGAACATTTCTATAATTTGTATATAATCTAATAAAAATATTATAGTTTTTTATTTGAAGAGCAACATCATTATATATAGATATATATGCTTTAAGCATATTATCTTTAATTTTATTAATATTGATTGATGACTTCTTTAAATCTATCATACCGTTTTTTCAAAATATAAATCACAAACGAATTTCATATTATTAAGGCACTCAGATATTCTTATCATTTCCATATCTTTAGGAGTAAGCAATCTTAAAAATGTAGGACTAAAAATGAGTTCTAAATTTTCTTTTGATATCATACCCCTGTCATACCTCCCAATTTAAAAAATTCAACCGATTCAACACATCTTCTAATCTCACTCATTGTAGTTAATAATGTATATAATGATTTAAAATTATTGATTTCTATAGTTAATGGAAAGATTTTCAATAATTTGACAACGCGTTTAAATACATTGTTTAACTTAACGTATTTACAATAACTAATATATTTAGTATTATAATGAATTTGACTTGCAAAATATAACTTATATAATGAAGTATTAAAATTATTTATATCTTTATATTTAATTAACATAATACAATCAGCAAGATAGTTTAATATTTGTCTCAATTCATATGTTATTAAGTATAAAATTAAATTTAATAAATAATTAATTAAATTTCCATTCATATTAGCAATCTTATCATAATGTGGCTCTATTGATACAATTTTTCTATTTTCTATATTTATAGTGAATAGATATATATGATTTGAATGACCACTTAAAGACATAGATCCGTCCTTGAATCGACAAAATATTGTTATAATATCGGTATTAGTATAATATTTACATTTTATATTATCTGACATATTGATATGAACACCATTGTTATCTGGTATGAGATGAACAATTTTTCCATTAATATCTTCAATATCATATCCCATATCTTTATCTGCTGTTACTAATTCAATAGTTGTATCATCATGTATTATCTCTAAATAAAAATATTCTGATAATTTATTAAGTATAGTAGTATCAACATTATATTCTTCAAATATTTTATTCACTATTTCTTTTAATGCATTATTAATATCAATTTCATTATATAAATTATTTTCAACTAATTCATTATAATAACTTTGTAGTCTATACATAAATACACGTGTTGATAATGTATCTTTATTTTTTGTTTCTAATATCATAAATATTATTTCTCCTTTTTGGCTAATGCAACTATATTCATAACATCATGAAAATTATGAATATTTAATTTTAATGCTTTCATTAATTTAATATACACTAAAAGATTTTTAGTACAAGAACGATACTTTAGATAAAAATTGTAATTAAAAGTAGGATTGTACTCAATAATAGTACATTGCTCAGGAATAAATCTACCTATTAATGTATTATAAAATGGCATATCATCAAATACAAAAAGACAAGTACAATAGTTCATTATTATATATGGTATCTTGATACAGGCATAAAACATAGTATTCATTATAAGTGATTCTAAACTATATAAATCACGTACTTTTTCTTCAATAGCATATACACTTGTATTTATTTCATGAATATCCCCATTCCAAATTTCTATTGAAAATAATAATGGAAAATAATCATGACCTGGCACATCATTAAGTGACAGTCCTATTCTTATATAACCACTATTTATATAATATTTAAATTTAGTATTAGGCCATATATTACCAAATTTTATTCCATGTTCATTATCTTCAATTAAATAATATGTTTTATCACTAATACTTACTTTATAGTTTGTTTCTGTTTCAGATATTATAAAAGCATAACTAGTCGATCTTACTAAAATATATACATGAAAATATTTAGATAAATCTTTAAATATATTTTCATCGAAATTGTATTTTGAGAATATTTCTGCTATTATACTTTTAATATTTTGTTTAATTTCAAATTCATTTAATTTTTTATGGTTTTCTAAATTATTATATTTTTCTTTTAACTCTTCAGTAAATTTTTCTATTGATAATTTGTTGTGTAGAATAAATGCACTTTTTATATTATTCATCATATTATATAATGATACCTCCTTCCTATATTATTATAGCATCACTTATAATATTATCATTTTTCATCTGTTTTAATAATTGATATCCACTTGTACTCTTATTATTATGAATAAACTCATACACATATATAAGCATATTAATATTAGTTCCTGCAAATTTTAAATATTTAAATTTTTTAAGATATGGCCTATATAATTTAGTAATTTTATTATACAAGTATGTTTGATTATATTTTTTATTTTTAGTATGATGATAATATATCATCATTGTATCATAAATATCACATGCACTTATGCTATTATAATGTGACATGATTGCATCTTTTAATGTAGCACCCTTGTCTATTCCATATATTATATATTCTAAACTATTTTCAGATACAGAGGATACTTGAAATTGATTGCCAATATAAAATGAAAAATTAACATTTCCATCTATACGTATTGTGTTATTTTTTCTTATCAAACTTCTTACCAAACTATTTTTTATATAACTATTTGGAAGATTCGGTGTATAACTGATGCTAGATGATAATAAGTTTCCTGCCTTATCAGTAAAAGAAACTCTAAATATATTCTTTGATGACTCATTAACCCCAGTAACATATGACTTCCATGCATGAGCAACAGAATACACCTCTTCAACTTTAAAATTGATTTCTGTTATGTTTTCAGATTTAAAATATTCTTTTAAAATATCTGTCATTTCTTCAACAGTATTACCTAATCTAATAGTATTTTTTTCTTTAAGTAATATATTTAAAAACTTAAAGCGAACATTATTTCTCATATTCTAATCCCTCCCACATAATAATATATTATCTTTTCTCATTATGCAGTTTCCTTTAATAAATCATAATCTTTCATTAATTCAGGAAATTTTCCAGTTCTTTTTATCTCAGAGATTATATAATTACGTACATCTAAATCAGTTATATGTTTTATATCAGATACTACAGTAATACGTATTGCTTTATAACGATGATTATAAAAATAATGATCCTGTAATATTTGTCTATCGACTATTTTAGACCTACGAATATAATCCAAAGTATCACAATAACGTTTCACATCTACTTGAAGTATCCCTACAGATTTAAATATACTTGCATATTTATCTATATCATCAGTTGTCCATTTTTCATTATTTAATATAGATTTAGGTAATAATGTAAAAATAGATGCACAATCTATATCTACTCCATTCGATTTAGTATATCCAATAGTTGAAACTAATAGCTTCATATTTTCATAATGTGAATTATTTGTTTTTAATGAAAATACTATATCAATTTTATCCATAAATGAACTATTTGATACTACTTCTACTGATAATCTATTACCATTACAATCTTCAATATTATGAGTTTCCATTAGTTCTGAAGTATGAAGATTATATTTTTTCTTCATTAAATCTAATATTATATCTTTTAATTCAACAAATAGTGTTTTCATAATTGTTTTAACTCCTTATAAACATGTTTAGCAAAATGCCCTATGTCTTTCATACTCATAATATTTGGATAAAGATTTTTCATTGTATTTAATATTGCTTTAAACCAAGATCTTGACAATTTATAAGAAGAATTATAATGTTTATAATATACTTTAGATTTATAAAAAGGTAATTCATTCATTAATAATCTTAATGAATATATTTCATTAATAATTCTTCTTTTAATTCCTCGTTCTATAATCTGATTAAATGTATTACATTTTATATTGTCATTATCAATATTAAATATTTTATATACACTATTTATTTTATCATGATCTTGTTGATTTATTATTTTATACATATAGTTTTCAACACGTTCTGTTTCTATATCTTCTAAATGAAATTTTGTATGCAAATAATCAGTTTCATCAATAATTGTTAATTTTAATAAATTACATACTGTAAAATTTTTATATTTATAATTATTATGAATATTATAATCAACATCAAAATTTTTTATGTTTGAACGTAGATAAATTATTATATTCCAAACCTCTGATATTTTACAATCAGGATGACTTTCTGCATATTTTATAGCATCTTCAGATGATCTGATTATTTCAAAATCATATGCCAAATGATATTTATTTAAAAAATAATTTACAGTATTAGAACTAACCACACTAGTAGAATTAATATTATTATATGAATTATCAAAATCAGTAATGATAAACTCACGACAAAAATATTCAACTATAGTGCTGCATTTTGATATTATCAATGGTAATGCTGAAACGGCCACTGGCCCATTCGATGGTTTAATAGGAAAATCTTCCTTAATAGATAATTTTTTAATATAATCTTTAAGTGCATTTTTCAGCATATTTAGCATATTATTCTATCTCTCCTTTTATCATATGTTGTGCATACATAAGACACTCAATTATTTCTTTATAATTAATATTTTTAATTGTCTTACACTTTTTAAGTCTTTTGCCTATAAAATTATTTTTTACATATCTGTAAAGATAATATTTTTCAGTATTTTTATTTGATAATATTTTTATATAAGCATTATTAATATCTTTTAATAAATAGATTATATGTAATTTATATGATTTAGTTATATAATCAAATATTAAATCTGTTAGATTATCATAATCTTTATTATTATCTAATTTTAAATTATAATATTCTGCATATTTAGAATTATTCATTTCCTTTTGCGTTATATCAATACGATTTACCGCAGAAATATGCTTATTTGATCGCATTTCCGCATAATCATTAAGAGAAGAATCATCTACAATTAATACCTTCTCATAATTATTATCAATATTTAGAATATCTAAGACAAATAAATTTAAGACATAACCAAGATCCAAATCTGCATGGTATGTAGTATCAATAAATCTTAGATGTATTGATAGTAAATATGCAGTTGCATCATTGTATGATGATGGCATATATTGTTTAGGGATACAAAAATCAGTAAATATATCTATATTATTTACTTGAAATTTAATATTATGTTTAGTAAATTCATTAAGTAAGTCTTCATGTTCTGTTAAAAAATTAGTCAATATTATATCACATAGCATTTTATATTCAGAACTATTATAACTAGCATTATATAAATTATACAATTTTAATGATAAATATTGACTTTCTGTTAAAAAATTATCTTCTATATATTTCTTTAACATATCTCGGATATCATTTACTTTCATATTATGAATATCCCTCCTTTCTGCATATTATTTTATAAATAATCTAAATAGACCATTTGTATATGCTGATTTACCAGCGTCATATGGCATTACGCATATATGATTTTTAATTTTTCTTACTTCAGCATATCTTGATAACTCATTATATATATCATTTGTTGTTATGATATTATGGTTTAATAACATCTTATATATGTTAATATAATCTTTTTTAGCTGATCGTATATTGTCATAAAATCTTTTATATCTTTTATAATTACTTGATGCACTTTGCCATATAGCATCACGATAAATTAAATATAAATATTCAATGAATTCATTTTTAATAATACATTTTAAAAAATCACATAATGAATTTGAATTAGCAATATCAATATCTTTATATAATTCAGGAACAAATTCAAAATGTATAGATTTTTTATCATCAATATTTATATTACCAAATACAAATTCAGAATACTCTAATTCTTCAAAATTAATTGATAACGTTACTGGGTATGTGCCACCATGAAAATTATCAATATGAAGATGCATATTATGATAATGCTCATGTGTATAATCGCTTATGATGTTAATTTCTAATTTATACTTATTAAAAAAATCATCAATACGAAATGCACTTTCTAAAACATTATGCGGATTAAACATATCGCCACGTGTTAATATTGTATTTATAATATCTATCATATGATTAAATTGATATTTATCCATATTATTAATCCTCACCACATTTTATCATTGTTACTTTAACATCTAATGTAACTGAGACAAAATTAGTTAGCCTATGACCAACTAATTTCTCAGCAATTTTTAAAGCATTTTTTGGTCGCTCTTCTGCAAACCAATAACCTTTAACGATTTTATTATTATATTTTCCTCTAAATTTAATTTGCTTCATTTGCGTCTCCTTTTCATTATTATTGAATATATTCTTGATCTAATTCATCCTCATCTGAAACTTCCATTTTAATAGTAATTTCTTCTACTTGACCAATTGGTAATATACGAATAACATCATTTTCATAATCGATATTCATAGTATAATCTTTACCAAGTTCATGTAAGTTGAATTCCTCTTTCAAAAATCGCTGTAATGCTGGAATATTTATATACATAGTTATTGACTACACGCCTTTCTTAATCCAACTTGATATTATCATCTTTTAACCACCAAGTCTTTTTGTAATCTTTTATTAATAATGATTTAATTAATACATTAGTATTGGCACTAATAACTATAAACTCCCAACAATTATAATTTTCACTAAATGCAAGTGAAACAATATAATCATTACTATTTAATTCATAATCTTTAAATCTAATTTTTGTTTTAAAGATAAAGCCATCTTTTAATGCTCTCTGGATAAGTTTCCACTCATCAAATTCCTTTTCATGTGCCTTATACTGCTCTGCTTGCTCTAGGGTAGATTTGATAATATTAACGTCTTTTTTAACAGCTGCAAACATATCTTTATCTTCATAGGGCGAATCATAGAAATTTTCAGCCATAGCTATAGTTTGATTTAATCTCTCTACACAATTCATCGCTTCACTAGGGTTAGCATTGTCAATTGCTTCAAGTCTTTGCACCATATTTTTAATTTGTTCGCATATTCCACTTGGAACATCATAAATATCATATAGTAATTTTGCAATATCTGTTGGTTCAACCGTTAATTCAGTATCGCCCATAATATCATTCATAAAATCTTTTTCTAATTCTTTATTCATTATTTATCTCCTATTTAACAATTATTGTAGATAATATGGTTTTCCATAAATAATTTTTCCATCAGTAATTTCTTGTTCAGATATATGCTTAAATGTTCTACGCATTACACCTAAATATCTTGCACTACCTTTGATTTTAGCGCAATATAATGGTTCTCCATTCTTACATTTACCACATTCTGTAACACCAACTACCTTTACTGAAACCCATTGCTTTAATTCTGGTGTAAGCGGAGCTGCAATTATTTCTCCTTTTTTTAACTTTGTATCATAAAACATTTCAATTATCATTTTTATTGTTCCTCTTCCTCTAATATTTTTAATTCTTTAAACATTTTTACTCAAATCTAAATTCAAATGAAAAACAGTTTCATCATAATGTAATTCAATTATTGGCTTATCATCAAGCACTACTTTATCATAATACTTAGGATTAAACTTTAATGTAATAATATGACCACCTACATCATATATAATAACAGGAGGTTTTGTAAAGCCTAAGTCATCAGCCACTCTACTAAGAGCTGTAAATGCTACAACACCAACCTCTATTCTAGAACCATTCTTAGCTATAGCTTCATCTAGTATAATTTTAAATAAATCAATAGACACATCTTTAGGACTTCTTCCAATAGTAGGTTGTAAATTAAAAATCATAATTTCTTTATTCATAATTATTCTTTCACCTCTATACATATTCTATCACTTTCACTTATTGTTTCAGATATGGCACTAAAAATATGTTTTAATTTTCTATTGCAGATTTCATTTTTTTCCATTTCCCAAGCCATACCTTTAAAAATTCTATTAGAACAATGTGGATCATTTTTATCTTGTTCATAGACTTCTACGATTGAATTTGGATTAATAATATGCATTGATACTAATTCTTTTAATGTTATTCCACCAGGCAAGCTATTATCTTTTTTTAGTCCTAATTCGTACGCCATATTTAATAACATTAATAAGCTCTCCATTTGTGCTTTATTTGTATCATCAAAGTAATTTGCTAATTCTTCAGCCCATTCTTGACCTAAGTTCTCAAAATCTTTAAGTCCCTTGAATGGGCCAGTTTCATATTTAACATCATAAAAATAACTTTTCATTCTATTCACTCCTATTTCTTAATTAATATCGAAGATGAGATGCTACTGTTAAAAGACCAATATATTCTAAAGGCAAAAGAATTATTGAAATTATTAGGAAATAATAACAATAAGGGCTAACAAACAAACCTAATAATATAGGTACAAATATTGTTGCTCCACCTATTAAAATCAATAATATGTATGAAAGTAGAATCAGATATAAAAATAATATATTTTTTAATTTAATTAACATTATTTAATCACCTCTTTTAAATCTTCTTAACATATTTCCCAAGGTTCTTCTTCAAGAACGCAACAACGTAATTCTTCAGCAATTTGTCCTGATATAGCCTCTACCTTGCGCCATTTGATATGCAAGAAATTATAAATCTCCTTAGTTTCCTCTACGGTAAAATCTTCGGCATAAGGATGATTTACCCATTTAATTACACTTGCAGGTGTTCCCTCAGGCATTTCATATTTTAACGGTTCTTCCATAAAGTATTCAACCATAGAACATTGCTCTTTTGGTTTTCTATTGGTAATTATCTTACCACCAAATAATTCAACTATACCTTTTAATTCATCATTAAATCTAGGATAAGTAGCTGAACCACAAAATTTATAATCCATTCCCATTAGTCATGTACCTCCTACTTATTTAATATTTTTCCAATATAGCTTTTCTTTTTTAAGCAATTACAATTTTTTATAAATTCATTATATAAATCTTCATCTTCAAAATTAAAAAATTTATATTTTGATAAGTAATCTTGTATGCCAATACATTGATTAAACATTCTAATAAATTCTCTTTCATTTTTATCTAATTCTAAAAAATCTTCACCATTTATTTCTACTATTTTACTCATTGTTATCTGCATCATCCTTTCAAATAATTTCTTTTCTTAAACCAATTTCTTAATTTATAGAAATCGCCGCTAACAATACATTCATTAATATCTTCAGATGTAGAATAGTCTTTACACTTACCATTATCTACAATTAATTTCTTATAATAATAAGATAATGAAAAAGTATAATCATCATTAATTTCTAATTTAAAAGTTCTATTGCCACTTTCAAATGTAATATCATTAAAATGATTCAAAACTATATTTTTAAATTTTGTATTATCTGATAAGTAGTTATACCATTCTAAAAGTATTCTTTCTCTTTTAGTTAAGACATCGCCAGTCTCAGCAAATCTTTTAAAGCCTTCTAAATAATATTTAAAATTTTCAAACATATTACTCACTCTTATCCTTTCTACCATATTCCTATTAATATACTTCTATCTGGATTATTTTGTATATCCTTGATTGTACTATTGTAAGCTTTTACATATTTTTGTACAATTTTATTCTTACCATATTGTTCCATTCTAGAATTATAGAAATTAACTGTATCTTGTAAATAATTTATAATAGTATTCTTTTTAAGAAGTCGTGGTAAAGGTTTATCACTAATTGGTTTGCTGCCATTAATAATATTTCTTAACCTAATTCCTTTACTATCTTCCCTAATATCAAAATCTGTAAAGATAATATTAGGATCTTCTAATTTGTGTGTATCAAAATTAAAATAAGATATAAATGATTGCTTATCATCTGCAATAAACTTATTTATATCTTTAACTAAAATTATTCCTAAATGATCACTCATACCTTATTCCTTGTAATCATCATATATTTCTATTGCTTTAATATTTGGATATTTATCCTTTGGATATAGTTCTTCGCTATACTGCTCATTATAAATTAAGCTAGGTAAGTTATCGCTTAATTCATCCAATTGCTCTAAGGTATTAATTTCAATAATACATCCATCTGAAAATTTAACAGCAGCATTAGGATGTAATTTATTCCACGGTTCAATAACTATCTCATATTTAATATTTAATTTTTCAAGGGTCTTTACATATTCGGCATTTAATCCCGGATAATCATGCACATTTTGTAAGATAAATTTCATATTAACACCTCATTATTATTTTAATTTTTATCATCATACTTATTAGCATAATAAGCATAAATATAAAAATTACTATCTTTATCTTGTTGAATTGAGATAAAGCTATATTTATCTCTTGATAAAACGATTCCATCTCCATCTTCATTATCTAAATCATAAAATAATGCTTTCCAATCAGATTGTTGTTTATCTTGATGTAAAAATAAAATTATATCACTTGGATGTTGAGATTCAAAATCTTTATATACTTGGTAATCTTCTTTATTATCAAAATGAATAGGACCCCAACCAACTGATTCAATTAAATATAAATCAAAATCTCCATCACCATGATGATTAACTAAATTAATGGATGCGCCTTGTTCATTAATTAATTTTAAACTACCACCGTCACATCCATAAGAATATTTTGTAATTTTTACTTTCTTTTGCATATTATTCACCTTCCTAACAAGAATAAGGCCCATTTAAAATAAGGCCTAAATACATTTCACATAATTCCCAACAAGAATCCCCACCTAAACCATGTTCTGAAAAATACTTGTGGAATTTTTCATAGAATTCTACTAGGCATTTACTTTCACTAGCTATTCTAGTAACTGCTTCTGCAACTCCATCATAATCAATATGACAAATCTTTAACATATCTTCTAATGTAATTGGTTTAACTTCCATATTTATTCCCTCATATCTTATTTTAATTTTGGATTTTTTAGGAAGTTAAACTCTTCCTTACTAATATCTATAATGCCTCTACGATTTTGGTATTCCTCAAAGGTTTTACTCTCTTCAAAATCTTTGTGATTAGCGTAGTCAATTTTACCACTAATTGCTATACACTTTGCGATTAATATTGCTTCTTCAATAGTTGTTTTATGTTTATCTTCCATATTAGTCACCTATACTTTCAACTAATTCCATTGTCTCTTTTTTAAATTCTGGCCAGAAAGTATCTGTTTGATTGGTTTCTTCATTATCAATTTTGAAGTATAAACTTTCTCCCCATCCATCTGATAACTGACCATAAATTTCTTTAAATATTCCTTCAAGTCTGCTGCCAATCCTGTCTTTTAATTCTTGAAAATCAGAACAACCAATACAACAACTATCAATTTTTAACCACAAATAAAATTTTGAGGGTTTATTGCAACCATCATCTATTGGTTTAAAATCAGAGTATGAGATATGGATAGGTGTAACCCTACATATATTCATATATTCCCCAAAATAGTTACTTAAATCAACTAACTCAATTTGCTGACGATAAGTGAATAATCTTTTATTTAGGGCAAAATCAAGTAATTGTTCATTTAAATTATCCCTCATCCATCTATAACATTTAAACCATGCATCAAAATCAAAAGCTAACGCTTGGTCTCCTTCGTCCATTAAATCAAATTCTATTTTAATGTATGCCATTTTTATTCACTCCTGTCTTTTTTTATTCGACTTCTTCTCCTTCTATATAAAGTTCAAAATGATGAAAATTAACTACTCTACCATAGAAGGAATAAATCTTTTTATTACCGTATTTTTCTTCAATATACTTTATTCCAGATAGTCCTGAATGAGTTTTTATATAAGAAACTTTAGTTCCTATATCTGAATCTAAATCATCATCAAATATAATCTCGCCATTCCATATAACTTTTATATATGCGAATGCATCTTTTATGTCATTAAATGTTATTTGACTGCTATCTGTTCTTTTCATAGGCATCACTTTTCCTTTCATTACTTACTTTCGCAGAAATATAAATGATAAAAATTGCCATCGCCTAATTGTAAATTGAAGCTATCTCCACATTCGGATAAACTAACTGATCTATTAACTTTTACAGATGTTAAGAATCCATTATTATCTGCATAATCATACTTATTTAGTCCAAAGCTAAAAATTTTACTTTTACTAACTTTTTCAATTTCTTTTAAAACATCTAATAATGTTTTAACCCCCCAGTCGATATCAAGACCTAGGTCATAATCAAGATACCATCCATCGTTAGTAGAATCTTTAGATATACTAAATAAAAGACGGTCACAATTTGGACTATCATATACTTTGCTATTTAATGCCTCATCAGAAATGCCTAATTTGTTAAAACGATTTTTAAATAATTTATCTTTAATCTTTAGCATAATATCCCTCCTAATAAAGGTTACCCTATTTTTATTCTTCCTTTAATTTCCACATGATTACTTTATTATCACAAACCTTATAATCAGATATAGTAATATTTAAAAAATCAAATTTTTTATTTAAAATTTTTACAGCCTTTTCTAAATCTTTTTCCTCTAGATATATACATACATGATAATAATAATCATATGGTGAATTTTTAATTTTTTTAGTCACTTTTTTGACTAACCATTTAATTGCTTTTTTGCTTTCTTTTGCATCAAGCTTATCTTCTTTCAACTTTAATTTTTCCATGCGCTTTAGATATTTTTCCTTAATCATTTTGTCACCTTCTTTTTAATAGTAACCAATCTATTCTTAATCTTTAACATTTTTCCACCATCCCTGCTTCAAATAAATCAAATAACAATGTTTGTAAGCTACCTGCGACTACATAGAACTCTCCATCCATCAATTGTATAACATGATTTTTTGGCCAAACAATAATTCTATAAAGAGGTGTATCATCATCAGAAAGCACTCTTTTATACTCGGCACAGTCTTGAGCTTCATCAACTATAAAACCAAATTTCTTAAGTTCTTTTAACTCTATATTATCTTTAAGCTTTAACATTCTCTTTAACATTCTTCTACCTCCGTATCAAGTTCATGATAAATGTAATTTTTATGTATCTTGCACCAATGTTCAGCAACTTCTTTATTTTCAACTATACATAAAGTTGTAGTCATTATAATTCCATTATTCGCACTATCAATATGCTCTATTTCATAATATTTCATTATCATTTCACCTCTTTAGTAATTCAAAATTTTTATTATTTTTTAACAAATTCTACTTTTTCAAAACTATATACTAATTCAGTAATTTTAGTTTTTTCTAAAATTTGCTTTTTCATCATATCATACATATCTACTATAGTTTTCGCCTCTTCTATTAAATCAGCTATGGTTTCAAATTCTAAATAATCTATTCGAACTACTTCTACTTCTTTAGAATTAAAAAGTCCGCCTTCTTTTCTCCACCAATGTATTTCATGGATATGACATTTCCTTGTAATTTTTTGGCCAATTCCTATTTTCTTATTTAAAATAGTTATACTAGCCATTTTCTCATCAACTGAAAAAGATGGCTTTATAGACCATCCTTTATATTCTTTTACACCTATTTGGCCATCAATTTCAACTAATGGCTCTCCATCTAATTCTCTTCTTTTACGCATATCTATTCACCCTTATCCTTAGTATTATTGAATATAGCTAACATTGTTAGTGCTATTACAGGTATTGAAAAGGTAACTGCTAAACAGATTATGAACCATAATTCAACACTATCCATATTATTCACTCTTATCCTCTTTCATAGTGTTAGTTTTACAATTAGGACATCTCATAAAGGGCATACTAGGTTTATTGTCTTTAGTCCATAATCCACCACTTCGTTCCTGCCATACATATACAAAAGTTTTCTTTCTACCACAAATTGAACAAATTCTTGTTTCCTTAACAGGTTTATCAAGTTTTATCATTTCTATTTACTCTTACCCTTTTCTGATTTGCCATAATTAATTAGTTCTACAACTTTATCATATTTTGGACAACATTCACATAAACCAAATTCTTGACAATATGTTAAATCATCCCACCATTTGTCTTTTTTAAAAGGACAAATTTTTTCAATTTCATTAATATCTTGCATATTCTGGCTTACCCTCATATGTAAGTGGATTCATGATATCACTATACTTTTCATATAACTTTTTATAATCACTTGCTAGACAAATAGATAAAAGTGTTCCAGTCTTATGAAATAGTTTAAATGTTTCTTTCATATCCTCAATACTGAAACCATTCCAAACCTCTGCTTTAATATGTCCTGCTTCAATATATTCAACTCTATAATTAATTCTTACATGTGTTGGGGTATAACCACCTTTACTCATATCCATATTTTTGTTCCTCCATTGCTTATTTTCTTTAAACTAATTTACCATCAATATAATGAAAATTTTCACCTGTTGTTAAATCATAAACATCAACATTATGATTATTTAAAATTACGTTTCTAGCCACTTGACTATTTACCTTTTCGTATCCATTACAAATATCGCCACAAGGACTTAATACATAAATAGTATAAATGTGATCTGGAATATATAAATGTATATTTTTTATCAATTATTAATTATCTCCTTTAATGATTTTTGAAAACTCCTTAGTTATATATACTTTTTAAAGTCAGAATTTTCAAGATGTGCAATTTTATCTTGTATCTTTTTTGCTTCATTATTATATTTTTCTATAAGTAAATTTTTAAATAGATTTAAGGTTGCTTCATCATTATTAAGAGAATACATATATTCCCAAGCATTATTTAATTTATCAAGTTCTTCTTTTTTAACAGACCATGAGTTATTAACCGAAGTATTAATTAAATAAACTTTATAAGTCTTATTTTTCTCTACACATTCATATTCTTTAATAAAAATGGTATTTAGATTTTGTACAAACCATATTCTATAAATTTTCATATGTCGATCACCTTATTTCTTTATTTTATTTTGCATATTCTTTCCAATATGCCAACCATCACAATACATACATTTATAATAAGAAAAATGTATGTTTTGATTTTCTTTTTCTGAAACTTTTTTAGACATTTTCTCCGCCGCCTTTTTTGCACTTGCCTTGGAATATATTACCTTCGGCTTTCCTGTGCTTTGGCTAATATGAGAATATATACTAAAACCGCCTAACCAATTATGTGTGATAAAAATATTTTTTAACACATTTTTTCTAAATAATTGATTGGCGATATATTTTATAAAATTTTTAAATTTAATTTTTGGTTTTTCTATATTTTCCATTTTTATTCTCCAATAGCATATATTTCGTAAGTATTATATGTGATATCTCTTATATCATCAGGGTCACTAGTAAATTTTAATACCATTATTTTATTTACAGTATCTAGTTTAGTTTCAATATCACGATAGCCATAGTCCTTTATCTTAAGAGCTTCAAGCAATTTATCTAGGCTATGAACTGCTTCTTCAAAAGTATCATAATACGTTACATATGCATGAGTACGCCCACTGTAATAAACAGTGGTTTCCTTTTTAATGAAATTCTTTTTGTTTCCATAAAATGTAGTTTCTATTCCATTTATAATTTTAATTTCTTCTTTAACTTCTTCAATCATAACTTTTTTCCTCATTTCCTTAACTCTTTATTAGAGCAATCTAAGCACCAAAACTTAGTATGATACCAAATGCAACCAGTGTCTTTTCTTTCAACAGCAGTAGTCTTTCTATAATTCTGGCCTGGATAAATTATACATTTACAATTAGAACAAACATGAGATACCTTGGTCATATGAGTTTTTTGAGGCATACAAATTGAAGATAAACCTTTTATTTTAATAAACCTCTTACTCATTCCTACTCACTTCTTAATTCCTTCAGTGTTTCTTCTTCCGTTTTTCTACGTAATTCATCATACTTAAAATCAGTCCAATTTTGCTTGATTGCTTCAATTTCTTCTTTTGTTTTTTCAATTAAAATTTCACCTTCCAAATTCTTCTTCATCTTTACTCACTCTTATCCTTTAAATTAATGATTTTATCACAAATTTCTTTTGATGTTAATAGTAAGCAATGAAGTGCAGTTTCTTTTGATATTGAAATGTCTTTTCTAATTGCAGATATTTCAACATGAATATGACTTGGTTGAAATACTAATCCTTTTGGATTAGTTGTTAAATGAGTAATTAATTCATCTATTTCATTTTTTTCCTCATTTAATCTCCTTAATTTTGCTCTACGGTCACATTCTGTTCTATAACGATTTTCTAATTCATAAAATTCTTTATCATTCATACCTATTCACTCTTATCCTCTCTTAACCACCAAGTATGCTTATAGTCTTTCCATTTAAAATCATAATCTATACCGCTTCCCCAGCCACCTACTTTTAATGCTGAGAAGCATTCTTTATCAATATGTTCTACTTCATATGGATCTCCTTTTTCATCATAGATAAATGTATCAGTATAAATATTACATCTAACCTCTAAAGGGCATCCAACTTCCTGTTCAAGTAATTTATTCTGCTCGACTTGAGCAAAAGCTTGTTGTAGAGCTTGTTTAATAGATAATATATCGCACTTTGATAAAGTCATTGTTTCAATTTGTGCATTTCCAAAATTACTCAATATTTTATCAATATATTGTAATGCTTCACTAGGGTCTGCTTCTTTTATAGCTTTAAGTTCAAGTAAAGCTTGTTCAACTATTTTATAATGGTCTCGATAAGTTTCTCCATACCTAACGCAGCCTTCAGCTGGAACATAACATTTTCCAATTCTCTCTAATGATTTAAATACTTTATCCATTTCAAATCTCCTTTTTATTTTGTATCATCAGTATTTTCTTTTAGCCACCAAGTTTTTTGATATTCACTTAATGGTAAATAAGTCGTATTGTCATGTACTTTAATGACAATAAATTTATCTAATATTTTCAATAATTTGCATTTTCCCATTTTAGTATAAACATTTGCTACTTTATGCAATTCTATAAATATATCTAATGGGCAGCCCAATTTCTTTTCTAAATTATGGCATGTATCTGCATATTTAAGCTCATTCTCAACAATACCTTTGAACTCTCTATGCTCTCGTTCAGTTAAATAATTTCTTTCATCAATTCGTTTTAATAATTTTAAACTAACATTCATTTTTTTCACCATCCTTTTATTATTAAAAAGTCATATAACCACATATAAGACATAGTGCTTTAGTTTTAACTATATTAATTATTAAGCCATCGATTATCTAAATAATAAAAATCAATGATTAATCCATATATTTATATCTCCATATTGTTCTTAATCAACTTCTTCATAAAGTCTTAAAGTACCATCTGCATTATATAGTGGAGTTATTCCACCGGAATAATAAGAATCATTAGCAACATACATAACCTTAGTATCTTTGTCATAATAATAGTTAAATCTATCACCATGAACAATCTCATCACCAATATAAACCAAAGCACCTTTGTATTGACTTATATTCTCCGCAGGTGATTTATTTACATCACAGCCTGATAATGATATTAATAATAATAAACCCACTAATAAACATAATAATTTTTTCATGTCTTATTCCTCCTATTATCTTCATTTATTAATTTAAGACATATCTTGGATAAGGAGTAATCATTAGCAATATATCAATATGTTCCCCAATTACACCATTCTAATCTACTTCTACTTCCTTAGTGACGATTTCCCTTTGGACCTCGTAGGCATAGCCTTCAGTTTTCAATATCATTGACTAAATTTGGATTCGAACCAAAACTTCTTTGATATATTGCTAATGATTACTCCTTATCGTATAAAATATATAAAAGTTAGAAAGGTTTTATATACCTTTCTAACTTTTATATTTACTAATTTTTTAAAACATCTAAAATTTTATTAACTATAATATCTACTGATTCCACAGAACCAGGTACTTCGTCATAAGAAATATTATAATTATTTAAAATTGTTCTAATACCTTTATCAACAGATTTTGCTTCATCCTCAGTCTGATTTCGTCCATTTGGATTATATACTTTTTTTCGCGTTAATAAATAATTCATATTATTATATGAACTAAATCTATCATAGCAAAAATTGCATAAAGCTTCATCATTTTGTGCATAGAAACAAGTTAGAATTAATGGTCTATCTGTAATTACTACATCAACCTTACCATTTAATCTAAATAATCTGTGTGCTTGTTTAGCAAAGATATAAAGCTCATCTTTAAAGGTTTCATTTCTTTGCTCCCAAACTAATTCTTTTGCAAACTCAGATGACATCTCACAATCAATTCCAGCATCTTTTAATTTTGCAAAGATTGCTGCAGTTAATGTAGATTTACCAACACCTGGGCCTCCAAGTAAATTAACTACTAATGTATTTTTCATTATATCCTCCATTAATTTAACCATTTATTATCTAAATAATAGAATCCAATAATTAATCCTATAAAAATAACCCCAGTAATACTCCATAATAATACTAGCCATAATGTAGGTTTAACACTATTTATGCAATATTCTTTAAATTCTGATGGCTGCATTTTACCTATTTTATACTTATGATTTGTTACTGATGAATCTGCAGGGTTTATAGTTTTATTATCAAAATTCAATAAAACAGAAGTATTATTTTTTTCATATAAATCATTAAAAGTTACAACTTCATAATAAAACCTACTATCATAAGTAAAAGAGAAAAATTTTTCTGATTTTAAATACTTTCCAGAAGCAGAAGTTACATCTCGTCCATCTATCTTTTGTCCGTTATGATAATTGCCAGGATTAGATAATGTATTTGGATGTATTTCAACATCTGAGAAATTAACTTCTATATTATTAATTATTAATTTTTTAGATATAACTTCAGAACTATTAGCATAGTCCCATCTCCAAACAGTTCTAGTTTTTGTAACTGTTTTTCCATTAACTGTTTCAGTATATGTTTCAGTATGAGGACGATATTCTTCCATTACTCGTCTGATATATAAAAAATTATCTTTCTTTAATTCTGGAAAAGTAACATCATCAACCATTTCTAGATTGGCATAGCTAAATGCCAATCCTTTATTAGTATTAATTGAATGGTTAAATAAATCTTCAGTTTCAACTGTAATAGCAGTTTGAAGATCATCTGTTTTTCCAATATATGCATTTTCTATAGCAATATGTGAAGGAATACAGATTACAAAATATAATAATACTATTAATATTGATACTATTACTTCTCTTTTAGTAATCTCCATTATAAATCACCTGTGTTATCATCTATATCTAAGTATTTATAATCAATAACTTGATATCCTGTTAATCCTAATAACATTGAATTAGGCCATGATTTACAATGTGTTCTATATGATTTAACATCTTTATTATATAATTCTCTAATATTTTTAATATTATCATTTATAATAATTGTTTCTTGGATATATACTTTAAATGTTTCATAATTTCCAAGATTTTCTGGATATGCTTCAGCAATTACATTTATTAATGTAGCTGCTGCATCATGATCATATTCTTGACTATTACTAAAATATGATCTAGCCTCAGTAATTGCATCGATAACTCTATTATATTGTTCATTAGATTTATCGACTGCATTTTCCATCATTTCTAATTTCTTAACAGCAGCTTTTCTTTCAACACCTATATTTGATGTATCTTGTTGAATTTTTTCATCATATGATACCGCCGTATTTCTAACTCCAAAACTTGAGAATAGTATTATTAAAAATATTAATACTACTACTCCTCCTACAATTAATGCAATAAATCCACCTTTTTTCATTATTCTTATCCTCCTTAATATTGGTGTATTACTTTTTTATACACTACATTTGTAGCGTTATAAATTACTTCTCCTCTTGGAAGAATAATAAAATCATTAGTTAAAACTTCAACAACTCTTGCTTTCATTTTCTTCAATGCTTCTATTGATCCCCAAGTATATAAATCCTCCAAAGAGAAACATCCTGCTCTATAATTTTTATTTCTATTATCTCTAGGCATTGGGACGTTCTCTACAATTTTTCCATATAGATTATTAAATGATTGATCGTGATTATACCAACAACCATTATTATCATCTTGTTCAAATCTATATATAGTTTTAAAATTATTATTATTCATAATAAACCTCTTTCCTTAAATAATTTTTTTAATCATTTATGCCATCATATTTAGTTTGATAATATTTAAATACTTCACAATATAAATTATAATCAATTAATTTATTAGTATTTAAAAAATCTAAAACGCAAAATACGGCAGCTTGTCTCATGATTGAACTAGCGTGTTGTTTGAATCTTGAATTGATTATTTCTTCAATTCTACCAATTAATTCATATTTAGTTATTTTATCTGGCAATGGTTTAATCATTAATTTTGTTGTGCCCATCTTTCATATGCCTCCTTAAAATTTAATTGTTTAATACAAATAGTGTTCTCATCTATTGAATAATCTTCTTTAAATAATTGTATTAATGCATTTACCTTTTTAGTGCTTATATATAATTCAGCATCATTTATATCATCACTAAAAACAAGTGACATATCATCATTAGATAAAAAGTTTCCAGTGAAATAGTATCTACCATGCATTATATAATATTTTGGCACCCAATAGTTATAATTATGTTTATATGATAAACTAAATACATAAAACAATAATCCAAATATAACAAGAGATGAAACTATACCAACTATTAATCTATATAAATTAAAATCACCTGGTGCAAAAAATATAATACATACACTTGTAATAATTGCACAACCAAGACTTATGCAAAACATGAATAGAAACAATTTAGTTTTTATATATGATTTCCAAAACATATTATTCACCATCTTCCTTTCTCATATATGGCTCAAGTACTTCAATTAAACTTTCAATCCATAAATCAAGTATTCTTAATTGGCTAGCATATTCATAGTGATCATGTTGTGCATTATGAATTAATGGATATATAAATTCTTTAGTTTCTTTTACATATGCAGCTTTTTTAGCCTCAGAAAAATTTGATATTGTTGTTAAATTATGTGTTCTATCTGCCAATTTGACTAGTATAGCAATTTCATTTTTACTAATTCTATCATAATACATCATATTATTATAACCTTTTGGTTTAGATAATGCCAATACTGCATCTCTTATAGTAGAATTAAAAGTATCATGTAATTTAGCTTTAATGAATTCATCTTCTGAATCTTCTAACACATCATGTAATACTGCAGTAGCCAATATATTTTCATCTTTAATACCAAGATCATATAATATTGCTGCAACCTTTAGTGGATGCTCAATATATGGTGTAGTATTATCCTTTCTAAGAGCACCCATATGTGCCTTTTCTGCTAAAGAAAGAGCTTTAAGAACAGTTTTCATACCTGATCCATTTAATTCTCCTCTAAAATATTGAAAGCTTGCGTTACTCATTAAATTTCCTCCTCTTTTAATAAAAATTCTTTTTGTTCTTTTGTTATAATTCCTAGTTCTTCCCATAATGATATTAATACATTTATTTCTTCATTATTTAATCCTTCTTCTTTTAATGAATATCCAAGTGCATCAATAATCTCTTCAGAACCGTCTTTAAGATTCATTTTAATATACTTATCATCCTTATCTGGATCTTCAGCATATATATAATCTTTTCTAACTTTACTTGATAGATAAAATACACCATCTAATCCAGCAGATCTTAATAAATGCTGCAATGCATTCCATTCTAGAGTTGTTAATCTTTTCTTTATATTTTTTCCATTACATTTATCCTTAAATTTTATTTGCTTCATATAATACACTCCTCTTCAGTCATATTTTTATTCATAGGTAATACTTCAATCATTTCGCCAGTATCTACATCAATTGGTACTCTTGCAATATTTATCTTCTTTTTAGTATTAAGATATGGAATATAATAAATAATATATTCTGAACTATCATGTGTATCAATACCACACATATATTTAGTATTTATAATTTCTGGATGTAGTGCTTTAACAACTATTTCATAAATACTAGGAATACATTTTAAATAATTGCATTTTTTTAATATTAAATTTATTTTTCTAAATATTTCTTTTTGATTTTTAATATATTGAGTGTTTTTACTCATTATAACACCTCAACTAATATTTCATCTTCATCATCTGGATCTGCACAATAAATTTCAGGAATTGATTCATTATTATCTGTTAATCTAATATGTTCGCCATCATATTTAACTGCATTGCCAGATACATGGCATACATAATTAATATTTACATCACAATTACATTCCATCAGTATATTCATATTACCTCCAAATCTTCTTTTTGCTTCTTCAAGCTTTGAAATTAATTCATTAATTGTCATATTACATTATTCCTCCTAAAATTATATTTGTCATATTTCATATATATGACTATTATAATAATATATAAAATAAACACATATTAAAATAAGCACATATTTAAAAAAAATAAGATAACCTAAGTTATCTTATTTTATACTAAGAATTAATTAAATCATGTAAAAAGCCAATCTTATCAAATAGATGGTTATATATACCATCGTGGTTGATGAATTTGCTACGCTCTCTATCTGATTGTTTTTGTGAATCAAGTTCTTCTTTAAATACTTTATAAAATTCTCTAAATAAATCATAAAAATCATCGTTGTTTGGGAATTTAATAATTTCATAACTATTCTTTAATTTTAAATTATATTCCTCGAAATATTCAATAATGAAATTTGATAATTCTTTTTGAGCAACATCTTTAACCTCATCATATAATGGATCAAGTAATCTAACATTATTAAATTTTGAAATGTTATTATAAATAAATTCTTTAATTTTTTCTCTATTTATTTGTTCCATAGTTCTCAGCCTTCTTAACTAATTCAATAGCTTCTTTCTTTGCATTATTTATTTTTTCAAAATAACCAAATCTATCAACCATCTTATATACTAAGTTATTAATAGAGTATCTAGGATCAGTCTTCTTTTCCATTTCAATACGAACTCTGAATGGCATATTTTCATATCCTTCTTTTTCAAAGGCAAATACTACATGATGCGCCATTGTTAAAGCATCAATATCATTTTTTAAATCAATAATTTTTCTGCTAATTGCATCTGCTTTTTCATTATCATTAATCTCTTGTGTCTTTGGATCTAATGATAAATATTCTTCCATTTCTTTTTTATCTTGTTCGAATTTACTTAATGTTAAGTCACAACCATTCATAAAGAATTGTGATAAATCTTTTACATATTGATATGGCACTTGATAATCTGATTTTTCAGATTGTTTTAACCATTTATCTTTTACAAGATCATAAACATTTTCTGCTTGTTTGAAATCATATGATTCATCATCATTGATAATGAAAATATTAATTGGCTTATTTGTTCCTGGTAATAATGTTCCCTTAGGAATAATATTTATAATATTTTTTATTTGTGATTTCTTAATTGAAGTCTCTACTTCAATATCAATATCAGATGTTAATGAATATTGGAATCCGGTAGAAGATCCTATCATGTAAATATTTTTAACTTTAAAATCAAAATTAACTTGTTTTTTAAAATCATTAACTATATCAATAATAAATTTACGAACAGATGAAATCATCTTATTGTCTTTAAATATTTCTGGACAACGTTCTTTATTTATTGGATCTAATACAGATTCACGTAAATTAGTTGTAACATCTTTTGCAGATTGACCTTTACTAGAATCATAAAATCTTATATTGTTTCCAGCAGATTGAGGAACAAGTTTCATAATATAAAGATCTAATAATGTTACGGCTTTACGCATATCTTCAACATTATGAGTTTTGTATATTTTTTTTGATGATGCTATTATAGATTCAATTTGAGCGGTACCTGTATCTAATGCTTTTTTAGCATTATCATAATTATCATTTGTTACATTATTTAATTTTTTTACATCTAAAGATTTTAATTTTACTAAAATCTTTTTTAAATAATTATAACTTTCATTATATGCAATTTCTAAATCGGCTCTATCTGCATTTGAAGTATCTATCCATCTATGCTTAGAATCGCCTTTAATAATTTTACGTATTAGACCTCTCCAGCCCTCAGTCAATATCTCTGCATTATCTAATAATGAATCTTCATTTATTTTAGTTTTAACAGGTTTTGACTCAATTGGACGAGCATGGCCATCTGGAGAAATAGTATGCATCTTACCTTTTAATGTAAATAAGTCACCATTTTTCTTTGCAGATTCTCTTTCTTCTTGAGTCATTTTTGTCCATTCTTTAATATCTTCTTGTAGAGCTTTTTCTCCTTCTTCTTCCATCTTTTTTAATCTTGTATAATAATCTGGAATTTCAAAAAGGTGATCTAATGCAATTCTTTTAGCTTCTTCATCATCTGAAGTGTGCTCATGCTCTACATCAATACCCATTTTAACTTGTTTTTCTAATTCTTCAACACTTACATTATGTTTTTTAGCAATATCTTCAACTGACATATCTTTAGATAAATGCCCATCTTCATTTATTGTTTTTTGCTGAGGTTTCATAGGAATTTTCTTTCCTGTACGAGGATCTATTCCACCATTAGACTTTAACATTTGAATTTTTCTTTGAATATCATCTAGATCTTCAAGGTTACCTTTATTTACTTCAGCCATTACATATTTAGCTACAGCAGTGCCATATTTATTTTTAATTTCAGTATTTAATTTATAAATTAATTGCTTTGTTTTTGTTGGGATCTTGCTTTCGTGAAGATAATTCTTATGTGTTCTCTCATCATCTGGTTCTTCTATTGTATAATTCTTATCATCTGGATCACCAGGTTTAATATCTCTACTAGGATGGTTATCAGTTTTTTGTTCTGGCTTATTTTTAGCAGGTTGTGCTGTATTAGAAGGTTTTGTATCAGTTTTTTCTTTTTTTGGTTCGCATTTATGATGTTCGCCTGGATCTAATACTTCACCACAGTATGGGCATATACGTCCTCCATCGGCAAATGTTTTCCATTGCTTTTCAATTAATACATCCTCTTTAATAGCGTTTGGTTGTAATATTGAACTAATTTTATTTAGTATATTTTCTATTTGTTTTTTTGATTCTGGATTAATAATCATTTTATCTTTATGGTCTTCATACCATGAAAGAATCTCAGATAAATCATTCTTTTTAAATGAGAATGCCCACCAGTCACAAATCATTTCAATAATATAATTATATGGAATTTCAATTGGAATATATTTTTCATCTTCCTCATCTTCAATTAACACCCAATATTGCCAATGATGTGGGTTAGTCTTTTGATGGTGGTTCCATGCACGATTAAATTCATTAATATACTTTTCTTTACTAACATTAAAATATAATGCATATGCTTCATATTCTTCTTCAGAATATTTAGACTCATCATGTTGTGATATTTGCTTATCTAATGACGCTAAATCTTCAACATCATTAAGAATTTCTGGAATATTATCTTTTATATATTGATATGCTTGTTGAACACATCCAATGTGTGATTCTAAATATTGATCATATTTTACTAAGTATTCTTCTTTTTCTCCTGTCATCTTATCGACCTCTTTTATTTCATTATTATCTGATTCTACGATTACTGACTTTTTAACTAATAAATCATCACAATCATCAATAAATTTTGTTAGTTCTTTACGATTAGCTAATTTGATTCCACATGCTTCCATATGTCCTCCACCATTATATTTTTTAGCTAATTCACGAATATCAATTCCTCTGCTACGTAATCTAATATAAATACCATCTTTACGTTGAGCAGCAATCATCCAAATTGGATGACCTTCCATGTTTTCTAACTCATATGGCATTGATGTAACATCATTAATATTTACTCCTGCAGCTAATGCTTTTTTAGAATCTATAAATAAATATGCTACACCATGTTCTGTTGTTAAGAAATTGTTTAATATATATTTTCTAGCTTTAATTGATGCTGGTGATTTTGAATACATTTGGTTATAAATATTTTTATAATCTATTTTATATGATTGGATAATACCTAATGCAGCAATAGTTGAAGGTGATAATGAATATTGCATTCTTCCAGTATCAGATATAATTCCTTTAAATAATAATTCACAAACTTTTTTATCTAATGGATAATCTTTTTGATTATAGAATAATGTTAATAATTCTGCTGTTGATCCAGCATTAACATCTTCTATTGTTACATCACAAATCATTCCTGTTTTATGATGATCAATTCTAGCAGTTTTAGGTGTTCCAAAATATGAACCTGCAATACGTTGTGATTCTCCGACATCCATTATTATAACTAAATCTTCGTCTGTAAGATTTGCAAAATTATTTTTTTCTTTAGAAATAATAACTTCTTTTTTAGGATATTTCTTATCTATTAAAACTTTCATTGATGCTACCGCTGCAATTGCATCTTGATCAGCACCAATATGTCTGAATAAAATAATTCTTTTTGCATTTGCAATTAAGTTGTCTAAATTGTCAAAATCTTCTTTGTAAAAATCATTAACTGATATATTAAATGGTGTTTCTAATAACATAGATGATTCACTATTTAATGTATCCATTATTTCACATAAATTCATATTTTCATATAGATTCATATTATCACCTGTTTCATTTTATAATAAATTGTTCAACCTAATATTTTTTAATACTTATATTATTTATATGTATTTTTTTATAAAAAAAAAGAATAACTATATGTTATTCTATAACGTTTAAATACATTTTAACATTTAGTAATTCTTCTTTTGTAATATATTTTTTTTCATATAATTTATCTAATATATAGAAATAATAATCTTTTATTGTTTCATCATATGGAGTCATATCATCATAAGGTTCTAAATAATTACTTACAGACATTTTATAACTCTCAGATGGATATGCTATTATAGATGTAGCTTCAGTTAATTTTCCAGTATCTGGATCTTTATATAAATATTTTCTTTCCGTAGTTGTAAAATATGATGTTAATAATGCATATGAATCATATAATTTAATTAAATATGGAAAACGCATAATTTGATTATTTAATTCAACATTAAATGTTCCAGCGCATGATGTACTATATGTTAAATAATATTTATGCCCATAATTTGCAATTGATGTATAGAAATCATATAATATACTTAAATCATCAATAAATAGTTTAAATATAATATGTGAATTTTCGAAAAAATAATTTATATTAATATCATAAGCATGAGTATAATCATCATTATTAATATATATACGTTTCTCTTTAGCACATATAGTCGTTCCACGATATTCTTCATTTCTCATTGAGTTAAGAATAGATAAATAAAATATAACTCTAGGATCTTTCCTATCATATATAATATCTCCTAATAAACTGTCATTTAATACATCTAATGAATTTCTATAATAATATATGTCTCCATCAGTATTACTAGATGTCTTTTTATTAAAATATGTTGTTAATAATACTAATTTGTTGGCACAAATATGCATACTAGAGCATTTAATTGTCATTTCTGTGTATTTATTATCTGCTGTACTAGTTGTAATTTTTAATTTTATACTACTATCTGTAAGTACTTCTATCATATTTTTTATACTAATGAATAAAAAATTATATATACTATAGTATATATAATTTTAATCATTTCTTTTCCTTATCTCATATTCGCCATTATCATAAATTGCAATAAATGACTCTTTACAATTTTGACAGACACATGTAAATTTATCTCTATTTCCATCAGGATTAACATTGATTCCATTTTGCATTATTGGCGGAAATTTATTTTGAGTTGTAAAAGATGAAGTTATTTTAATTTTTTCACTTCTACATGTAGGACAAATAATCTTGTTCATAATTCTTATCTTCCTCCCTTAATCCATATTCTAATTGCATGATATCACAAATATCATTTACACAGTCATCACATATACATTCTCTAAGCATAGCTGGACCTTCTTGTTCAGTTCCAATTATTCTTCCACAATATTGACATCTTATTTCTATAAATTTTTCCATTTACTTTTTGTCGCTCCTAGATTCGTATTCTCTTTCTAACACGACTTTTTTCTTTATTAACAAATCACGCACTTCAATATCAGATGGTGCAGATGCTTTATACATAGCATTTACTGACTTAATTAATCTATTTAATGTAGATGTAGTACATTCTGATATTTTAACAACAACATCCTTTAACGGATCATAGATTTCATCATCGGCCATTTCAGCTAATGAGAATTTTGCTGTCTTTTTTCTACGTTTAATTGTTTTTTGAATTGATTCTTGCATAGCTTCTACGGCTTTCCAATCTCTTGCCATATTATCTCTCCTTTATATTAATTCACCTTTTATTAACATTGTTACATTTAATGGATATGTCCTAAATACTCTTTGATTTAATTCTATAAAAGTATTCATTGAAACAATCTTTCTAGGTGTAAATATTTTATTATTAATCATAATTTTATTTTCATTTAAATATTTATTATAATTTAATACTTCAAAATTTTGTTTTAATAATTCAATATTTTCTAAAATTTTATTTGAATATTTATTATCATTATTGAATTTTTCTTCACTAAATGGATTAATTAAATATTCATTATTATATAAAGTATTATCATCAACAAATGATTTAATAATACAATATGCTCTATTTAATCCTAATTTATTTATTCCATTAATAGAGAGCTTTTTAACACCGGCTAATGCAAGAATTAATCTAAAAATTTTATGTGTTAGATTAGTTTCTAATGAATTGTTCTCCAGAATATTTTTATAAAAATTATCTGGTTTAATTATTTCACTTGCATTACCATGTAAATTTAAACAATATGTATTATTATTAATTAATTGAAAAAATGTCTCATCATTAGTAAGTACTAAATTTAATTCATTTATAGAATTAGATGTTATTGCTGCAGCATAAACTAATTCATCAAAATCACTTGTATTGATATAAGTACAATTTGGAATTAAATTTATAACAACTTTTAATGCAGCATTTACTCTTTTTATTAAGTCAATTTTATCAATATTATCTCCATTGAAGTATTTATCATAATATTCCTTCTTATAGTCAGGATATATTGCTTTAAATAATTCACATTCACTTTCAGAATATAAGAAATAAAATTTCGTATATTTTTTATTTTTATAAAAGTAATTTCGATAATGTGATATTATGCCTATTATATCAGATGTTATTCTCTCTGTTTCTAAAGTTAAATAATTAGGATCATTAGAATCCAATTCAACAGAATTACGAAACATCTTTCTATATATTTGTTTTAAATCAATAATAATATTTACATTATTACTTAATGTTATATTATTTAATTCTTTTACTAATGATTTATCCAATATATCATATTTTATTTTTGCTTCAAATATTCCCCATTGCATTTTATAATACCTCCAAAATATAATAAATTGTTGAGGCGGATATTTTAAAAAATATCTACCTCATTAATCTTCTTCTGATGGTTGTTCTTCTGATCTAGTTTCCAAAGATTGTAAATATTCTCTATATTTTTCATCCATTTCTTCAAGAATACTTTCTTTCTTATTTAAAATATTAATTAGTTTAAATATTTCAGAACCATCTTCATCATAACATAATTCTACAGCTAGTTCAACTTCTTCATCTGGTCTATTAAATTTTAAATAAGTTAAATATCTTAAATCGCTTTTAGAAAATGTTTTAAATCTTCCATGAACATCAACTAAACCAAATGTTTGTGTTTCTTTATTTCCCCATCTAACATTTCCTTTTATATAAAATCTAGGCATTTCAAATTTATTGCCAAATGGATATAAATTTCTAAATAGATTCATCCATGCGTATGGATCATCTAATCTATAAAATACTTCTTCATATTCGAATCCTTCATTAACAAACTCTTCATCTAAATAGTCTCTTAAATCTTGTAAATTTTCTCTAGGTATAGCAGCACCTAATGCTTCATCGTGACCACCAAATTGAAGATTTAATTCAGGATGATTCTTTTGAACTTTTGCTAATAGATTATATAGATTATAACCGGGTAAAGATCTTCCAGAAAAATGTAATATTTCTTGTCCTTGATCTATACCAATTAATGCTGGCTTATGTTCTTCTTCAACTAAATCTGATGCAACTAATCCAGCGATACCAGAATAATTATCAATCGAGTCAATTTTTATTGCATCTACAATTACAGAAGAATCATATGACTTTTCCCATTCTGATAATAATTCCATTTTCATTTCTTTTCTACGATTATTTATATTTATAAAATAATCTGATGCACAATTAACTTCTCCATAAAATGCATCTATTAATGCAGTAACTAAATCAGTTACATTACCTTCTACTCTATTTACAGCATTAATAACTGGAATAAAATAAAAATCTAAATTAGTTTTATTGAAATTTTTAATTTCAATAAATTCTGTAATAACATTACCGTCTTCATCACGTTCAACATCATAGAATCCTAATAATTCAGATATTCTATGTATTACAGAATTGATATCTTTTAATTCATTTGCTCGTGTAATCATTGCTTTATATAAGATTCTATTTTCACCAATTAATGGCATACAATCTGACAATACAGTTACACCTGCTAAGAATCCTAAATCATCAAATACTGCAGTATCCATATTTAAATATTTATATAAGCAGTAATTTAATTTTAATACTACTGTTGCTCCAGATATTTCTTTAAATTGTGTTTTATTTAAATAGTAACATGGATCAACAACAACATCAGCTTCATTAAATTCATTTCCATTATGATGATCTGTACAACATACTAATAAGCCTTTTTCATGAGCATATTTAATTGCATCTAATGTAGTTATGCCCTGGTCTGCAGTTATTATAACTTCAGCACCGCATTCAATTGCTTTATCAATATTTTCTTTCTTCATACCATATCCACCATTAAATCTATCTGTTGGCATATATGATATATCAATGCCAAGCATAGCTAATGGAAGAACTAAATTTACACATGCAAATATACCATCATTATCATGGTCTGTTATTGCAATAAATTTTTTATTTTTATTCTGCAATATAAAATTAATGTATTCATTTGTTCCGTCTAATATTTCCATCATATTATAATATTCTTCAAATAAATAAGAATATTTTGTATCTGGAATATATTTCATTACATCATCAATTGGAATATTATTATATTGTAATATTGCAGTTTGATATTTATTAAATCTCCTAATTGGAGTAACATTATTAATATCTAAGATTTTAATCATCAGATATTCACCTCTTTTTTTATTATAATTTATTGTTTTTTATATTTTTTTATAAAAAAATAAAATGAGTGAGGATGATGAAAAACACTCATTTTATTAATTATTAATATATTGGTTGTACATTGAACTTAGCACATAAGAAATGATAATATGCTAAATGACGATTCTTTTCAATATAATTTAATCCTTTGCATGGATCAGTTTTTACATCTTGATTTGCTTTATATTTTGCATATCTAATAGCTCTAGTAATATTTACATTGACCATATCATCTAATGGTGTAAATATATTCTTTACTTTTGTATCAGCAGATCCTCTTTCATTTGAAAAAATAATATTACCTGTTTGTTGCAATCTATTCATAACCCTTTGTAAAGCTCCAACACCGACTCCAGTTAAATCCTTTACTTCATATCGTCCTTTTCCAGATAAATATAATTTAATTGCTTTTTGTACTCTGCAGAATGTTAATTTTTTACTATTTTTTTGATGTTCAAGATAATTTGCCACTGTTTGTGGTGAATGATATCTACTTATAATTAGTTTTATATGATTATTTTTGGCAGTACCATCAATATAACCATTATAAATAAAATTTCTCCATGCCATTTTTACTTGATTAAGTGAAAGGCCTACTACTTCACTTACTGATCTAAATTCTACATCTGTCATTTTTTCTACATATGTTAAATTAGATAAAATTCTTACTGCTTTAATTTTTTTTCTACGAGTGATCTCAATTGCACTCATGTTTTCTGTATTCAATTTTTTTCTCCTTTTATTTAGTTAATAATAATTTTATAATCTTTCGTTAAGTCGCCTTGTGGCATAATAATTTGTTTTTATTAACTACTCAATTATATAAATTTTCTTTCATCATCCTTTGTTATAATATATATTTTATTATTATTTTTAATTATTAATATATCTTATTTCTACCATATCAATACTACTAGTTATCCTATATGTTAATAATGCATTATATTTAAAATCTTCTAGTTCAATATCATCAAAACTATTTATATTTTTAATATCTTTATTTTCAATATCATTGTATGGTAAATCAATAAAACTTGTAGTCTTTGTATATATTTTAGTAGTATATAAACAATAATCTGTATCTGATTTTTCTGCTTTAATATCAGAAAGTTTGTCATATGATAATTGTTCTGAAATATGAATATTTGGTTTATCAATCTTTGATATTAACAAGTGCCAAATACAATATAATAAATCATATGAATTATTTTGTATTATACTATATTCTTTATTATTTTTTTGATCATTATTATAAATAAATATAGATTTAAATGGCGCTTCATGAAACGTACATTGTTGTTTTTCTACAACTATAAGATTTTTTACTATATCATCTATATTATAATTATAATATTTCATATAATTATAAAATTCCTCACAGAAATCTATGTTTGGTATTACATAAAATAGTGATCTTATTTGTCCAGATGTTGTATAATAATCATAGAGTATATCTTTATTTTTAATGATATCAGATACTATTGATCTTATACTGATTCTAAAAATTCCATATGATTGAAATCGCCCAATATTAACAAACTTAACTGGAAGATTTGCATCTTTATAGATTCTGCATAATAATGTATATTGATATTTATTTAATCCTAATGGTATGTATTCAACAATAGATCTATTATGAGAATTATATATATAATATGCATATGTTAATATATATGCTATATCTCTATATAAATCAGACGTTTTTATATTTTCAATATGATCAAAATCATATTCCTTTAATTTAAGATAAAATGTTTCTAATACATCAATTAATAAATTAAGCTTTTCACGATAAAAATAATCTTGTTGTGAATTTTTTCCATCATCACTTTTTGGTAGTGAATCATGTAAATGTAAAAATAATTCATATAAACTATTTCTATCATTATTTATAATAAATTTATTTATAGACTGCAATAATTCATTTGTTTGTGTTGATTCAGTAAATGGAATAAATAGATTTATAAATTTAACAATGCGATTAAAATTGAATAATCGTATAATTCCATTTGAAGTATCACCGATATTAATAGAATATGCTAATACTCTTTTATCATTACTAGGATTAAAGTATATATGATGTGCCGATAATGAATTAAACATATGTGATACATGTTCATCGATTATATGTGAAATATATTTTTGTTTTATAGTAGGAATATTAAATAAATAATTATAATTATAAATTAAATTTTCACTATATTTATTTAATGTATTTAAAACATTAATCTTATTTGCACTTTTTAATGTTTCTAAATAATATTGTGTATCGGCAGTATCAGCATTTAAAACAGATAAAATTAATTTTACACTATCTGAACAATTATTAAATATTTTTGTTTCCATATTTAATTTTTGTATTGCCCATACAGGAAATTTATGATAATAGTTTAAGAAATAATCTTCTGTTAAATATCTATTATTATATAATAATCGAATAAAACTCCATGTAAATACATCTAGGTCATCAGATATTATTTGCACCATTTTATCATAATCAGATGGTTCAAATGAATATTTTGATTTATAAGAATTATATAACATTTTTTTAGTTCCATCAATTATCTTAAATTTAATATTCAATGGAAAATATGAATATATTGATAAAAAATCTTCTTTATTTTTTATTGTTGATATTAATGTATAAGAATTAACCCCATTATTTAATAATTCTTTATACATTTCAAACTGTTGTTTTTTCATATTTATTTAAAAAAAGAAGAATATTAAAATAATTAATATTCTTCTTTATCCTTTCTTAAATATTTAATGAATTCATTTTACCCTTGAATGCATCAAATGTTGTATATGTTCTATTTTCTTCACCATTAATTAAGTTAATAAAACATCCAACTGCTTCACTTGCAGCAATTAGAACTGAAGGTGATACTGATAAAACAGTTCCACATGCGCTAACTGCAACAGATGCTTGAGAATCGTCAAATGCATGAACCTTTTCACTATAGTGTTCAACCATTTCTTCATTCTTCCAATATGTAAAATGAACTTCTCCTGTTGCTAGACCAATTCTTGCATCAATAACTGCTAATAATAAATCATTATATTGATTATCATCAACAAATGCTTGACGAATCTTCATTGAATCTACCTCAAGGAATACTACACCAGAAACTGCATCTCCTGGATTCCACTTACCTTTTTTAGTAATTTTAATAGCTGGATTTTGAGCTAATAGATGCTCCTCTAATGCATCCACCTTCTTCTTATTAAGATCATTAAAATTATAAACTTGGTTTGTAATATTATGATCATCAACAGTATCAAAGTCCCAGATTATAATCTCTGGAACTCCTAACTTTGCTAATTGAAGAGCAATAAATGATCCAACTGCTCCTACACCAATAATATTAACATTTATTCTGTTTTCCTTAATCTTTAATGGATTAAAGAATTCAAAGTGCTTATTTAAATTCATTATTATGTTCTCCTATTCCTATTACTTTTTAATATGTAAATTTGTTACAGCGCTTTTTTCCTTACTTTTAGATGACTTAGAACTCTTAGAATTAGATTTTTCTTCTTCTTCGATCTTATCAAGCATTCCTCTTGATTGTGCGTAACCTTTGTATCCACCATTGTAGTATTTTTCGTAGAAGTCGTCATCATCGTCATCATCGTATCCGCTGTCGTCGTACCCCCAGCCTCCGCTTGGGGTTTTTGAGGGTGTTGATGTTGTTTTACTATCTTTGCTACCATAAGTAGTTCCATTGTAATAACTTCCACCATATCCTGAGTAAGTATATGTTGGTGCCTTAATCATATCCTTAAATAATGCTTCAATTTCTTTCTCTTCTTCATCAGTTTCATAGAAAGCAATTGATCCACCTTCAATACATAACTCATCACCATCAAGTACAAATTCTCTTGACAATAGATTTAAAGATAAATTCTCATCAATATGTAACCAATTACCTTTAACTTCATATTGGCCATCTTCTATTTTGATTTGAGAACTTGACATTGTTAATGTTTCCTCATCCCAATTATAGATGTCTCCCTCTTTAAAATCACTTAAATAATTACCAATTTGAATATATTGAGGGACTTTAATATAAGAAATTCCTGTAACAGCATCAAAGATATTACAAGTATTCTCATCCTTATGATTTACAATTAATTGAATGTAATAGTCACTAATATGTGATGCTAATCTTAAAATTTCAGCATCATCTGTTCCTGATGGAGTTGTTCCCATATTAACATGAGAATGTGCATGACAACGCACTCTCTTCATATCTTTTGGATCTGTAAATGTCTCCATAAACCAAGTGCTCATACGTTCATCATCAGCCTCACAATAAGCACCACTAGTGGCCTTATTAGGCATTAGTTCAAAACGGTCAATAATAAAGATATTGCCTACTCTTTTCTCTACTAGACCATAGAACATAAACTCTTTAGTTTTTGCATGAGTCGAATTCATATACTTTTTAATTGTTGCATATGCTTTCTCTCTATAGATGATCATTGGTTGATCAATCTTATCCTTTTTAAAATACTTTATTTCCATATTCTATTCTCCTTAAAATCTTTTATATAGCTTCATCAAATATTTCATCAAGTTCTATATTATCCATTATTAAATCATCATCTGCTTCAGCTGGTTCATTTTTAGTATCATCATTCTTTTTTTCGGCATCATTTTTCTCTTCACATAAAGTTATAATGCCATTTTCAATTTTACATTTATGCTTTTCAAAAAAGCCGTCCCAACATCTTGATGCTGATATTATTTCTTTAGTTTCTTTATCGCAAATAAAGCAATGCATAATAGAATTATTTCCTGCATAATCAAATGGAACTAATGTTCTTACATATTGAAGACACAATGCAATTTCTTTGTTTAAATTATAACTTGTTTCTGCATCTGCAAATGCTGTACTAAATGATCCAGTACATCCGACATTACCATAGTCTGAACTATTTCCATAATTACCATGATAATTTCTACAATATCCAATATGGTCCCAATCAAATAAACCTTCAGATCTTAATAGATCAGCAACATTTTTATCAAAGTAACGTCTAGCATGAGAAACATCTTGCTTTATATAATGACATAACTTATTTTGAAATAAAATAGTTATAACATTTGGAATAATATAAATTTCATTCTTATCTTGCACTACACCCATTAAAGCATTATATCTTTCATTATAATATTTAGAATTTTTTGTAGCATTTATTACTTCATCACTTGCTCTCTTTAATATATTTTCAAGAGATTGGTGTTCTGTATAAATAGCTGGTATAAACTTATTATAAATTTGAATCATTTGTGAATTATCATATCCAGATAAAACAACTTTATCGATAAATGCTTTGTTTGCATTATATTGTGCTTTAATAAATTGAATTGCTTTCTGGCCAATATTATTATCTTGACTAGATGAAGAAAATGTTATCTGAGTTTGTAAATTAAATTGCTCATTTCTTTTTTCTTCTAATGATCTTGCAACCAATGTGGCATCCCCATCAATAACAAGTTTCATATTTGAGTTAGGTAATTTAAAATCATTAACAGTTTTCTTAGTTATAATATTATTTAAAATATTACTTTTTAACTCTGATAATTGTGAATTATTACTATCAATAAATTCTAATAATTCTTTACATAAATAATCCATCTTTTGTTTAACAGATTCAGCTGGGTCTGATAATAATATTTTTTCTATAACTGAATTGAATCTATTTTTTATTTCATTAGATGACATAGATTCAACAGACCATTTACTAAATATTTTCATATTTGCTTTTGCGAATTCTATAAATTCACTAGAGATAAGAGACTTATCAAATGTAGCAAGATTAAAATATCCAATAGAAGGAAGTTGTTCATTATATCTACTTGTTGATAGATATGGTGATAACCAAATTCCACGTCCGGTAATATAATATGCTCTTTTTGAAATTTTAAATATTAATTTTTCTCCATACTTCTCTACTAATTCATCATATGATAATCTATATCTTGTTATTAGATGATAATCATTTTTATTAGCATATTCAGTTAGAATTTTATCAAAATCTTTATATACTTCACTAATATTTTTATTCTGTCTTCTACCAAGCATATATGGAACTGATGACATAACTGCATCAGGAATTATAAAATTTCCTTCAAATATACTATTTAACATTTCATCTGCATGTGAATCCTGCATATTATCAATATTAAAATCATTTTCAGTAATTTGATTACGTGGATTATGTCTATTATATTCTCGAATATAATTCCACATTGTATTATACATATAGTTATATGCATGATAATATCCATAAATATCAGTATTATATAATGATTGTAAAATTAATAATTGTGTTAATAATAAAACTTTCATTTCATCATCACATGAATCATCACTATTAATATTTGTATAACAATTTAAATAATTATATATACCATAATATACAAAACCATTTGCTGCAGTATTAGCAGATACTTTAGTTAATTTAGGTACAACAAAATTAGGAAATCTTGTAGTATCAACAGTTCCAAATATCTTTTTTTCTAATGTAGGATATTCTTCAATTGTATCAATATCAAATGGATTATTAATACCTAAAATATTTGTAAATGAAAATGGTCTTGCTCTATTTAATCCTGCGATTTTATTAAAATTATCTAGATTATTCATTATTCTCTCCTTCCTCTCCTTCATATATAATTTTTAATGATTGCACGCAACCTAAATTTAAATATCTGTCTGTAAAGTTTCTATAATTAATATCTATACGACGATCATTTATATTTGTAGCTGAAAATAATTCTGTTGAGATATATTCTAATATTTCTGTAATATTTATATTTTTTATTATATCTTCTAACTTATTATCTTCAGTATTATATGCGCGTAAATAAAATTTTCTTAAATCTAAATTCATTGAATATTGAGTACTTATTGCTGTAGCCTCATCACTTGGTGTAAATTCTATTTTTAAGTTGTCAAATCCTAAAGTACATAATAATAAATTAGATATAATATATCTATTTATAGAATCTACTTCAATATTAAATGTCTCTAGATCTGGATCACTTGTATATCTGTCAGATGCGCGTCTAATTTCATTTATAATAGTATTAGCTAAATTAGTATTAAATATACTATTAGAAATATTAAATGAGATAGGAAGACTAAGCCCAATTCCAGAAATTCTCTTTCTATTATCCCTACGCCCAGGATAACCATATAATAATTGATTTATAATATTTGAATCTGTTACTACCGCATCAATAAATAATACTATAGACGCACCATTAGTATCACAACTTATTATATCATATTTTTTTATAAAAGGTAAATTAAGTATTTCATTTATTCTTTTTTGTTTTTCTAAGACAATTGGTAAATATGATTTAAAATTTTTTTCAATATTATCAATCATATTTGACACATACTTATAAAACATATATTTTTTATCTTGTGTATCAATATCTCTAGATAAAACTTTCACTCTTTCTTTAAGTGAAGTTATAAACTTATTAGACATTGCATATGTAAGAGCTTTTGATGCTGCATCTACGTCTAGATTAGCATCGCTTAATATAAAATCACTCATAGTATCCTCCTTTATTTTTTATAATTTATAATATTATTTTTTTAGTACTAAAAAAATAAAAGGATTTAAATTAAATTAAATCCTTTTATATTGTTTAAATTAAATTTCTAGATGATTATCTAGATTATCTAGCAGACTTATGATTTTCAGTTACTACTAAGAAGTCGCCTTCATTAACACCCATTTCTCCTAGTGTCTTATCAGCAACTGTAGTAATTGACTTACCATTAATAGAGTAGTTACCATTTAATAAACCACCTAAGCCGTTAGAAGTATAAACTTCTCTAATTGTAGCTTCTTCAGATGCTACTACTTCCTTATAGTCATATGCTAATCCAATATTGATTTTTAACATTATCTTTTTTCTCCTATTATAAATATATTTATTATTTATGTTTTTAATTGCCTACAATTTAAGCCGAGGAACATAGAAAACCTCGGCTCAAATTTTAAATGAGAAACAAATGAAGTTAAATTAATTATCTAACTTCGATCTTATCAGCTGCAGCCTTGAAATCAGCATAAGCCTTACCAGCTTGCTTTTCAAGTTCTTCAGCTAATGGAAGTACTTGACCAAGTACGTTCTTAGCTTCTTCTACTGAGTTACCAAACTTAGATAGAGGAACTCTTGCAGTTAATTTCTTATCCTTTACAGTACCAACGAATTGAATACCATAAGACTTAACATCAGTTTCGCCTGATGCCTTTAAGAAGAAAGAGAAACCTTTCTTTTCCTTTGTCTTTGGATCAACTAAATCTAATTGACCATTACCTAAGAAATTTGCTGGTGTTAAATCTGATTCTACTACAACTACACCTGGTTGAGCAGCATTGTCGATATAAATCTTCATATCTTTTTTTTCTCCTTGTTTTTATCTTATTTTTTTATTTAACTTTAATGGATAAATTTAGCCTAGCATGATTATTTTTTAATTGGCACGACTCAATTAATTTAATAACCATTAAATTATCTCCATTCAGTCACTTTAATAATATATGTTTATTTTTAGTTTTACTTAATTACAAATTCAGTTCTTTCTACTTCATAATCACTGATCATATCTGGATGTGATTTTTCATATTCTTCTACATGACTTTTAGCTTCCTTATTTGCATCTTCTTCTGTTGTAAAAGCCTTCCATACTTCTCTTTCAGGCTCCTCATCAGAATACTTTCTTAAATATGATAAAACTACAACATAAATATAATTCTTATCCATAATTATTAATCCTCCTTATTTCATTTCTTCCATTTCTAAATCATAATTCTCTTTATTATAAATAAGCTTTCCATTGATAATGGATTTTGCTGTTTTAAAACTAACTAATTTGGCATGTTTTAAATCATCCCAAATAATAACATATACACCATTTTGTATTATTGTTTTAGAATAATATTTATCTAAGGTTTTATTTCTTATCAAATATTTCATTTTCATATAATCACCTCTCAATAAATAAAAAAGAATAATGAATTAATCATTATTCTTTTTATATTCTTCAATATTAAAATACATTAATGTATCTTTAATATCATCATATTTTTCTATTATTTCTTTTACTAATTCATTATCTTCAAGCACTGCAATAAATAATGCAAGATATGGAATTTTTTCTTTTAATTCTTTACAGAATTGTTTCCATTCAGGCATACGATGATTTTTTCTTTGATGATACATTGTTAAAAGTTCTTCATAATTTGTTGATACTGTTCTCTTTTGAAGGAACCCTTCTGGTAATAATCTTTTAGCACGTATTAAATATTGTGTTTTATTTTCTGTTTCTTTATTGTTGTACAATTGTCTTAGATATTCTAATCTTTTAATTACTGTATCAATAATTTCCTCATCTTCAGGATCATACAAAAATAAAGATTTATCTATAATCTTTTTACCATCTAATAATTTATGCATTGTTGAACATGAATTCTTTGTATTAAAGTGATATGTATCATATTCACTCCATAATCCTCTTGTAAATGTTGCATCATAATCAGCATGAATCATTCTTAATACTTTACGATGCTCTGGCCCAGAAATTAATAATGTTAGTAATAACTTTAAATCGTTTTTACCAATCATATTAATTGTTACGCCATCAAACTCAGAGTCTAATTTACTCCAAGAATTTTTTGGATTTCGCATTCCACGTAATCCTGCCTTAAATCCATATACATCTAAATTTTCAATAATTTCCATTATAAACCTCACATTATTTTTATTGCTAGGATTGAAGCATAGTTATCTGAATTCATTATTTCTTGTTCATCAAATGGCATACCATTAATTATTTTCATTTCAAACATTTGTATATATTTATACTTTTTATCACTTATTTGCATATAAAAATAATCGATTGCATCTGATTCATCTAAAAATAATGCACTATATTCATGATCACATTCAATTTTATAGTATTGTATATTAAACATTCATATCAATCCTCTCTATATATAATAAATTGTTGATATGAATATTTTTGAAAATAGTGTAGTATTTTTTATTTTATTAATTTTTGTATTTTTTCTTTAAGTTTTTCATTTGATATACTTTTGATTATTTCAATTAAACTATCATTATCAAATTCTTCTTCAAGTAATTCATTAAAATTATCATAATAACAATCACTTGTATTTGCAATAATTTTATAATTTAATTTTTGATCAGTTGCAAATTCTATAATTTCATCATATAAAGCACTTTCAGTTTTTATATTATTTGAATTGAAGTCTAATTCCCCACTATCTTCAAATGTTCCTTCTTCATTAAATAAGACATAACCTTCACAACTGTCAGTATTATTTTCATATAAACAATTATCTGAATCATAGCATAACATTATTTTATTATTTTCAAGTAATAATAACATATTTATTCTCCATTAATTTAATAAATCAACATGATGTTTTATTAATTTTTCCATTTTAGTATAAATAGAATAGCTACTATTAAACATATTATCTATACTCCATTGTTCATATATAATAAATCTTTTATTATCTTTATATATGCATAGATCACCATGATATGTATCTATTTGAATTTTAAATTTATCAATTAATTTATTAATAATAAAATCCCTAATATTTACATGAGATAATCCAAGACACGCTTCTACATAATCACTATTATATGTGCCTAGTCCAATATTATATTCATTATTATCATTTGAATTATAATATTGTGTATTATAGCATTGACCATAATCATCAAAATAAATATTATATACATATATTGGACAGTCATCAGGTGTAACAATAATTAATGTTTCAATATAATCATCTTTTAATTTACAATATTTTTTAATCAATGTTGTATCATGTAATATTTTATAATCATTAAGTTTATCTTTATTGACATTATTGGATTTTAATATATTTTTTACATAATCATTAATATTAAACAATGTACCACCTACTCAATAAAGCTTTTTCCATAATTAACCATTCTATCAATGGAAATATAATCTGTATATAAAGTTACATTAGGAATTTTTTTCCTTACTAATAACCCATCAATTGATTCAAAATCAGTTTTATCTTGTTTTATTCTTGCTGCCCATCGATCAGTTAATATTTTATCATTAAGTGCTTTATCACGAGTAAAATATCTTTTCTTTCTAACATTTTCATTAGCTTTTAGATATAAAACAAATAAATTTTTTCTGATATCTTCATCATTTATAAATTCAACTAAGCCTCTTGGGTTAATAACTGCAATAATAGTTTTATTTAAATTCATAAATGATTTTTTTGCAAATCCATAATACCATGTTTCTCCATTTACATTATATGAAGTTTCTTCTAAAAATTCATTATTATTTCTCATCTTCATGAATTCATCAACTGATATGAAATAATAATCTTCACCATTCACTTCATTTTCACGTCTTGGTCGTGTCGTATATGATATTGCTTTAGTTACTGATAAATCTTTATCATTTAATAATCCAGCTGCTAGTGTATCTTTACCAACAGCGGATTTTCCTAATATACATAATATTTTAGGCATACCATTTTTCTCCTTTTTAAAATAATACATACTTTTTTATCTCCGTTTTAAATAAAAATGATATAGTCTATTTATCTATATCATTTTTTTCTTTCTTTTCTTTTATATATTTATTATAAATTTCTTCTTTAATTTCAGAATCTTTTTTATTTTTTCTTTTATATCTTATAATTGTAAATAAAACAACTAAAGGTATAAAAAGTAATAGAAAAAATAAATAATACATACTATTACCTCCATTATTTATTTTTTATATTTTGAGTACTATTTAGATTGATTTTTAAGTATTTCATTTTTATCATAATATTTATTATAATCTTCTTTTTTTATTTTCTTAAATTTTAATCCTGTGGTATCAAATACTTTAAATAAAAATACAAGCATTACAATTACAATAAGTAAAACACCCAATACAATCAAGACTATATGTGAATCTTCCATTACATTACCTCTTTAATTAATTGTTCATTAAAACAACGAATAGAAATAGAAATACTCTATTTCTATTCTTTGATTGTTTTAATTTGCTATCATGCTTGAATTAATACTTCACTTAATTCTTTAATGTTTTCTGGGGTAACATCATATATCTTTTTTAACATTTCAATATGATTCATAGAATATTTTTTAGCATCTTCTAATGATGAAAATGCCTTTCCTGCAACAAAGAATAATTTTTCTCCATTGTAGTTCATAGTGATTAAATATTCATACCCACTTTTATCTTTTGTTTCCTTAAACACAATCATTATACCTTTACCCTCCTGCTTATAAAATCGTTTTCATATAATAAATTGTTCATTATTTTTATAGATTTTTATTAAATTTTATAGTTAATTCATATATGGTACATAGTCATATCTGCCAAATTCAGCATATGAATAAACACCAATATTATTCTTATCAACACGCCATTTATTATCTTTTTTAGACCATCTTAATGTTAATTTTTCTCCATTTTGATCCGGAATAATTCTATCTGGATAAGAATCAAAATAACGAGGTCCATTAAAGATTAATTTTGCTTCTTGAATTACAATTGTAGATTTGCCAACTTCGACTACAGTATATGGATTTCTTACCATGTCACAATAATAGTCTCCAGTCATGCCATATAAATATAATTCCTCGCCTACTTTTGGAATATATTTATCATCATTTTGTATCATATTATCACCTCATCTGTAAATTTCTGTTTCTTGTATTAGATTATATAATAATTTTCCATTATGATTTGCTATAAGATTTTCAATATCTTTGAATAATGCCTTTTCTTGTTCTTCTTTATGAACGCCAGAAATTATATATTTATCAAATAATTTATATATATCTTCACGTGCTGAACTTTTTAAGATATAAAATTCATTTTCTTGTTCTTCAGCATGTGTTAAATTTAATGTTGTTGAATATCTATTAGAAGAAATGTCAAAATCATAACTATGTAAAGTCATTGCTATTGCATCTGCATGAAAACTGCCTTGTGGTTTTATTTCTTCTAATAATTCATATAATAATATGATATCATCATGATAACTAAAATGCTTATTTATTTTTAAAAGAATATCACCAACATGATATTCTATAGAATTTCTATCTAATTCCTTTAGTTTATCTTTAAGATTATATAATTGATTTTTAACTTCATCTTCTTCTTGTTCATATTTACAACGTTTATCTACAATTTTACCTAATTTAGTTTCTAATTCAGCAATATGTGATTCTAATGATTTTCTTTCGGATTCTTTATTCATTAAATTTATTCCTCCTTTTTATAGCACATATGTAGATTCAGTAATAATATATTTGATTTTATATTGTTTAAATATCTTTCTTATTATCTTTGATTCTTCTTTTGTATTTGAATATACATCAAATGGCATTCTCTTATTCCATGATGTATCAATTTGCATAAATTCAATATTATTTGAAATTAGATCTTCTCTAACTTGTTTCCAATACTCTGCTTTACATGTTGCAGAAATTTTCCATGTATGATCTTTTTTAAATTTTTCAACAATAATTAAACCAGCATATACTCCTATTGCATTTGTAATGAATGTAACAAATACAGTTATCCAGACATTTTTAATAACAGATCCTATGATTGCAGTTATAAAAGCAGATATTGAGTATGACAATGTATTTACTAATACTGCTGTTTTCTTACTACCTTTTATCAAGATAATACTTTTAACTGTTGATAGAATAACATTTATTAATTGAGCAATAGAAAATACAGCAATTAAAGTAAGCCAATTTGGATTATCCTCAAACCATTTTGTCAGCGACCATACTGGACTATTTAAATCTATTCCCATTATATCACCTCTTTCTATTTTATAATATATTATTTATTATATTTTAGAGATCTAAATATATACATAATCTAATATACTTTTCTGTATAATCTTTTCCATGAACTGGTCTATCAAATATACCAGTTTTAAATGATAATACTTGACATTCTCTATGTTTTAAAACATCAGCATGAGATACTTCACATTCTCCAATTAGATCACCATTTTTTGTATATAAGCCAATACTTTCATAACCAGTTCCCTTTATTATTAATTCTTCTAGTGTCATTTTATTCCTCCACTTATTTACCTTAATGACTTCTTAATGCCATGGTCTAGGATAACATCAAGTAAATCCTCTTTATGTGTCTTGACGAATACTATTGCATCTTTGCACTTTGAGCAAACATATAGTGTAGATTCTGTAGATTCGCCCTTTCTTACTTCAGTAAGTCCTCCACAAATAAAACATTTATTGCAATAAACCATATTATTCTTCCTCCTTATTCAACATAATTTTATATCTAGCAATATCTCTACTTGTTCCATCATCTGCAAATAAAGATAACTTTCTAATTTGGCCAGTTACTGGTTTTCTAATTTTAGCACAGCTATAGTTTGAATCTGACTCTGTCCATCCAATAAATACCCATTCCTCATCAGTTCTAGTATCAATAATTAAAGTTCCAGGTTTAGTATTGGTATGAATTTGTTGATTGATATCAACTTTTTTAAATTTTTTTAGCATTTTATAATCCTCCTTAAAATTTTAATAGAGTAGTTAAATCGCCTTTTAACTTAAAAATAATATAATTATTATTATCCCAACAATTAGTGACATGTGTTATAGTATCCCAATCTGCTTCATGAGCATTTGGAAATTCCATTTTATTCCAATGCTTTAATAGAACATCTTCTGGAATTGATCTATATCGATTCTTATTTCCTTCAATGCACTTATCTAATGGTGATATAACCCATAATAAATGATGCTTGAATGTTGGGAACCATTCGATCAATTGTCTTCGTTGAGCTACTGTTAGAGCATTAGATGTTAATATAACATCTTTACCATCTAATTCACTATTATGTATATCCCTAAATAACATATGCCATACGTCAAATGTATTTTTATGAATACGCTCATCACCATTGATCTTTTTATAATAATCATCGGAATCATATATAATGATATCTGGATTCTTTTCTGAAATTATTTTACTTAAATAAGTTTTTCCACCACCAGATATTCCGCATATTAAATAAAAATTTCCCATAATAATTTACCTTTCTTAATTACCAACTTAATTTTCTTTTTAATCAGGTGTATCTACTGGAGTATATCTAGCTTCTATTAAGTTATGATTAGCCTTAAAGTTCCAACTCATAATTTCATTCAATATTGCTTGTTTTATTCTATGATTATTATATTGATATACAACCCTGTGATTATGATAATCATATTTTACATTTGCAATGGTGTATCTTGTCTGTTTTCTTTCGGCAGTCTTTGAAGGAGCTGCAGATAAATAAAGTTCAACTGATGTAACACTTATTCCATTAACTTTTTGCATTAAAAATTTATCTAATGTGTTCTTTAATGTCGTATATAAAGTATTAACTGAAAAATCTCCATTAAAGACGTCCTTTAATTTAAAATTAAATTTTAAATCTGGAAACATTGTTTTATTTAATCTTACACTTATTTTCATATTAGCTCTCCTAATTTATCATTCATTTTCATCATCTACAACATCTTTACTGGTTTCAACTGATACACCACTTAATTTTCCTAATTGTAGTCTAATTAATTTAGGAAGTAATAATACATATCCTAATAAACAAGCTGCTACATCAAGACCAAATGCTACTGCATTTTTAACAATTTTTACCTCAAAAGGAATTTCATATAGAACACATTCAATTCCTGTTTTAATAAACAACATTGCGATTGCAACTGAAATAACTATTGAACTAACGTTTATAAAATGCTTAAATAAAGGTTTTAAGTTAGTTTTCTTAACTAATGAAAAAGTTAATCCACAAACTAATCCTATAAATAAATTAGCAATTGCCCAAGAAATTGAGAATCCTAGACTTGTAAATAATGAGCTTTCTAACATAGCAATTGTCATTGCACTGAAGCCACCAATAATACTTCCGTACATATAACAAATAATAATTATTACTAAATAAGATAAATCTATCTTAATATTTCCATATACTGGAATTTGTAAAAATGCACTTAAAACTACTCCAAGAGCAGTTAATGCAGCTACAATACATAAATCTTTAACATCTTTTATATTCATATTATATTTATTCATATTTTATTTCTCCTTTTATTAAACTTCTATTAATTCTGGTTTTGGTCTTGAAATAATCTTTTCTTTTACAGACTCAATTTTATTAACATCATCTGACATGATTAAGCATCCATGACCTTTTAAATTTATAATAGCAAAATTGGTATTTAATCCATCTTTACTATTTTTAACTATGTCTAATATTTCATTTGTTTCTTCTAATGCACCACATGGTAATACTTCATTTGTAAATGGAGCACCATCAATATATACATGAGCATGAAGCATAAATTTAATATTAGGTAACATTTCATATAAATGTAATTGAACTGGTGAATCTACAGATGGCTTATTTTCACCTAAATAATAAACTTTATTATCTTTTAAGTATGTAGGAACAAACTCATCTATTGTAATGTGAGTTTTATCTACATTACGTCTAGAAACAAATACATATTTTCCTTCTCTAAAAGATGGAAAACCTTTAGGACATCTGAATGATGCATTTCCTAAAAATCTCTTAATTTGTTCTCTTTCTTTAGTATTGAAAATAACACTTGCAAATATTTCTGCATAGTCTTTAATAACTCTTAAGAATTCTTTCTTTTCAGATACTTCATATTCTTTTTTAATTTCTTCTGCATTATGTGTATCATCTAAAGTCATCTCTTCTTTAAACATATTAAAATACCATGCTAATGCACCTCTATTTTCTTCATCAGTAGTTGTAGAACATCTAGTAATGTTTTTAAGAATATTGCTCTATTAACTAATTTATTAGCTAAAAGTTTAATATCATTACCTGTATAGAACATATTACCCAATGGATCAACTAGAGAAAATTTAAACATATTATTTTCTTGCTTTTCAAAAATAACATTTAAGTTAGCCTTTTGATGTAACATTCTTTGTAATATTTCTTGGAATGAATATTTATTATCATCATTTCTTTTTGATGTTACTGAAATAACTTTAAAATTAAATTCCTTAACATCTCTAACCTTTGGTAAATCATTTGGAACATTTGCCCACCATAGAACGACATCAACTTGTGGTAAAAGATTTTCTTGAATTTTAACTAATTCATCATAATTTCCACCATTATATGGAATTATGTAAATATTATTCATTGATGAGAATTCATTAATAATCTTATTTATTAATCCAGATGGATGCCCTCCTTCTTTATCAAATGTTCCTCCTACAATTAAAAACTTTATTTTCATTTTATTTCTCCTTTTTTATTTCCTCAAGCCATTTTGTAATTTCGACTCTAGTATAATAGCCTTTTTCTTTTAAGCTTTTTGCTATTCCATTTGCTTGATATGTATCATTTCCGCTTCTATCAATGCTTATATTATTCCACCATATGACTTGACATGGTGTTTCATAACTTTGTTGTCTAGTATCAAGAAATCTTTTCCAATCTTCCATATCAAATTTAAATTCATATGAATAATTTACACTATAATATTTTCCACCATCTGCATATGTTAATCTATCTTTATCACTAAATCTTTCATATCTTTTATATATTTCTTTTTCAGTTAATGGTTCATTAAAAATTAATGTGCTTTTTGAAGTGCTATTATTAGGTGAATTAATTATATTTAATAATTCTTCTGTTTTATTATTTATTAATTTTAGAAGATTAGTAAAACCGTTATATCTTGTCTCTCCATTCTTTAAAACATAGTTATTATTTTTTATTAAAGTAGAATATTGCTCTAATACTTTTAATGTTTCACTTAATAATGATTCTTCATAAGGATCATTTGAAATTGTATTCTTTTCTATTACCATGATTTATACCTCCTTATAATCAATAACTAAAACTTTTACATCAAAGAAATCTCTTTCACTAACTATATTGCTATAAGCAATTTCTTTTGCTTTTGGATGTGCATTTAATTCTTTAATGCAGCTACCAACATCTTCTAATTTATTTAAATCTTTAGAATCATCATTAATTCTAATACATAGTCCAGTATATCCACTTGGATATAATGACTTAAATGGATAATCTTTTAAAATCATATAAATACCTCCTTTATTAGCAAATTATCGACCTTGAAGCTCTTCTAATAACACAGAATTGCAATCAAATGATATATGATTATCTTCTACTGTACCATTGTATTCTTTAGTAATAATTCCTGGTTTAGATAACCAGTCTTTAATATTATCTTCATCATCCATGTAACTTCCAATTAATTCTTCTACCTCAGAATCAAAATACTTTTTAGCTTCTTCATAATTTGAAAATATCTTATGCTTGATTTCCTCAGTTGTATTGCAATTTAAAATAGTTGTTACTAAAAAACTTTTCTTTTTCATTGTATATATTATCTCCCTTTATTTATATTTTACATAATTAATTTTTTCATCATCAAAATATTGATTAGCTAGTTCTCTATTCTCTTCGGTGTCTTTCCATATAATAACATATGTATCTCCAATATCATAATTATTATAATCATTTTCTTCAACTTTAATATGAATTTCATTTTTATCATTAAAAATCAAAGAATATTCAATTTTTGTACGAGTAGTAATAACTGGAACTTTTCCTGCCATAGATGTTGTAGTATAAGTTTTAGTCTCTTTATCCTTATCAACAACAGTACTATAAATTTGTATTGTATCATATTGCATTTTTTTATCATTAATTTCATTAACAGTGTTTTTGAAATATATACATATAAGTATAACTATAAATACTGATAATATCAATAGCATTATACTTAAAAATCTAGTTTCTTTACTATTCATTTTATTTTTACCTCATTTTATCAAATTAAAATATTTTAAAAATTTATTAACATTTAAATAATATTCATGCCCTTCTTTAACATCTTCTGTTGAATACTTTAATACTTTAATTGCATTATCTGAAAGTTTTGCATCAAAATTATTATATATCCAATCATAAACATATTGATTTGCATGATTCCAAATATAAATTATTTTTGATGGTGTGCTATGTTTATTATATAATTCATTTATTATATATTTCATAACAAGACGTCCATATCCTTGATGCTGATAATTTTTATTTGCATACCATTGTGATATAGTCCATGAGTTATCACTAGTATTGACAGAAATGGTACATTTGCAAATATACTCATTTACAAAAGGTTCGGTTAATAATGCTTCATATATTAAATTTGTAGTATTATTTGTTAAAATTTTATATGATAACATTCTAATCACCAAATTTCATAATAGATACTATTGAAAACTCTGGTATCTTATTATAATATTTTTGTAGTAATTTCTCATTAGGTAAAGTTATATACTTATTTTTTGTATTAGCCGCTTCTGCAACTGCTTGTTGCCCAACGAAAAAATCTTGAAATACTTCATCTAGTGTATTAAAATCTACACATGTTGCAGTTGTTCTAGCTTTTAAATCTTCTAATGGCTCCGTTCCATCATATTTCTCTTTTAGTATCTCTAGTTTTGGTTTAAGATCATTATCTTCATCTGGATATATATAAAATACATCAGACAAGCCATCTTTCTTCTTCCAAAGTATAACTAAATCATATCTCATTTTATATTACCTCCTTTATATAATTTTTATACTTCAAAATAATAATATATAAAAAAATTCAATATTAAAAAAAATAAGATAGCTAAAAGCTATCTTATTTTATGTCATAGCAATTATTGTAATAATTAATGTTACTACTAATAATGCAATCTTTATTAATCTATGAATTATTGTTGTCATAATGTCTCCTTATTCACAATATAATATGATAATACCTTGATCAATTGTTATTATATCTTGATGTAATGTTTTTTGGACATCTATAACTCTTTGATTTGAAGATCCTCTCCATTTTAATGTTGGCGAGTATAAATCTTTTTCAAATAATCCATCCACTAATACATCAATGTTCATTAATGTATCTTTTTGTAAATCTTCATATTTATATCCAGTCCAAACCCAAACTGATTTATTAGGATATACTTCTTTAAATTTTTTAGCTAACGCAAGTGTTCCATCAATATTCTTTGGATGCATAGGTTCTCCACCTAATATTGATAACCCTTCAATATAGTCATCTTTACATAAATCAATAATTTGATTTATTACATCATCATTAAATTCTTTTCCACCTTTAAAATCCCATATTTCACTATTGAAACATTCAGGGCAATGAAAAGTACAACCTTGGAAGAATATTGAGACTCTTACTCCAGGTCCATTACTTATATCCATTTTTCTAATTTTTGAATAATTCATTTTATTCACCTCATTATTAAATAGAAAAGAGCTAGAATATGTCTTCTAGCTCATATTTCTACATTGATTCATGAATTGTACGACTGATAACGTCGTCTTGTTGTTCTTTTGTTAATTTAATAAAATTTACTGCATATCCACTTACTCGTATTGTTAATTGTGGATATTTTTCTGGATGTTGTTGTGCATCTAATAGCATATCTCTGTTAAATACATTTACATTAAGATGATGACCACCATCAGCAATATATGTATCTAGCATTTGAACTAAATTATCTACTCTTTGTGACATAATTAGGCCTCTTTATTGTCTAAATGTACAACTCTTTCCTTAATTTCTTGAGTTCTACCTTTATTCCAGAAATTAGTTCCAATATATCCACATGTTCTACGAGCAATATTTAATAAATTGTGATCTCTATTACCACATTCTGGACAATACCATTCTAGATCATCATCTAATTGCATTTCACCAGAATAACCGCATTTTTGACAATAATCTGATTTAGTATTCAATTCAGCATACATAATATTATCATAAATAAAATTAATAACAGATAATACAGCTTCAATATTATTTTGTAAGTTTGGTGTTTCAATGTAACTAATTGCTCCACCTGGAGATAATGCTTGGAATTCACTTTCTAACTTTAATTTAGTGAATGCATCAATTTCTTCAAATACTGGAACATGATATGAATTTGTAATATAATTTCTATCAGTAATTCCTTCAATTTCACCAAATCTTTGCTTTAAACATTTAGCAAATTTATATGTTGTTGATTCAATTGGTGTTCCATAAACTGAATAATCAATATTCTCTTCTTGCTTCCATACCTTACAAGCATCATTTAAATGTTGCATTACTGCAATTGCAAAGTCATGACCTTCTCCACCATCTGTATGAGAATGTCCAGTCATAAACTTAACACATTCATATAAACCAGCATAACCTAATGAAATAGTTGAATATCCATTATGTAATAGTTTATCTAATGATTCACCTTTTGGTAATCTAGCTAATGCACCATATTGCCATAGAATTGGAGCTACATCACTTGTTGCTGTAGATAATCTATTATGTCTAGCTTGTAATGCCTTATGACATAATTCTAGTCTTTCATCAAAAATCTTCCAGAATTTCTTAAGGTCACCATCGCTGGATAATGCTACATCAGGTAAGTTGATTGTAACAACACCTTGATTGAATCGTCCATAGAATTTTGGTTTTCCATTGTAATCTCCAGCATTTGCAATATTTCCTAATGTATCAGTGAATCTATCTGGAGTTAAGAAACTTCTACAACCCATGCAAGGATAACAACTTGAACTTCCATCACTATTAACTTTATATTCAAGCATTTTCTTTTCAGAAATATAATCTGGAACCATTCTTTTTGCCGTACATTTGGCTGCAAGTTCAGTTAAATAATAATATTTAGAATCTTTGTGAATATTATCTTCCTCTAAAACATATAAAAGTTTAGGGAAAGCTGGTGTAATATATACACCTTGTTCATTCTTAAATCCTTTAATTCTTTGTTTTAAGAATTCTTCAATAATCATAGCTAATTCTTCTTTATATTCTTCAGTTTCACCTAAATACATACAAACACTTAAGAATGGAGCTTGTCCATTTGTATTAGTCATTGAATTAACTTGATAATTAAATGTTTGAACACCATCTTCAACTTCTTTTTTAGTATCTTCTAATGCAAATTCTCTGGCTTGCTCTTCAGAGAATCCACGTTTTAAATATTTCTTAAGATATAAATTAAAACTATCTCTTACAAATGGTGCTAAACATGTTAAAGTTATTGTAGCACCACCATATGAAGATGATGTTACAGCTAAAATAATTTGTGTTATTATTGTTGAGGCGGTGATAAATCTATGAGGCTTATCAATTTTTACACCATTAATAACTGTTCCATTTTGTAACATATCATTACCATTAATTAATTCACAATTATGTAATGATCTTTGAGCAAAATAGTCAGCATCATGGAAATGAATTATTCCTGCTTCATGTGCCTTAACAATATCTTCTGATAATAAGAATCGTTTTGTAATATCGGTAGATGTGATACCTGCTAGATAATCTCTTTGTGTTGTAACTAATGTGGCATTTTTATTGGAATTTTCTGTATTCCAATATTCATTTTCTCCTTCAATTAATTCCTTTATAGACTTATCTGTTGTATTTGACTTTCTTATTAACTCTCTTTTATATCTATATGTAATATATGCCTTAGCTAAAGCATACTTATCATATTCCATCAACTTCTCTTCGATGATATCTTGGATATCTTCAACTAACATTCTTTTCTTATTGCTACTTTCAATAAAAGCAACGATGTCATCAATTTGATCTTTACTTATTCTTTCTTTTTTGGCTACATCTTCGTTTGCTTTTGAAATTGCAATAACGATTTTTTCTCTGTCATACTCGACAATTTTACCGTCACGTTTTACAATTTTCATAAGATCATATCCTTTCTTATTTTAAGGTGTAATTAATTGTTCCTTAATTTTTTTTATAAAAAGGAATCCATATTATTGCATAATAAATATTTAAAAAAAAGATTATATAATTTTTTGGATTTCATGAAATTCATAAAATTAATTTATATAATCTTTTTTTATTATTAATCATTTATTAAGAAATCTTCATAATCATCTAAATGTAAATCAATATAACATAATGGGCCTGAGAATTTTAGTACTGTATTCTTAATAATGTCCTTAGAATTAATATCCATTGCAAGATGCATTAATGTTGATAGGAAATATGTACTATAAGTAGTAGAATCTATTGATTCTGGACACTTCATGTAAATATTTATTGTATCATCTATAACATTATGATCTTGTTTAAATATTGTACTTAATTCTGAATTATTAAGGTATAGTTTTCCAATATAAAAATACTTTTTAACATTTAAGCGGTTATCCATTAATACTCTTAATTTACCTAAATCTCCTAATCTAAATGTACCATCTTCTTTATACCATAATGCAAAATCTGCTGATAAACGGACATTAGATGTATCTTGTCCTTTTAATATATTATCTTCATCAAAATATTCTGGATTATCTAATATTGAGAATGGTTCTAATGTATTTGGATTAAATCCATTATAGAATTCAGGAATATATTCAATCCAATTTCCAGATGTTGATTTAGCATATGCGATATATAAACCAGTTTTAGTACTATCGATATGATTGAAGAAGCATAATACAAATTTATCAGTATTTGTAATTTCTTCAATAAATCCTTTACTATATTGAGTCATATCAAAACTTGGTCCATAATGTTTTTCTATTAGATTTGATTTTGAGATTGCTTCATAAGTGAATTTTTCTACATCCTTAATTTTAAATTCTTTTAAAAATACCTTTTCGATATTTTTTGTTTGTTCTACTTCGATACTAGAAAATATGCTATTATTTGTTAATAGATTGATATTTGCAGATGGATGCTCATCAATTCCATAGTTATCCATTACTGTATAATGAATACGTGATTTAGAACCATTAAGTCCAGTTGATGATTGAATAATATCTTTGATTAGATCTGAATTTTTAATTTTTTTCTTAAATTTAGTTTTTAGATCTTCATGAATATCTAAATCATTTAACTTTTTATTAAATTCCTCTGGATCATCTTTATCTTCATCATATTCATTAATCATACTAATTAATTTTTCAGAATCTGGTGATTCCATTAATTTAGTAAGCTCTTCTTTATTTTTTGTTAAATTATTTACCATACTTTCATTCATAGTATCATAAACGATACCTCCATAATTATTACCAAGATCTTCAATAGGATCTTCATTATATTTTTTAATCAGATCTTCTTGAGTTGCTTGTAATAAATATGATTTAGAGTCTGGTTCAAAGATAATATTCCATTTAGCCATCCATATTTTTATATCTTTTCCAATTATGTCATTAGAATTATTTGGAGTTATAATAACATTTTCATCATCTCTTAGTTGAATTTTAATATCATTTGTTTCTGCAGAACTATCATAACTTCCGATATCATAAATTGCAACATATATTAGTCCTGTATGACGTGGAATATCTTTAAAAAATTTAGCATTTTTTCCTAGTAATGATTTTCCTGTTTCTCCATCATCACCATAAATTCTAGATGATGTAGATCTTATCATTGCTACTGCAGGATCTTTATTATATGCTTCATTCCAAGGCATTTCTTCTAATTCTGCAATATCATTATCAAGACTTTCTGATAAAGACCCAACAAAATCATTAACCACATTACCAACAGTATCTTTAATCATTGATTTCAACTCATCGATTAATTCATCTTCAGATTTTTGATTATTCATCTGCATCTTAGATTCTAATGTGCTTTTTACAAAATCTAGATTTAAATTATTTATATAATTTTGCATATATGAATATAAATCATCATCAGATAAAGTTTGTCCTGCGATTGAAGCTCCTCTTGATAATACATTTCGTACTTCTTCTGGAATTGCATCAATAACTTGTTCTTTAGTCATATGATTAAAATTATCTTTTACAGTTGTAATCTGTTTTAATATATCATCATCAGTAGGATCACCAACTAGGTTAAGTGTCAATGGTGATGTATATCTATCATATTTAGAAGAAGATGACTTATTATCATCTTCTTCATCAAATAAGAAGTTAGGTCTATTTGAAATATTTTTCATATTATTATTCTCCTAACTTTTGGAATTCAGGGGCAATCTCCTTATTATGTCCTTTTAATACGACATCAATTGCATTAAGTTTTTGACATTCAGATGCTGATAAATAAACATCAGTTTTCTTAATCATCTTTTTATATTTCTTTACATCCATATGAAGATTATCTGCAATGATATTTGCTAATAAATCATCATATTTCTTTGATTGCTCTAAAGATTCTTCCATATCTGAAACCTTACCCTTAGAACCTGAAGATACTTCATGGAACATAATGGTAGAATTTTCAGTAGCATATCTTCTATCACCGCATGTTGCAATAGCTGCACCCATTGATGCTGCTAATCCTACAACAACTGTGAATACTGGAGAGTTACAATTTCTCATTGTGTCAATGATACCTAAGCCATCAACAACTGATCCGCCTGGGGAATTGATATATAACCAAATTGGCTTTAAATATACCTTTCCGTCCTCTCCTTGAATTTCACTATTTCTATTATCTAGAGCAGTTAAAAATGCGCAAACATGAGCTGCTGATTGTTCATTAACTTCTCCATCTAATCTAACTATATTAGATTTTAATAATTCTTCATTAATATCAAAATAAAATCTTTCTGGCATATTATGCTTCCTCCTTAACTAATTGTTCGTTTGATTGTCTGATTGCTAAAATCTTTTTGGCGATGATACGTCTAACAACTTGAGTTAATAAACGTGCGCCAGATTCTTTAATCTTAGCTAATTTAGCAATTTCCTTATAATCATCTTCTGTATAAGTTATCTCTTCTGTTATATGAGAACATTTCTTAAAATCTTCAGTAATTTTTGCAATTAATTCTTTAATAACATCATCAGATAAATAGTTGAATGTGATTGTATCATTGATACGTCCAAGGAATTCTGGGGTGAATTTTTCTTGTAGTTCTTTACGAACATTCATTGTTCCAGTAGGTTCTTTAATTAAACCTGCGCCCTTAGCTGACATTGTATCAAAACTAAATCCAATGTTAGAAGTAAATATAATAATTGCATTTCTTAATGGTATAATATCACCACGAGAATCTTCAATATAACCTTCATTTAATCCACTTAATAACAATTGTCTTACCTCATCAGATGCTTTTTCAATTTCATCAAATAGAATAACACAATTTGGATTTTCTTTAACTTTTGTTAATGGAGTATCTTCACCATATCCAACAAAACCTCTAGAAGAACCAATTAAGTTAGATCCAGATTCTTTTCCAGATAATTGTGATGCGCTAATAATAACACATCTCTTTTCACTACCAAAATAATATTTTGCAATTAATTTAGCAGTTTCTGATTTACCTGTTCCTGTTGGACCAAAGAAAGCCATAGTATATAATGGTGATTTATCATCAACAATTCCCAACTCACAGATTTGTAAGTTTTCATAAATTCTATCAATGGCTTTATCTTGTCCTAGAATCTTCTTTTTCAATTCAGCATAAGTATCATCTGCTTTATGATCAGAGAAAATGAAACCATGCTTCTTTGCTAAATACATCTTAACATCTAATGCACCAGCTGTTTCATGCTCATTCTTCTTTGCATATGCAAATGCTGAATCTAGTAAATTAATTGATCTTCTTGGATTTGCAGATGCTGGATCATACTTAGGACCTAAGTCAATAATAGATTGAATTAGATTATCATCTGCTTTAATTCCATAATATTCTTCTTTGTGTGGAATAATATTATTTAAAATCTTTTTTGTATCTTCATCACTTGGTTCAATAACAGTAATTCTATTAAAACGTCCTGATAATGTTTTATTTTTCTCTAATAATTTATAATCACTAGATGCCATAGATGTAATAACTGTTATCTCATTTCTAGATAAATATGTTTCCAACATATTTCCTAATGATGAATCACCTTTATCATTTCCTCCACCAGATCCAGCAGAAGAAATCATTTCACCCTTATCAATAAATAATATTGCTTCTGGATGCTTCTTTAAAGATTCAATAGTTGCAGTAGCTCTTTGTTCAAAATCTCCACGATAATGAGAACCAGCAACCATTGCTGAAATATTTAATTCATAAATTACAGACTTCTTTAAGAAATCTGGGCATTCGCCTTTATTAATCTTGTCTGCTAATGCATACACGATTTCATTTTTACCTACTCCAGATGGACCTACTAAAGCAATATTTCTAGATGTTTCTGTACATAATTGTACTTCAATATTACTTAATACTTCATCTAAACCATAATATAATCTTGGTTTCTTTGCAACAAAATCATTGATATTTGTTAAGAACTTATTTTCTTCAAGATCATTAAATTTATTTACTTTTGTAACAGTACCATTGAACTCTGGAATATATTTATTACAAATTTCAATTGCTTCATTTCTAAATTGAATTGCATTGAAATTAATTGGCTTAATAAATTCATATTCTTTATTAGAGTTTGCAATATCTTGTAGTTCATTGAATATTGCACCTGCTTCATAAGCATCATTTGACATTAGAATCTTTACTAAATCAAATATGTCCTGTTGCCTACCAACTTCACGTGCAATTGCTGATATATTTGTATAAATATCAATATTATCAGATTGTTCAGTAAAATTGTATTCTTTTTCTCCTTTATCATTTAATGTATAATTGTTTCCTTCTTTTTCTTTAGGATTACGTATTAAAAATGCATATTTTAATACATGTGGAGTAATTGCATATTTATCAAATAATCTTAAAATATCATCTGCAAAAGCAGAATATACTTTATCATTTTTACCTTCTGATATTTGCTTGAAATCAATAATTTCTTTATCAGATGTAATATGTGTATCTGCATCATAAAGATAATATTTATCATCTCTAATTGTTAATTGCTCGATATCTTCTTGTTTAATTTTATCAGCATTGAATAAAGTTACAGTTGTTCTTAATCTGTCAGATGTTCTAATCAAGAACTGCTTTGTATTTGATAAATTATTAACATTCTTTAAAATTGCTAATAATAAATGCCCACTATTAATGTAAGCATGGTTATAAGAACTTGCCATCTCTGTGGCTGTACTTAATACCTTTTCAACTAATTCGTTAATTGTTTTTTTCATATAATATTGTAATCTCCTTGATTCTTAAATTTTACCAAGTATCTTCTGAATCTTCAAAACTTGGTTTTGTTTCTGGCTCTACTGAATCTCCTGGTTTAGCAGTGCCTATTTTTTCTTCCGTATTAGAAGTAACATCTACCGGCTTACATTCTTGAATTGCTAAATTTATAGCATTTTCGATATCTGAAACCGATACATTTGAATAATCTCCTTTTTCTACAACGCTAATATATTTTTGTAATTCTATTAAATGTGAAAATACAACACGTTGATAATTTAGTGACTTTTCATATACAGTGATAAGACCTAATCTTAGATTATTTTTGCTTTCTTTTGTTAAATCATATAATGTATCATTACACAATGTTAAAGCTTCATTTAATTTATCTAATAAATTATTTTCTTCATCATCTAATATGTATTCGCCATCATCATACATAAATATGACCTCCTATAAAATATTTTATAATCACCGAACGAATAATTATCGAACGGTGATTATAATTATATGTTAGATATTTATTAGATATCTCTCTTATTAATCATTGCCTCAAATTTTGGATCATCTTTTAAGAAATCGACTGATCCATAAGGCTTTTTAACAGATAAATATTCTCTGTCATTTTTAACAACCCACATAAATTTTGCAACATTAGGTTTTGGAATTTCATCTTCGCCATAGCCATCAGTTAGATATATTGCTAAAGCATCTTTAAAATTATGCTTATTTATATAATTAATTGCAGGTGTAAATGCTGTACCACCATGACCAAAAGTACCACCTGGCCAGTCTTTGATGGATTTCATTTTAATTGGTTCCCCTTGAACTTCTGCATCACATTGAATTAATAATACTTCACTAGGTATTTGCTTTAATAATGCAAATATTTCATTTAAACAATATTTAGTTGTTAATTCATCCATAGAGCCAGAAGTATCAAGAATTACAATAATTCGCACTAATCTATCTGGAAGTTCTCCTAAAAGATCCATTCTATATGGCTGTTTTCTATTTTGACGCATAGATGTTTTTCTATGTTTATATGGTAATGTTCCTATATACTTTGGTATCTTTTTATGCCAAGGTATTTGTGGAGGAGCAAGCAATGCATTAATACTCGACATTATTTCGCCTGGAATCAATCCACGTTTGTCTGAAGGTATTGAATTCATTGCTGCACTAACCATATTCTTTAGTTTAGAACGAATTTCTTCTCTTTTTGCTTCATTCTCCCATTGATTTGGTTTTCTTCCTGTTCTAGAATTAGGAGTTGATGGCATTTGAGAAGTTGAATTTTGATTTCTAGAAGAAAGTCCTTGATTTCCATTATTTGGTTGCTTATCTGGATCTAGATTACTATCATATATATAATAATAATATTCAAGTGCTTTCTTTTCTTGTGCATTCTTTCTAGTTTTAAGCATATAGTCATTTCTTAAATCTTCTAGAAGATATACATCATTTGGTAGTTTTAAACATGCTGTCTTATCTGGGCCTTTTGTTTGTCCAACTTTAATAGCAACTTCATTTTTAACAAGTTCTAATGAACTTACAGATGCAGCATGCATTAATGATATGTGTTTATTCTCATCTCGTTGAGGATTAAGAGTTGAGAATCTTGTTGGATATCCCATTGCAATTTTGATTATTTCCGCACAAATTAATGCTTCTATATTTTCTGCACTATAATCAGACATATAAAGAGGATTTAAATAGATGCACATTGTATCAGAATAAACATCTGTTTCAATTGCGCCATCTAATGTAAAGTCTGTCTTCATTCCCATTTGTAATAAAATAGTTCCATATAATGAATCTTGTGCAACAATTAAATGTCTTCTCCAAAATCCAATTAATATGTCATATTCTGAATTGATAATTTCTTTTAGTTGTTCGAAATCTTTATCAAATCCTTCTCTATCAATTACATTTCCATCTGCATCCTTGTGTTTTTCAATTAGTTTTAGTACAGATTTACATGCAGCATTTGCAGAGTCCATATGTTCTCTTACAATAAATGCCATAATATCACTCCTTATCTCTTATATGCATGCTTAGTATCATCATATGCCGTATATGCTGTTGCAGTAAAGCCTTTCAAATAGATAAATAATTTTTTATGTACTTTATTACCATTTTCATCAATACATTCCATATTTTCTAATACAAGTCTATTAATTAACTTTAATTTGATATCATCATATAAAAGTTCAAATAGCTTATTTAATTGAGCTTCATAACAAACAAATTTAGTCTTTTCTTTATCATTTTGTGATTTACTCCAAGAGAAAATTCTTAACCAATTATTACAAATCCAATTTAACATTGATGATGATAAGATTTCTTGTGCCATTGGAGTTTGACTTTTAATCTTAATAACAACTGAAGGTGCAATTTCCTTTGATTCACCTGTTAAGATTTCACCAATTGTTACGAAATTTGTACCTTGAGATAATTGTGTCTTAAGAGTTGTCCAAGCATCAGATCCTAGAATACCTGTTTCAAGAATATTTAAAACATCATTCTTTCTCTTTTCTTCTTCTTTTCCTTCACCAAAAATTCCTGTTAATTTAGAAACAAGATCAATATTTTGATATACTCTACATGCTAATTCATGAGATCTTGGTGATGGTGTTGGTGTCATATTGAATTCTACTTTCTTAGATGCTGGTGAGAACATATCAATGCCTAATGATGCAACTGTTTGAACATATCTTTCATCAAGACCATCTTTGATAGCCCAATCTGCCCATTCTTCAATTGCAGAATCAATACGTAAATAAACAAATCTATCTAATTGTGCAGCATCAAAGTCTGTTGTTGCATAATCACCACCAGCTGGATTTTGTGCAATTGATACTGAACACCAGAATGGTAATCTATATCCACTAATTCTTCTATTTAAACAGAAGTTCATTGTTTCAGCATAAACAGGAAGTTGTGCTCTATTTGCTTCATCAAGTAGAATAAAATACATTGGCATTTGACCACTACTCATTAAATAAATTCTATCTTCAGGATTTAAAGTTTCACCTAATTTATATTTATTTATAGAACCAGCTTTTGTTGATAATAATTCTGAATTGTCTGAAACTAATAATGTCTTACCATTTGCTTCAATAACAACTTCATTTCCTTTATCATCAATCATTAATTTTCTATTATTTGGTAGGTCAAAACCAGCTGTCTTTGCTTTTTCATAATAATATTTCTGAATATTAGAAACATTATAAATTGTATTATGCATTGCATAACGAAGATACTTCTCAGAATTTGAGTCAGTGTCTAGGAATGGATAACCTGGAAGTTCTCCTTCCTTTACTGTTGTAAGGTCAATTGATTCATCAAATGATGCATAATCATCAAATTCTGAAATATTTAAATTTTCATAGAAATTCTTATTTGCTGTAGAAGATGCTAGTGCATTTACAGCTGACTTACCAATTCCATGAACACCTTCCATTAGAATTGTTAGCTTTGATCTCTTATTAAATTGATTTAAATATTGTGCTGCGACAATAGCTGCAGCGGCGTCTTTCATAAACATAATTCTGTTTATCTCCTTTTCTAATTCTTAATAAATTTTTGTAACAAAATTGCCTACTTAATTTCATTACAGATAAATAATATATTTTTTATATACAAATTAAAAAAGATCTAACTATTCAGTTAGATCATTATTAAGTTGTTCAAATGCTTGAGAAGATTCTAAAAATATTCTCTTCTCTGGTTTGTTATAAATAGTTGATAATGCACTTTCAAATCTATCAAATTCATTATCATATATTTTAATATAATTAAAATTAGATGCTTTAATAGCTTTATCTTGTGCCTTTTCAATTTCTATATCTCTTAATCTATATCCTTTATTATCTGCTGCTTTTATATTAACAATTAAATTTAATGATGTAATATAAAAGTCTGGGATATGATTTCTTTGTTTTCCAGTTTCAGGATCAATATATGGAAATATTTGTGGAGCAGGAGCCATTACATCTGTCGGATTTTCCCACTTCAAAGTATTTTCCAAATATTCTAAAAATTTTTTTTCATATGTGCCAGTAAATGTTGTTTTTTCTCCATTTGCCCATGTATATACACTTGTTATCTTTCTATTTGCTAACATATGTTCTGCTTGGTATTTTGGATCATCCAATAATGTTTCTTTTCCATATGTTTGGATCATTCTTTTTTTAAACATTTCTCTATAAAGTTGTCTATCACGTTCATCAGCAAAACGTTCATATCTGCAAGTAGTTAAATTGAACTTTGTTGGTTTTCCAGATACAACAGATAAACCATGATCCTTTGATAAAGGATACTTATTTTTCCAATTAAAGTATATTTGTTGTGGTGGTAATCCATAACATTCTTCTTCATGAGAATTTGCGATATGCTCCATCAAAGCATCTTTACGAACATATTTTTTATTACAAAATGGACATTTATAAATTGTTTCACTCATACTGTCACCTTCTTATTATCATATATGAATTTGCGCATTATTCACATATAATAAATTGTTCAATTGGTATTTATTTTAGTTAAAATAATCGGATCCTAGACATCGAGCCTAGGATCCTTTTAAGGAGAAAAAGAGAAGAATGAAGAATTAAAGAGAGTCATTAGGTATCTTCTTCTAAATACCTAATATATTGTTCTATCTTTTATGCAAAAACTCTTCATTTTCTCTTTTAACTACAATAAATTTTGAATCAATGGTATTATATATGTAACCCAATTATAAGTTATATCAATATCATTCAATAATGCATCATCTATATCTTTAACCTGGAATCCTTTATATGAATAACATCCAGTTATTAAATTTCGATATGTCTTTTTATCTAATTGACGATTGACATATTTTCTTTTATAAGTTGTAAGTTGCTTATATAATTCTTCCTTTGATAATTTTTCTCCTAATGACATAAATCTTTTTATATCTTTTAACAATGGTTCATTTTCATAATTGATATCATCAATTTTTTCACCAAATTGCATATCTCTATTATTAGATAAACCTTTTATTAAGAATTCTTTGTTAATACTAGAATAATAAAATTCTTTATTATCTATATACATATATGATGTAAAAACATCTTTTGGCCTAAAGACAAAATAATCAAATATTACTAAATTTGTTGGTTGCTTTTTAATAACGAAGATTGCATCACGTTTAATACTTAAAATGTCGTGCTCTTCTAAATTATTTAAACGTATAAATTCCTTTCTAACTTCTGCTAGAGTTGCATTTACTTCTTTTATTAAATTTACATCCTCTTTCATAAATTTACCAATCTTGATATTTCTTTTTTCTTTTGACATTTTTTCTAATTCATTGATTATGTCTTCGGATAATAATTTTTTATATTTGATGACAGAGAAGCCGGCAGACTTTATGTCATATTCAGATATTAAAATATCCTTAATATAATCAATGTCAGTATTTAAATATAATGTTTTATTTCCTAATGCAATTGCCGACATTCCTATCCTCCTTATTATTCTTTTATTAACATTTCTAAATTAATTCTATCATATATTTCAGAATTAACTTGTTTTAATTGTTTCATGAATTTTTTAAATTGAGAAATACGAATATAAAAATGATAATAACTATCTAATATATCGGTATTAAATTCTATATATATTCTATTATCTAATGTACAAATCCATTTGTGTATATCATAAATATTTTCTATTGTTGTAACATATAAAAAATTTTTATTTATTGGACTTATTTTAGTAGATATTTCTTTTATAATCGGAAATATTACTGTATTATTATCATCTAATATTTTATAGGATAATTGTTTAAATTTTTTTAAACATCTTTTTTCTAATGGAAAATATAAATCAATCTTAATGTCTATATCATCGATACATATTATCAATCGAACCATGGAATGAATATCAATATATACATCTTTAAAGATTATATTATCAATATTTTTTTCATCTAAGTCTTTAATTAACATTATTTTTTTATATGTTTCTTTATCGACCTTTTTTAATGGTTCTTCAATATTATCAGATATATATTTTTTACAAAATAATATCATATTTTTTTTATAATATAATGTTTTAATAGCATTTATAAGATCATTTATTATTTTTTTATTTTTTATATAACTATATCCTTTATATTCTGATGTTTTATTTAAAATATCCTTACTATTTGATGAAATATAGAAGTTCATATTAGATTACTCCACATGCAGATTTTGCAAGAACATCACAACGTTCATTGCATTCTTTTTTAGCATGGCTTTCAATCCACTTATAGAATATTATTCTATCAGATTTCAATACTATATCATCAATTTCTTTAACTAATTCACAGTTTAAAATTGTCTTATTAGTATTTGCCTTTTTATATCCATTTGTTCTCCATTCATATAAATATTCTCTAAAACTCTTAATAGTAAAATCAGAATCACTAATAATAACCCAATATTTCTTTGAGTCATCCATATTATTTAATGCTAATTTAAATCCATTTAATTCTGATATACTGTTTGTAGAATTATCTACTGTTCCTGAATATTCTTCATAATGTCTTAATCTATTTGAAAAGTCATCAAAAATTAAATCTTCAGAATTAGATTCACAGATTTTCACAACTCCAAAACCGCCTACTTTGGTTTCTGGATTTATTGATCCATCTGAATAAATTATACCCATTTCTATATCATCAATTTCTTTATTAATTTCAAATGTAAAGCCATATGAACATAATTGCTCTAATGAAACACCTTCAGGTAATGTTTCTTCAAATAAACTTCCTATAGAATATAACATTGTTCTATCAATATTAGTTTCAATAGAAAATTTATCTCTAAATAATTTTACATATCTATGCATCTTCAATTGATGTTCTGGTTTAGAATTATCATATGCAATCATTGGGATTAATACATTATCATAAAATGTGAGCTTTCTTTCTTTATCATCATATACAGCTCCATACGCAAGCGCCTTAAATGCATATATTTTAAACCATCTCTTTAAAAGAGAATCATTTGATGCACAAATATTCATACATAAAAACTTCATACTACTAAATTTTCCTTATTATTAAATTTTCTAAGATCACCGAGTTTTATTAATAGTCGTGCTAAAACTCTCAACTAAATAATATATAAATTAAGCTAAAAATAGAAGTGTAAGAAGATTACTTTGTCTTCTTACACTTTGTAATTTCTGTTTTAATTTTAAATTTTATTCCTGTTAATACTTTTCTATCTGGATTAACACGATCTAATTCACGTTTATACTTAAATAATAAATTTTTAAATACAGTTGATTTTGTAAGTTTAGATGCAATTATTTTATATTCTGGATTAGATGGATAACTAGTGCCATTAACAACAACATCTAAAATCTTTCCAGTTTCTCCACCAAATGCTAGCTCTCTAACAGTTGGATATTTTGCTTCATTTAATATTTCTGATTCAAGTATTGGATTATTATTTTTAAGATCTAATTCATAACATTCATTTGTATTTATTTGTTTATTAGTCTGTATAATTCTTTTATTTGTTTTATTTATCATTTTACTTTGATCTTTAACATTATCTGATATTTCATTTTTTTGTTGTGTTAATCTATCAATTTGTTTATCTTTTATTGCAGTATTTTTATTTATTGCAGTTTTAACATTTTGTTTTGTATCCTCATCATCAATAGAATTTGTTGCTGTAAGTTTTTCTTTATTTCTATCTATTGCATCTTGAAGTGTATCTATTTGGTTATCTAATGTTTCTTTTCTATTATCAGCAGCAGTTTTTATTTGATCTAATCTTTCTCTATTATTATCCAATGTATTATTTGTATTTGTAACACTAGTTGCAGAACCAGCATGTGCTGGATTTAATGCCTCGATAATTGTTGCTGATTCAAGTTGAGGTTGTTGAGGATTATTTGCAATTACTTTATTTCTAAAATTAATAGAATTTTTATTTTTTAATTCAACTTTTTTAATTTTTTTATTTTCTATATTTTTCTTTACTAATTCTTGTTTTTTAGGATTTTTTATATATTGAACACTATTTTGTAATTTTGCAATATCTTCTTCAGTTTTTCTTAATTTTTCATTATCATGTATATATGTTCTATTTTTATTTATTCTATCAATTTCTTGTTGATCATCTGTTTCACGAGCTTTTTCAGGAAGAACAGTTTTAGCTTTAATTGCAAGATCTTCTTTTAATACTTCTGTTTTCATAGAAATATTATTTTCTATTTCAGTTAGAATTATATCTAATGTATTCATATTTTTAGATCTTGTATATGAACTATTAAGATCCTCATCAATAAATATTACAGACTCTTCTTTTAATAATGATGAAAAATGATTATTAATTGTTTCATTATCTGGATCTTTAAGTTCTAGTCCATATCTATATTGTAGTATATCTTTCATCTTATTAATTTCTTTTTGTTCTAATGTTTTTAATTTTTCTTTATAATCTTTTGTAACAATTTCTCCAGTTGATGCATCGACTAATATATTTCCAGACTTTGTTCCAAAACGTATATATTTTTTATGGGCTTTTTCTGCTTTTTTACGTTGTTGTCCAATTTTATCAAGTTGCTGAAGAGAAACATATGCTGGTTGATATTCAGATGTTAATGATAACACCATTTTATTAACTTCTGATTCACCTTTATGTTTTAAATATTTTTTATATGATTTTAATGATTTTTTAGTATATCTATTTTTACGAGATTCTTCGCTTTCATTTATATTATCAATATCTAAGGTATATTTTGCTTCTTCTTTTAATTTTTCTTCAGGATCTTGAGTCTTTTTATTTTTATTAAAATTAAATAATCCTTCATCTAATGCTTGTATATTTTTATTATTCATATATATCACATCCATATTATAACTTATAATAAATTGTTCCAAATGTACTTATTTTTTATATCTAATAGATTATATATTATTATTGTAGTTATAAGGAGGAAAATAACTAATGAATAATAATGAAAAAGAATTTGCTGATTTTAAATGCTAATGCTTTAGATACTTATATGTATTTAAAGTATTGTGAGGAAAATGGATTAAATAAAAATAATCCAGATTCATTATCGAAATACTTGAATTCTAGGAGGTAGATAGTAATGCAAGCTTTACTAGCATTATTAATTGGTATTGTTATTGTGTTTGCCTGTGTGGCAACATTTTTTCTATGTTCCTTTGGTTTATTGGCATTGGTTAATAAACTAGAAGGCAATTAGAAAATAAAAAAAAGATAAGTATTTTTTACTTATCTTCTTTTTTTTCTTTATTTAACATATTTAATGTATTAATTTTCTTAACAAAATTCTTTTGATAAATCTTGTTAAGTTTTGTTCTGTTAGCATCAGTTGCATTCTTTAATACTTCAACATATACCTCATCAGATATAAAATCTAATAATTCTGATTCATCTTTAAAATATTTTTTTACTAAGAAATCTATATAATTATCAGATAATGCTTTAAATACTGATTCAACAATATCTGCTATAGATTTAGTTATTTCATCATCTTTAATTGTAGCTGATCCTTCTAGTTGTTTTACATATGGTTCAATAAAGAATACTTTATGCATATTTATATTTCTAGTTAAAATTAAAGTTAAGAAACCAAAATCCTGTTCCCATGCACTATAATACTGAGGTATTAAATCTACAGATCTTGATAATTCAGCTAATTTTTGTTTTAACTCTGCATTTTCTTTTTCTAACATCTTTATTTTCTTTTTCCCAAACATTATATTACTACCTTTCTAAGATTAATCTGTTCTTTTGGAACACCATAATCTTTTCCAATATTATTATAATAAATTGTTATTTTTTTATTTTTTAAAAATTCTGAGTCATTCTTTATATCGCGGTACATTGTAATATCAACATCTGCATCAGAATAAATAGTTAAATCAAAATCTAAAAAACCCATCTTAACAATTGTGCTTACTGCAAGGTCAAAAGATTTACCACAAGATGCTATGAAAATATAATCTAAATTTTCTTTATTATAAAAATGCTCTTTAACACCAATGATGTCAAATATACCTTCAGTCATAACTATATTAATTTTTTCAGATAATATATTTACTTCTGTTCCTATTGTATATAATTTAGATGCTTCTAAATCATCAGGATTAAATCTAACATTAGAGTATCTAATTTTTTGTAATCCTGAAGTATCTCTAAAGATACCAAATTTTTTATCTCTAGAAACAAAGCCAATTGATTTATTAAACATAAAATTATCTGGTTTCTTAATATTATTCTTTTTAAAGAATGCTTCAGGATCAAATATAATTTTATATTTATCTATCATCATTGGTATATCTTTAATTCCATATTGTGTTCCAAATCTGTTATTAAAATATTTTAAATTATTTAATACAACAGATGTTTGTTCCATACCAAAATTTAATATATTATAATTAAATTTCTTTTTTGTTATTCCTTTTTGTTTTGGATTCTTTTTATTTGCTTCAATTATTGTTAATTGAATATTAGGATCCATAACTTTGAATTCTCTTAAAGTTTTATTATTTAAAACTCCAGTTGTTTCACATTTCCAACAATGAAACATAAATGGTGGTACAACAGAAACATACATATGCCTTTTACCTGGAGATGAGGTGTGCCCACAATAAGGACACCTCATTACAAGATCTTTTCCATCTAAAGTTTTTGTTACTTTTTGTCCAGCTTTTTTAAAGGATTCAACTAATTCTTTTGTTAAGTCATCCATGAACTAGACCTCTTAAATTAAATATGCAAGCGCAACTAATTCTTCTGCAATATTACCAACTTTAATTGATGAATCAAATAATTCATTATCATTTTCATCTTTAAAAATTGAGCAATAAACTGTTGAAATAATTGCAGATAATTGTTTATCTATTTCTTCTTTAAAATAAGAATATTTGTTTTTGAATAAGTCTTCATAAGATTTAGTCTTAACAATATTCTCTTTAATTTTAGTTCCTGTTATTGCTACTCTCTCACGATGTTTTTCACATCTTGCTAAAAGTATCTGATTTAATAATGTAAATTTATGCTTTTCCAAAAATTTACTGCAGCATAATAATATCTTACAATATTGTAAAGCATCTAATCTCTTAATTGCTCCAATATCATCAAAATATTTAACGGTAATCATAGAAATAATTTTTTCTTGAATTGTATTTCTATGAATTTTAGGCAGCATATTTACAACTTCAGTATTAGTAATAGGAACATCAAATATTTCTGGTAAATTCTTTAAGACATCCTTTATTGCAAGATTTTGAAGAATTAATGAACCTTCATCTTTTCTTGCAATTCTCATTTCTATCTTTTCATATTCAGACATATCGTCGTCATTATCTGATGAATATTTCTGATTATCAAAATCTAGTGCTTGATAATGATGCTTGAACTTATTTTGAAATAAGAACTCTGTTTGCATATTTACTACTGCAGTAAAGAATGAAACAATATTTAAATTAGGATCACATATTAACTTAGTCATTGAATTTGTAAGAAGTTTCTTATAAATTTCTAATGTTTCAGTTTCTACAGTAATACCTAAATTTCCTGCCATCTTCCAATATCTCTTTGCTGAGAATGCTGTTTTAATTAATCTTGAATAAGCCATTTTATATAACTTATTTCTTAGATTATCTGCATTATCTTTTGCAACTAGATCAAATATATATTTGAAAATTGAAAAGTTAGCATCATCAAATATTAATTCTTCTTCACTTTCATCATTGTCAATGATTGCATCATCAACAGATTTAGATGGGAAAGCAGTTTTATTATAAATGAAATATTGAGATATAACTGGAATTAATACTCTTGATAAATAGCTTATCTCAAGGAATGTTTTCGCAGCAGCATCAGAAATAAAAAGTTCCTCATTTACATTCTTTTTCTTTGCTTTCATATTCTCTGTTATTTCATCTAGTTTTAGCGAATAATTGTTTTCTATATATGCATGGACTATATTTAATAACATATCATCCGCTGAGTGACAGATATCATCAATAATTGTAAAGAAATCTGCCAATTGCATTGATTCAGTTGTTATAATTTTAGTTTGAGCAGATAATAATTTTAACATGACCACAGTCGCTTCTTCTGTAATTTTTCCGTCAGACTCAAATAAAACTTCATAAGTATCCTTTATAGAATCTGCTAAATTCTTAAAGTTTCTTTTTGAAGTTAAATCGAAATCATTATAGACTGATAGCTTCTCATGTTCAAAAAGTTCATCAAATGCTATTCTAAAATAAGTACCTGAATCTTGAGTTGAGAAAATAAATTCTTCATCCATTTATATCAACCCTTTCTCAAATATTTATTTGAAACATAACACTTTATGTCTCGTCAATATAATATATAAATGACAAAATAAATAAGAAGCTAAAACTTCTTATTTTATTTGCCTGTTGAACCAATTCCACCTATTCTTTCTTCAGTTTCTGGTTCATCATCATCTACTACTAAGTATTTAGTAAAGATGCATTGTGCTACTTTTTCACCAGATTTAACAATTTGTACCTCATCAGATAAATTACGTAATGCAACAATAATATTGCCTTGATTATCTGGATTACCATAATAATCAGCATCAATTATTCCTGTTCCATTTGCTAAAACTAATCCTCTTTTAATTCCAACTGATGATCTAACAAAAACCATTAACACTTCATCTGGTTGCATGTATGCTGCAACATTTAAAGTAATCTTTTTCATTTCACCTGGAAATATTGCAACATCTTTACCTGTGTTTGGAACATACAAATCATATCCAGCAGATTTACGAGTTGCTCGTTTTGGCATAATAGCATCTTTATCTAATAAAGTAAATCCTCTTACCTTTTCTATAATATCACCTCATATTTTTAAAGATAATTAATTGTTTATACATCTTTTTTTAAAAATAAAATAAAAAAAAGTGAGCCACAAGGACTTCACTCTCGATTAATATATTGTTCTAATTAATTATTTTATGTTTAAAAAAAGAAGAAACTTAACGTTTCTTCTTTGCTTGTTTTGGTCTAATAACTCTTGATGCAGAATGACCATCATTAAGAAGTGCTCGTTGTGCTTTTCTTGCTGTAATTTTTGCACGTGGAGCAATTCTAATTCCAAATATACCTTTTCTTCCTTCAGGTGTATTTTGTTTTTGTTTCTCTTGAAATCTCCTTGTCATAGCATCTTTTTTTCTACGTTCATTTGGAGATAATTCTTTTCTATGTGTTTTTCTATTTAAATATAATGCATGCTGATAAACAGCAATTAATGTTGATGGGTCAGCAATCTTTCTCTTTAATTGATATTCGATTGTTTTATTAATTGGTTTTCCAAATTTATGTAAATATAAATCTGATAATGCATTTGCATCTAACAAATATCTAGATGCAATATATATTGATTTTTCATATCCCATTGATTCAATAGGGTTTCTAATAACTGGTGGTTGTGTTAAACATTGATTTGGTAATACATCTTTAAACTCATCAATCAATATAGATTTAGCATTGAATACATATGCATATGTAAATATAAAAGATGGAGAATTAGAAAAACATTTAACATTTCTCATTGCTAATCTTTTTCTATCATCTGGTTCAAATTCAAATATAACATCATAAGAAATTTTATTTATATTATATATTTCAGAAGGCACTTTAACATGCATTAATATACGTCCATCATTATAAATATATGGAACTGCATAAAATTGCTTTCTAAATCTATTTAATATTTTTATATATGTTATATTTAATCCTTGTTTAATCATTGCACGTTTTGCTAAATATGCAGAACCTTTTCCAGAAGGATTATCTACTAACTGTCTTAAAGATATTTTCAGTGGTTGATGTTGTATCATCATATCACTTCCTTTTATTATATAATTAATTGTTGAATGATATTTTTTTAATAAAAAAGAAGAATAGATATCCTATTCTTCTTTAAGTACAAATGATTTTATAATGTAATTACCATATTTATCTGTTCCCATACAAATTTTTAAATCACTTGCATTAGGATCATCTTCATTAACTATATAAACATAACCAACACCATATATAGTATTTACTCTTAATTGTTTATCAATATCTTCTGAATATTCTTCTTTTTCATCAGCAAATGATTTAACAATAGCTTTCTTTTGATGTAAAATACCATTCTCATCTTCAATATTTACAGTTAATGTTGCTAAGAAATTATCTGACCAATATGGTTTATCTTCAGATCTTGCATTATTAATGGCTTCGAATGTGGCTCTATCTAAATATATATTTAAACCTAAATCACTTTGTGGATTACTAATATCTACTTCCATTGTATCATAATTAATTGAAAGATTTTCATCAGTTAATGTTCCATTCTTATCTGCAACTCTTACATTTAATAATGATGAAACATCAATATTATTACTTACCATATATGATTGAGTTTCTAATACTGATGATTTTAATAATGGAATAAGATTTAAATGGATTTCATTTTCATCAATAGGATATGTTATTGTTTCATTTACAATATTTTGTCCAATATGTTCTTCTCCTGTAGAATCAGTAAATGTTAATGATGGAACTTTATTCATTCTTAATGGTTGAGATATTTGAATTGATTGAAGTGATTCTTCTACATCATCATCTGAAATTTTTCGTAATTGTGCCATAAATTCTACATTATCGCCTAATTTTCTAAATTTAGATTTATCTACCGATAATATAAAATTATTTGCAACTAATGCAGATAATTGAACTCTAAAAGTAATTAAATATTCACCTTCAGCTTGTCCTTCTCTTATTATAGAACTAGGAGCATCTAAATCATCTAATATAATAATCATATCAGTCGCATCATTTAAGAAAAAACAAGTTTTTCCTGTTGCTAGATTTAATTTCTTTTTAATTACATCTCTATTAATACCAAGTTGTGTTGTTTGAATTAAGTATGTTTCTAATTCTTCCATATCTTGAGAATTATTTAAATCATAATTAAATAAATATGCTAATGTTGCAATAAAAGTTTTTGGAATTTCAGTTGATAAATATTTGGTGTGTAAATATCTCTCTAATCCCATATGACATTTATTTAATATAAATCTTGTAATATTTGCATTTTGAATAAATGAACGTACTGCAATTTTTATATTAAAATTCATTGTAACATAATCACATGTATAATACATTGATATTTTTTTATCAGGATCAAATAATAATTTATAATAATAATCATTCATATCCTTCATTAAATATAAATCTGGACTAGATATAATAGGATTAGTTGTCATTGAGTCACTAGGATTCTCCATTACTAATTCAGGACTAATATTTAATGATGGATAAGGAATTTTATTTACTTTATTATTAAAATTCTTATTCATATTTAACATACTACGAACATTTGCAGTATCTATATTAATATATCTAAAATAATCTTTTGGAAATAATGATAATATATAATCTTTTGCTTCTGCTGCAAATGAACTTGCCATTGTACTATATGATGCAACAGATTGAATTAATTTAACCTGATCATCTTGTTTATATACTCTCACATTATTAGATCTATTTGGTTTAGCAATAGTATCATTGGTAAAATGGATTTTTGCATCTTTAGATTTAACTGGAGCTATTTCAGTAATATATTTAGCCATTTTATCATCTCTTTTCTTGTTATAATAAATTGTTCAAATTCATGATGTTTATAACAAAAAAGAACTCAATCTTTTATGATTGAGTTACTTATCAAATAGATCATCAATATTAAATTCATCATCATCTGTTGATTCATTATTATTTGTATCTAAAAAATCATTATTTTCTTTATTTCTATCAACATAATTTATATCATAATGCATTATTTTTTTATTTAATTTATTACTATTTGTCATTCGTACTAACTCTTCATCTGAACTGACAGTAATATTATCTGTAATTTTATCCATAATTTCACTATTAATATAATCATTATATTTATTAATAAATTTAGTATAATTACCATTTATTGTATTAATAGGAACTATAATTGACCTACTATGTGCTGCTTCATGTAAAGTTGATGTTAATGGTACTAGACCAACATTATTTTCATAATGTTCTTTCATTACTTGCTCTGATATTTCAAAACTACTTACAGATTCACCTTCATCGATTTCACTTAATAATTTATTTGAAACTATAGCAACTATTTCATATAAAGTTATAGGGTAATGATGGAATTCAATACTAACAGGATCTGTTTTAGGGTCTAATCCTGGCATTAGTTCGCATTGATTTAAATCTAATTCTGTTTTTAAATAATTAATATAACTTTTATATTCATAACTTCCACGAACTTCTTTTTCAATATATGATATCATTTTATCATCGATATCTTCTACGCTAGTATATTCACATTGTGTTGGGTCAAATTCAGTTGTATTTATTTTTACTTCTACAACCTTATCTTTTTCTTTTGGTAATAAATCAATATCTTGTTCTTTATCTAATTGTTTTGTATTCATAATATCATCCCCAGATTGTTTATTTAATTAATTGTTATATTTACTTTTTTTAAAAAAATAAAAGCATCTATCTTAAAAATAGAGGCTTTTTCATGCTGTTAATATATTGTTCCACAAAATTACGTTTTATTTTAAAAAATAATCCTTACAACAAAATATTATATAAAGAAAGTATGTGATATTATGTCCGTAAAATATAAAGATTTCTCATTTAATTTAGGTAATTATAATAAGATGGAAGAATATACAGATGCTCCAGTATTTGTATTAGCAGTACGTAATATTTTATTATCTAAGCCAGGAAACTATCCATTTACGCCAGGATTAGGTATGGATATTGAACAGTATATGTTTGATTTAGCTGATGAAAATACTAAAAGTAGAATCGAGTCAAATCTAAATAAACAAATAAATGAGTATATTGATAATGCTCAAAATGTAAATGTTCAAGTAGAAATATTAGAAGATCCAACAACAGATAGTGAAGGAAAACCTTTAATTAGATATATTTTAGGTATTTCAGTATTTGCATCAGTTAATGGTGAAAATATTACTACTAATTTCTTATTATATAGAGATAAAAATATATTAAATGTATATAATGAAACATATTAAAAAATATATTAAAGGAAGATGATGAAGATGAGTGAAGAAAAGAAAGATGCATTCTCTGCTGTTAAAGATATGCTAGAATCAAAAGCAAAAGCAAACGAGCTAAAGAAAACATCAGATGTCGAAGATGTAGATGAAGAAATCATCAAACAAAATCCTGTAAATGATGATGACTATGAGTATTTTTCAAATGTTGCAGAAATACAAGATGATGATATCGATGATGATGACGATGAAGAAGAATTAACAGAAGAAGAAAAAGAAATGATTGACAGACGCATAGTTGAAGAGAGTATTATGCCTGTCACAAAGAAAGATAATAGTGCTAAACAAGTAGATGTTAATAAGATTAAATTTACTACTATGAATGAATTAGATAAGAGTAAGTTATTAAGTGAATTATTGAATAAATCTAATACTTCTACTGTTGAAATTGTTGCTGCACAAAGTGGTTATACTTGTAAATTATCACCATTAAATAATAAAGATAGTTTTAATATTTTAAATTCAGAATCAGGCGAATTTGAAAATAATAAGATGACTTATAAAACAATTTATGATAAGATTGTAGATTTCTCATGTGGAAAAATGTCATTTAAAGAATGGTTACAAAGAACATCATTAGGTGATCTTGAAACATTTTATTATGGATTATATTGTGCTACATTCTTAGATGAAGGGTCATTTAAATTTACATGCCCAAATAGTAATTGTGGTCATGTTACAGAACAAATCGTTTCAAATAAGTCATTACGTAGAGTAGTTGATTTTGATGAAATGAAGGAATTAACTGATAAGATTAGTAAGGAATCAAATTCAATTTCTGCTGTAGAAGAATTATCATTAGTTTCTAAAGTTGATCACATTGAATTACCTCAATCAAAAATGATTTTTGAAATTAAATTACCATCATTATTCGATTTACTAGAATTTTATCGTACTATTGATCCAAAGGTATTAAAGAAATTAGATACTAATACAATCAACTTTGTATTATGTACATCAGGTATATTAATACCAGATAAAAAAGGATCATATGCACCATTTAATGTACAAGAAGACAAATTATCAATTATACAAAGTTTATCAATCACAGATAGTGCTGAATTAAGACATATTATTTATGACTTATTTGATAAGCACCGTGTTTCATATGCAATTAAATCTGTTAAATGTGCAAAATGTGGAAAAGAAATTAAGGATATTCCATTAAACTTTAGATCTATCCTTTTTACTCTGATCTACGCGAATCGTACATAGAACTAGGTAATTTATCAGAAAATGAAATTACAAAAGACGCTATAGCTAAATATTCTGAAACTAAAGAAGCAATTCAAAATGCTAGAAAACAAAAAGCATCTAATCTAGTTTATATGCTTGAAGTATTCCAAGGTAAAGTAAGTTTAACTGAATTATTGAATATTGAATTACCAATATTAAATCAGTTATATGCTGCTAAAATTAATATGGTTGAAGAAATGCAAGCTGAGCGAGAAAGAAAGAGTAATAAATAATGATACATAAGGCATTAAAAGATATTTGTAAGATTTCAAATGATGAATCAATTAATATGGAAAATTATTTAGATGCAATAAATTATATTGATAATTTATATCATCTAGAGTCAGTATTGAAACGACATATTTCTATACGACAAATTTCCTTTCTTCCTAGTTTTAAAGGAAAATACCTATGTGAAAAATTAGGAATCACATCAGAACCAGAAGAAAATATTATGAAAGTATTTAAAGTAACTTCTGATGTATTTCGCGTAGATGATGAATTAACACAAAAAATAACAGATGAAATGCAAGAAATTTGTACAAAGATAACAGTAATTGATAATATGATTTTATTTATTTTAAAATAGGAGAATTAAATAATGTTAGAAAGAGAAAAAGATAAGATATTTATAAGAGATTTAACAAATTTACAAATTTGTGAAAATAATAATATTAGACCAGTGTTTATGATTAATGTTGCAGAAGAAACTACTACATTAAATAAAATTCGTGCAACAATGCAAATTATTTCTAAAGTATTACGTGGAACTTTAGGACCTTATGGTTCAACAACAATTGTACAAGATCCAGAACATCGCCATCTATTAACAAAAGATGGTTATGATTTAATGAATCGTATTATAATTGATGATGAAGTTGCTAGAACAATATTAGATATTTTAAGAAATATTTCAGGAACACAAGTAAGTACAGTTGGTGATGGTTCAACTTCTGCAGTAGTTGTTGCAGCATCACTATATGAAACACTAACATCAAAAGATGTTAAAGAAAATTTATTTGATGCTAATGAAATTTCATCAAAAGATTTAGTTGATGTATTAAATTTTTTAGCAGATGAATTAGAAAAGATAGTAAAAGAAAAAGCTTTACCAATTAGTAGTGATTTACATGAATTAGATAAAATTGCTGCAATTGCTGCTAATAATGATAAAGAAACAGGAAAATTAGTTGCTGATATTTATCGTAAAGTTGGTAAGTTTGGTTTTATTACAACAGATGTTGTTGAAACTACAGAGCATGATAAGATTGAATATAGAGAAGGTATTCATTGGAGACGTTCTTATATTGATGATTGCTTCGTATATGGAAAACCTTCTAAGAAGGTTGTTCATGATAATCCATATGTATTTTTAACAACAAAATTCTTTACTCAATCAGATTTACCTTTATTAGCTGATATTATTGGTAAGGCTGCTAAAGATGATAGAGAATTATTAATTGTATGTAATGGTGCAGATGAAGATGTTAGAACATTCTTTAAGAAAAATAGAACAAAACATTTAAATCCAACAAAGAATACACCAGAACTTGTATTTACTGTAGTTGATATTGATCAAGTTACAAATACAGGAAAATCAACATTAATTGACTTATCATTATTATGTGGTTGCGATATTTTTGATCCAGGTCTAAATGCTCTACATTCACATCCATTCTATATTGCAAATGAACAAAGCTTTATTGGTCATGCATCTAAAGTAATTGTTACTGAAAAAGAAACACAAGTTCTAAGTGATTTAGAATTATTAAGTGAAGAAAGAATTGCTATGAAAAATGAGCATGAAGAATCATTAAAATCTCAAATTGATGAACTATATGCAAAGGTAGATCGTTCAATGGATGAAGAAAATTTATTATATCACTTAAAGAATGAGTATAATATTTTATTAGGAAACTCTGCAATTTTCCATGTTGGTGGTAGAACACTAACAGAAAGAATGAGTAGAGAACGTTTAATTGAAGATGCTATTTTAGCATGTAAGTCTGCATTAAATAATGGTTATACATATGGATGTAACCTAGTTGTTCCAATTACAATCTTTGAAAACAAGGATGCATTGGCAAAGAAACTTATTGATAAATTTACATATATTAAAAATGAAAATTTCTTCACATCATTCTTAGAAATTCTAGAAGATGCATTCTTTAATTCATATTTAAGTGTTTTACAAAATGCTGGTATTAAATATGAAAATATTATTGATAAGATTTACAATAAGGCATGTAAGGAGCATCAAATTTATAATCTAAAGTTACATCAATATGAAACATTTGAAGATACTGATGTAATTAATAGTATTGATACGGATATTAATATTATGAGAACATGTATCTCAATTATTAGTATTTTAGCAACAAGTAATCAATTTATTACTTTAAGTTATTCAGTATCAGATGCAATCAAACAATAAAACAATAAGAATATAGTTTTACTATATTCTTTTTTTGTTTGTTATTATGGATTTTTAGTGAAAAATAATGCCTTGAACAATTTATTATAACTAAATATTAGTAGAGAAACAGGTGATAATATGTCAGATAGTACAGCATTAAACACATTGTTAAAGAAAATGAAAAATAGTATAGAACAAGCAAAAAATATACTAGATAGTAATCATGTTAATTTATCGGTATTAGATGATGAATCACAATCAGTAATATTAACTAAAATTACTGATGCAAAAGATGCTTTAAATGAAATATCAAATAAATATGAAATATTATTAAATAAACAAATAATTATTTATGAAAATTTAATTGGTGCTTCTATAGGCAAATATTATATTGACTATACATATAGCTTAATAGATAAATTAGAAAAATTCAATAAATTTATTAAGTTACTGGATCAATTATTAAATGGTAAATTAAATATAGATGAATATCAAAAATTAATAGCAAGTAACAATGAATACCAAGATATTAAAAATGAAATATTAAATACTTTTAATAAGTTGTTAGAAAGTTTCACGGATGTTTCTGAAGGCATAATATCTTCTAATGAAAATGGTGTTATTCATACATATGATTCTAGTGGATCTGTTATTTCAGATTTATCTAAAAAATTAGTTAGATATGCAGAAACAATAGATTCATCAACAGGAATTAAATCACAATATATATTAACATCTGTCAATGATAATAATGATAAAATATATGTGTCTGCTCCATTATTAAAAATGACCAACGTTCCAGTTTATAAAGACACAACAGATATAATAAGATTTTTATGGATTCCAGTTGGTCATAGAACTTCATATTTAGGAATAGTTGATCCATCTGATGGTGATGAAGAAGATTTTTATGGAATAAAATTCACATTTAGAAGTTGGCTTATTACAAGAAACTTTACAGATAAAGCAATGACAAGAGTAACAATTCAAACAGGTTATTCAGTAAGAGCAGTAGATAATGATACTGTACAATATAAGCCAGAATCAAATAAAAAATTAGCAGTATTTGATGGGGAAGATCATACAGTTATTAATTTTAAAAGTAAAGATTATATTATAACAGAAAAAGATATTGATGGAGATAGTGTAGATCTTTCAAAAAGAACAACTAAGGTAAAGTTATGTTATGAAGGAGACGTCCAATCAGTTGTTATGTTTGATAGAGAATCTTATAAGATTGAATCATCATCATTAGCCGATAATGTAAAAATAATCATTAATCCATTATCAAATACATATGGTACATTTGAGTTTAATAATATGAATATTGATGCAGACAAAGGTGAAAATTATCAATATACATTTAAAGGTACTATTGGATATGGAGAAAATACCGATGGATTATATGCTAAAAATCAAATACCATTATTATTAAAAGCAGATATAAATAAACAAGGAAATAATGTCAAAACTAAAATACGTGTTGGTGTAGATCCTGATAATAATGCGATTTTAACAGAGAAAAATGCATATTATGCTATAGGATTAATGATATTTGATGACAAAGAATATGTATCAACATATGATGTTACAGATTTAATTAACTATTCTCCTGAATATAAAATATCAAATGTATTAACAACATTAAAATATTTAGATGATATTTATGATAATAAAAATAAAAAAGTAAATGCACTATCATCAATATCAAATGAAATAGTTCAATTAAAAGATTCACTTAAAGAATTTATATCATCAGATTTATCTAAAATAAATTCTTTATTAACAACATTTGTTAATGGAGAATCTGTAAGAGAATCAGAAGATTCATATTATGATAAAGAATATTATGAGTCATTAATTAATGACATAAATACAGTAACAACTGATATTCAGTCATTTCAAGCAGATACTATAGATATATCAAAAATTTCTGAAGATATAACAAAATTATATAATACTGTAAATAGTTTAATTGATGAATCACTTGAATCATTAGATATGATTGATCAAGTTGTTGGTTCATATTCTCCTATATTTGGAAATAATGTAAGTTATTATAAAGTAATTACATCAATGAAAACAGCATTTTCAATATATTCAGGAAAAGATGATTTTTCTGATGCATTAAATATTTCTTCAAATGGTTTTTTAACTATTAATTTTAAGAATTATGATTATGATGCATGGGAAGAATACAAAAAAGAATCAATTAGAGAAAATACATTGATTATTTATAAGTATTATTTAATTGGTATTTTATTATCAAAATTATCTAAGAAATCATCAGAAAATTTAATAAGTTATAAATCTTATCTTTCATATTATATAAAACAACTATACACAAATAATATTCTTCCAGAAACATTATTTGATAATACTCCTGTTAAAAATTATATACTTGAAGAAAGAAAATTATATAATAATTATGGATTAGTTGTATATAAAAATATTAATCATGGGAATATTCCAGTAATATTATCTAATAATATGAATTCTATAAATAAATTAAATAATGTAGATTTATTAAATTATATAAATAATAATAAACTTTCTGATAATTTAGAATATTTAGTATTACAGTTAGGAATAGCATTATTTAAAACAAATAATATTGTTTATAATATTGAATTCCTATCAAAATATTTAAATAAGTGTCAAAATTTAAGATGCATTATTTTATCAATTGCATTAAATAAATTAATTGATAAGTTTGAAAATACACCATTATATATTGATATAAAGAAATATAAAACAAATCAAGATGAATTAATTTCATTATGCAACTCATATATAGAAATATGGGATGCATTATATTCTAATACAAATAAAATATCTATTTATGATCTTTTACCATCATATGATAATTATAGTAAAATAGATATAATTAGATTATTAAAGTAAGGTGATATTATGACGAGAGATGAAATTTTAAATAAAATAGATAATATGATTATCTATGAAAAAGATTTCGTAACATTAAATAACCTTGTAACATACTGTAGTCCAAAATTATTTACCAAGATACTTGAAGAAGTATTTTTAGGAAATCTATATATTTCAGATTTTGATTCTATTTTTACTTCTGAGTTAAATAAGAAGGTAAATACGGAAATCATTAGACAAAAAGATATTGAAGATAGGATGTATAATCTTATTGCATTAAGAAAAGAAATAGATAAAAATTCTAACTTTAAATCTAATATTGCAATAGCAATAGAACATTCTCAATATGATACAGAAGTAGATTTTGAAAAAAGAAATATAATATCTGAATTGTTTAATGATGGAGAAGATGATGTTACTGAAAGAACGATAAAAGAAGCATTATATAATAAAATAATTCAAGATCCAAAAAAGTTCTTATTATCAAGAGATAATTATTTAGTACCTATTTCATATCATGATATAGTACTAGATTCATATGATTATGAATTCATGATGCAAAACTCTATAACTGAGGAAGAAATGAAAAAAATGAAATCATTATCATTATTTTTAACGAATAGAGGTAATTAGTATGTTTAGTAATATATCATCGTCATTAAATTCAATATCTGATATAATGGATAAAGATACTGCATATTATCTATTTACAACAATGGTAAATGAACTTACAGAACATACATCATTTGAGAATTTAACAAATTCGGATACAAAATATGCAAAATTCTTTGAATTATTTTACGATATAAAATCAGAAGATCATATTCGAGCTGAAGTTTTATTCTTATTATTATATGAATATAAAACAGGTGCATTAGATATTAAAATTATGATCGATTACTTGGATCAGACTGGATTTTCAATTAAAAATGCTTTTGAATATTTACGTCTCTCATCAGATATTTATGTTGCTGATAGGTATTATCATTATATGAAATATTTAAATCAGCACAATTTAGATTTATCAAATGGTACATCTAAAAATTTATTTATATTTTTATCAGAAAAATATGATTATGCTAGAGGATATTATACAATAACACCTCCAAGATCATTAAATATATTATATCCAAATATAGAATATCATAGATCTTCATCTAAGTTTAGAAATTATAGAGAAGCTATGGAAGCATATGATACACAATTAAAGAATTTTATAGCATCTGCTTCAACTAATGAAAATTCTGCATATATACGATTAAAAAATAGTATATTAACTAATAATAATCCTGATAATGTATATAAAATATTAAAAGATATATTTACAAATATCACATCATATGGAATATATTCTGACAGGTCATTTTTATCATTACCAAATAGAAAAATAGATGCATTTACAGGTGATGGTCATGACCTAAGATTGTTTTTTGTTAGATATGGTGAAACAGAACGAGAAGATGCAAAATTATTAACATTGTATAATAATATTAGTTGCTCTAGTGATTTTTTATCTGAATTAGATAGATTTTTAAAATACACTATCACTAAAGAACTAGGACATAATTTAGAATTTAGTAATTTTAAAGAATATATTAAAACATATTATGATTACTTAATAAATAATGCACCATTAAATATTAATATATTCAAATCAATTGCATTTTGTAATGTAATAATAAAAGAATTCTTTGAAGAAGGACATTCAGAAATATATAATGATGAATATATACGATTAATAGATTTATTAGTTGATCTTTCAGAAGAAATTATTACATATATAAGTAGTCATGAACCAAAATTTACAGTAAAGAATGCATTAGCATCAACATATGAATAATGCAAATATAAGGAAGTGATGTATATGGGTTTCTATTTACAATATAATAATGGAACTAAAATTTTATTAACTGCAGATAAAATACGTCAAGCATTAGTTAATAAAGAAGATTTAAATGGAAGCACAACATTAGATAGATTCGATGGAAGTAATATAATGAGTTTAAAAATGAATTATTACTATCCAACATATACAATTAATGATTTATTAAAATTTTTACAAGAAAAAACAGATTTTGATTATATTGAAAATGAATTATTAACTTTTTCATTTAATCATATGATTGCTGTTATCTATCTATTAATAACATCACAAATTTCAACAAATGATTTTAAGCAAATGATGCATATGAAATCTATTTATGATAGAGAAAATCAATTGCTAAATTGGTTAAAATCTGAAAAAGAAAATATCTTGTATAATTTCTTTAATAGAACATCAATAACTGCAACTAGACAAAGAATATTTAATTATTATGATCAAATAGATGATATAGTTGCAGGTTTAATTGATATTGAATATAAAATAAATAATAATTTATTAAATCAATACTCTGTAGAATGTGATCTATTTAATGATATTAAATCAAATGTAGATGCATTCTCTGATATTGATTGGAGTTATGATAAAACAATAACAGAAACACTAACACCAAATTATAAAATTACCGATATTGACTTCTATAGTAATTCAAATAGACATTATGAGGTTGAAAAAACAAGAAGAAATAATTTATTCTATTCATATACAACTACAACAATTACAGAAGTAACAACAAACACATTTGGTGTAGATATATCTAGAATAAATACACACTATGATCAAATATATAATCAATATATGACAAATCAAGAAGAAACATTAAGCAATAAGATAAAAGCTATACAACTTAATGATAGTGAAAATCTTTTGACTTTGACATATTATGATGATTTTACATTTAATAATGCTGATTTATTAAAATATTATATAAAGAAATATTCTGTTCCAAATGCTTATTCTACTATCATGTATAATGAAGAAGCTGGCATAGATGAAGTTATGTTGAAAGATTTATATAATATTGTATTCATGGATAATTTATCAACATCAAATGAATACAGAACTTTTAAAGTACATAATAATGTTTATAAAAATATTTTACCATCAAATAGATATGCACAATTTATATTAAATATAAATAGCATTGGTAATACCATAGATGATTTCTTTTTATATACATCAAGTCCAAGTGACTCACTAGAATCATCAACTTTTACATCTGTTCCAGAAGCATATACAAGTAGTCAAATGGAGCATGTTAATGATGTAATAACTAGTAATGATATTACATATAATTCAGTATATAGTGCATCTACATCTTACACACCAAGTTATATCAATTCATATATTAACAAGATACTTCCAATTTTAAATAGATTAATAACAAATCTAGATATTTGTAATTTAAGTGAATTACAAAATAATAAGTTTATTTTTAAAATTGATGTTTGTTTTGAATATGACAGCGATAAACAAAAATACTATATAAGCAATTTTGGTGATAATGGATATATAGAAATATTTAAGTCATATATCGAAACTGAGTTCAAAAATAAAATAGAATTTACTTTTGATGACTTTTTATCATCTACAAAAAAAGCAGAAGTATATGATTATCTAATGACTGGATTAAATAATAAATTACATGATATTATTAATAATAATGAATACAGTGAAAGTAGTTTTTACTATGTATTATTAGCAGATGCATTATATAATTATATTGAATATATTTTTGATGATGGTATAGAATATGAAAAAGAAAGAAAATATTATATAGATAATAATATTTGTGAATTATATAAAAGAATTTGTATTGTTAGACAAATATATATTGATATATTCACAAATGCACCAAGTTTAGAAAGTACAGGTAGTGAATTATCTTCTACTGCTATTAAAGAATGTTCATTTGATTATACTCCTGCACAGGAAGAAACTATTAATTATGAATATTCTTATACAACTACAAGAGTAGTTGCAAAATCATCTTATTATTCATATAGATTTTATAATCCATATTTATATTATATTACACCATATATTAGACCAACATATTTTTATAATAGACCAAGATTATTGAGTAGTCACATCAGATCAACAAATTATATGATGAATACTCTTGAAAGGAGACTTATTATATAATGAATATACGACAAGAATTACGTAATAAAATTAATAATGATGATCTATCAGATTTCTTTAATTTCTTGATGAACGAGCAATCAATAAGTTATATAAATGAGTTTATGAAAGATGTTCATGATAATAATATTGATGATGGGTATTTATATATAATGTCGTTGTTATATAATGAGGATATAAGCTATGTACAGTTACCACAAATAGTTCAAATATATAAAACATATATTGGAAATAAAGATGATTTTGGAAAAGCAGTTTTAGATAATTTTAAAAATATTCATATTAGAGATAAAATAATAAATATTTATACTGGAAGAGGAGATATATTATCATATAAAGATATTGATAATATTAAAGATAATGCAAAAATTATTTATTCTTCATTAACTGAGAATGAAAAGAATGATTATTTAAATCTTCCAGGTGCTATTGATGATAGTTATGAATTTATTAAATATTTTGCAAGAATAAATAACTCATCAGCAACAATAGAAAGTTATATTGATTATTATTCATATATTTATAATAAAAAAATGGCTATTTATATGCATGCAAATAATAACGCTGGATATCAATTAAATAGCAATGAATTTGAAAATATTTCTGATAGCGATTTTGATAGAATAAAAAATATTATTGACAATTTTTATTCAAAAATAATGAGTGGAACAATTTATTATTAAGGGAAGTGATTTAAAGTGGCCAATAAATTAACAGATAGATTACTTAAAAATTTAAGAGATGCAGATAATAAAACAACAATGGCTCTTTCAGGCACTACTAACGAATTAGATTTAGAAGATATTACGTTAAGAGATATAATACATGACTCGACTCTACGTTCATCAAAAAAATATGGTGAGCATACAGATGGAAGAAACTTAGATTATTTTACAGAACTAGGTTTAGCTTCAATGATGTCAGATTCTATTTCTGATAAGGCCAGTAAAGAAGATAAAAAGGAAGCTAAAGAAGATCCTACAAAGTATTTTAAAAAATACATGGAAAATAATGGTATTGCTGATAGAACAGCATTATTCATGGGCGACTTAGCTAAATATATACAATATAATAACTATGAAGCTATTAACAAGCATATCCCAGAGTGTGCTGCTGCTTTAAATGTTTATGTTAATAATATTATTTCACCAGATGACTTTACTAAGACAATATTTAATTATAATTATGTTGAATCTGTAGATGAAGAAAAAGTTAATAGTGTAAAAAGCAATATTGATTACATTATTAAAAAATATAAAATGAATATAAAGACAGAAGAAATAGTAAAAGAAGCATGTATGAAAGGTGACGCATATTATGCAATATTGTCACTTGATAAAGAATTAAGTGCAATGTTAGAAGATCCTTTAATGGATAAATCTCTTTTACAAGAACATATAAATAATTTAGACACATCTTCTGTAAATGTTAATATCGATGGCTCTGATATTAACTTAAATGAAAGCGATACTAGTATATTTGAGGAATTTTTAAATATTTCAGATGATGAAAAGAAAGCTAAAGATTATAATTTAAATTCACAAGTTGCTAGTTTTATTAATGAACATTTTGTAATTGGTACTAAAGCAGAAATGTTACAAGAAAGAGCAGAATATGAATTTGACATTTATAGATCTAGAGCAGTAGAATCTTCTTCAAAGAAATCTAAAAAGAATGAAAAAAATAAAAAAATGTATTTAAATGGATCTGTTGTAAGACATTTAAAACCTGAAAATACAATTGAATTAGAACTAGATGATTTCTCATATGGTTATTATTATATTGAAGAAAGAGATTACGTTAATTCAGTTGATGCATCAGCTGCTGGAGATTACATTGGTATGACTTCTGGTAGAAATGCTGGAGGAAATACTTATTCTATGACAGCACAAGGAGCAACTGCTCCATTAGATAATGGTGTAATAACTGGTGCAACAAACTATAATAAAGACAAAGTTAGAGTTATTTCTGATATTTTTATTAATGCTATTGCTAAAAAGATTGATAAAGATTATGTTCGTCATAATAAAAAATTTAAAGACTTTATCTATAGTGTTGTAAGAGAAAAGTACTTACAAAAAAAGCAGATTAAAATTACATATTTCTCACCAGATGAAGTAGTACATTTTAAAGTTCCATCAGTTTATAAAGATATAGTATTCTTTGCAAAATTATATCTTGCAATGCTTACTAACTATATGATTATAAACATCGGTAGAGCTCATGATAAGAGAGTACTATATGTTCAATCTGGTTTAGATGAGCAATATGAACAAGCAGTATCAAATGTTATTGAATCAATTAAAACAAAAGAATTTAGATTAACAGATACTGATATTAATACTGTATTACAATTAAATCCAGGTGCATTGGATGATTATTTTATTCCAATGATTAATGGAGAGCGTGCAGTAGAAATTGAAACTATTGCAGGTATGGATGCAGATATTACGAATAATGGATTCCTTGATTGGTTAAGAAAATCAATGATGAATGGTATGTGCGTGCCATCTAATTTAATTGATGTCATGGCAGAAGTTGATTATGCTAGACAACTATCTCAACAAAATACAGCATTTGTAAGAAATATTGTAAGATATCAAATATTATTCCAACCAGAATTTGAAAAATTCATGAGAAAATTATATGAAAATGAATATAGATATTCTGATGATGGCGAAGTTGGAGATTCAGAAGATACAAATCTTGATAAGATCGAAGTTACATTCCCATCACCAAAACTATTAATTGGTCAAACTCTTCAAGAAGAATTACAAATTGCTGATTCTAATGCAGATTATATATCTAATGTTATGGTTCCTGCAAAACAAGATGGATCTACTGAAGATACTAGATTAAAAATGAAAGCATTTATTTTTAAAGATATTATGCCTAATATCGATTATGAAAAATATGAAAATTATTTAAAGAATGAATTAAAAATTGATATGGCAGAAGATAAAGTTAAAGCTGCACAAAATACTCCACAAGAGAATCAATCAGATTCATATTATTAAAATAAAAAAAAGAATTAATCATAAGATTAATTCTTTTTTATGTTATTCGACAATATTAGAAATATTTACTAGACCTAAAATACTTGAAATTATGCCTAATACAGATCCACTTAATACACCAAAGATTAGCACTATGATATGAATGCCTTTACTATCAATAAAGGCTAGTTGTAGTATTAATAATACTACATTAATAGATACCATTACAATTGAAAAAATTGTAATGAATTCAAAATATGTTCTTAAGTATTCTAATGGAATTTCATTATATACTTCTTGCATTTTAGTAAGCAGGTTTTGTTTAAATACTACCATTGATACTAAACCAACTATTGCTAAAATATTAAAACATATTCCAACAATATTAATTACTTTAATTGCTGTTTTCATATAATCACCTCCATAAATAAAAACAGTAATATAAAGATATTTATATCTTTATTTCACTATAATAATATATGTTTAATATAATACAGAAAATAAAAAAGACTATGATATACATAGTCTTTTTATTATTTAATTAATCTTCATCTGCATAATAATCGCCATAGATCTTACCTAAAGTACCATCTTTAGCCATTATTTTTACATCCTCTTGTGTATTGCTACCAGATGTTAAGAAACCAAAGACATCATCTTCAGAATCTTCTGTAACATTTAATATATGTTCTTTTAATACCTTTCTAGCAAACTCATCAACTTCAGGACCCCAATCAGGAACACCAACATATTCAGCATTGAAATGTGGATTCTCTTGTTGGCCACGTTGATAATTATACATACCTAAATCATAGTTAGTTGGGAATACATTTGAATAATAAACTGCTGATTCTAAAATATCTGCATCTTCATTATTATTATTTGCATCTGGTCTAACTGTGATATATAATAATTCACCACTATAAGTAGCTGGACCATATTCAACATTAAAAATTTTACAATATGGTGCAATACCAGTTCTATGATCTCTAATATAATTTACCCATTTTTGATATAGTCTTCTCATTGGAGAGCCAGAATATTCAATATGTTCAATAGTGAATTGTGTATTACCACGCTCAACACCATTAGGTACAGTAACTTCATTACCAGCGAAACCAGATTGATAGTTACCAGTTGATAATTGAACTGTTGATAAACCTTGGAATGATACAAAGTTCTTTTGTGTCATTACTTTAAAATATTGTAAGTCTCCATCTTTAGCAAACCAGTCGGGAAGATGCACCCAATAAATGAATGCATAACCTGTAGTTAAAACTGTGAATTTATGATTTATCATATCATCAATACCATTAAAGTATTGACTTGAAGCACCTTTAGCATATTCAAATGGAGTATTGCCTTCCTTCATTTTAGGGAAAATTGTTCTTTTAGTTAAAATTTCATTAGCCATTATATCCTTCTCCCTTCTATTAGTCGATATTAATTTCAACTGAAATAATTTCGATAATTCCAGCGAATCTAATATTGATAATTACATGTACTAATGTATCGTCATTTTCATCAGCATAAACTTCACATTCAGCTTTTGTTAATGCACGATTTTGCATCCATCCACTTAAATATCTTTCAACTGCATTTTGAAGTCCTCTAATAGTTGTATTAGTTGAATCTTCAAATAGATAATTACGTCCAAGTTGTTCAATATCTCTACAAATCTTATTAAGAGTACGAGAGTTATTTAAATACTTAAGAGCAGTAGAATTATTTGTATATGTTGATTGACTCATAAATTGAATAGATTGAGAATCTCTTTCAATATAGTTAAGCTTATCTTCATACCATTCATCTTTCTTTTCAGAAGATGGATTTTCATTTAATGATAATGCATCATTAATTACACCACGTTTCTTACCAGCTGTTGGTAGGAATGCACCATAATTAAGTTCATTATAAGGAATTAATCCTGCTAAGAAATATGTAGGAGTTACATAAACTTCTGCTCCACCATTTGAAGAATAAATATCTTCAGTAGATAAATATTGTTCATATACACCTAAATTTCTTAATTCATAAATATTATCAGTTAATTCACCTGATGGCCATGCAACACCACTAGGTTTTTCATTATGTTCATAATTTGATTTATAGCAGTCAGAGATAAAGATAATATCGTCTCTCTTACCATCTAATCTAATTAATGCATCACAAATATCTTGTTTAGTTTCAGCCTTATAACCAGCGTCTAACATATAATCTGCTTTTATAGAAAGTTTATCTTTTAAAGCCTCAGCTACTGCATCGCCAATCATTGATTCATCAAACTTAGATTTTAATTCACCATTTCCTGGGCATGTTAATACGAATGAAGCTGTAAATAAACTCTTAGAATTATATGAATTTGCAACATTATATAAGAAACTATTTTCATTATATTGTGGAGATTGTGTTAAATAAATATCACCAATATAATCTGAAACATATCTAATATCTCTATAGTTCTTTAAAGTCTTACGAGAGAAACTTTCAACTACAACATTATCAATTAATACATCGATTCTGAACATTCCTAATGCAGTTTGTGTTAAACGAACCATCATTTCATTATAGAAGTTTCCAGAATATTTAGCCTTAATTACAGCATATTGAGATTGATAATATGCTGATAATAACTTAGTATCAGTTGATTCTAAGACGTTACCGTTTGCAGTTAATTTATATTCAATTTGTCCATCTACAACCTTTAATGCATTTCCGGCATATTGCTCTACATCTACAGTAGAATTAGTAAATGATGGAGAACCATCACCATAAGTTACAACTTCTACATAGTAATCACAGAATGAATCTGCAGTTACATTTTGTTCAACCCATAAACCAGAATTTACTGATGTTTGAACATAATTAACCATATCAGCTAATGTTAGTACAAGTCCATCACTTTCTACATTTAGTGGATTTGAGAACATATAATATTTTGTACCTGATTTATATTCAGTTGCAGGAGTCATTTCTACATGAATTTGATATAAAACTAAACTTCCGACTTGGCTTCTAGTTTGTAATGGTTTTGCTACATATTTAGAACCAGTATTAACGAATAATTGAAGAGAAGAAATATCTTCTGGAAGTTCGCTAGTAGGAATAATTTCATAAGAAATAGATTTTGTATAAAGGGCATTATCTCTTCTTGATGTTTTTGTAAAGTTTCCTGCTGTAATTCCTGTTGCTTCATTATAATTTACAGTTCCACCATCTTCAGACTTTGTAAAATATTTTACTCCGCTAACAAATGATCTAGCTTTCTCATAAGATGTTAATGCAACACCAGTTCCATTATCAGTAACGATACCATTTACTGTGATAACAGAATTTGAATCTGCTACTGAGAATACATTTGGCTTAACATATGCAGAAATATTTTCTATGAATTCTGTAGGCACTTTTGTCATACGGTATGCTAAAACCGCACCGCCTGAATTTAACCAATTTCCAATATTTAAAACTTGTTGTCCTTGTTCAGTATAATTTAAAGTACCGAATGCTTGAAGGAATTCAGCATTATTATATACTTTATAAGGGATATTTTCTGGACCCCTTTCTGAGATAAAAGGAGCAAATAAAGTTGGGATTGAGTTATTCTCTGTTACAACTCTTTTTCTTTCAGCTGCATGATAACTTACTCCAACGTGTGGGAATATATTTTTTATTTTTGCCATTGTTGAAACAGCCTCCTTATTTTTGTCATATTAATAACTTAATTTTTTATTCATTATAATTAATTGTTCATTAAAAATATAAAAAAGTATTATTTTTAGTAACAATTTATTATATACATAAAAAAATATAAAAATGCATAAAAAAAGAGGTGTTTGTATGATTTATGATATTCATACTAGAAATAAAAGTTTCTTAAAAGTATCTCAACAGCTAAGACAAAAAGGTGTTAAGAATAACAAATTTATGTTGGTTTTATATGATGAAAGATTGGTTGGAGTTAATCCACATGATCCCAATTTAACTGCTGTAGAAAAAGCACGTATCAATGTAGAAGTAAGACGAAATAGATGGTATTTTTTAAGAGAAGTTGTTCGTATTCCTACAACTGGTTCTATGGGTATTCCATATGAATTAAATTTAGGAAATTTAGCACAGTCGTTTTCTGCTTGGAAGAATCTTAATTTTATATCGTTATTACCACGTCAGCAAGGTAAAACTATCGGATGTATTTGTGATGATGTCTGGGTTATGAATTTTGGAAGTACTAACTGCCAGATAATTTATTTAAATAAACAGTTCCCAGATGCAATTGAAAATGGTAGAAGATATAAAAATATTAGAGCATTATTACCAGAGTACTTAATTAAACCATTAAGATCAAAAGATGATAAAGATAATCAAATTGAAAAATATAATGCACATGAGTCATTAAAGAATCAAATATTAATTAAGTCATCAGCAACAAGTACTGAAATGGCAGATAAACTAGGAAGAGGTTTAACTAGTGCCATAGTATATATTGATGAGTTAGCATTCGTTAATCATAACAAAATAATTTACGATGCGTGTGTTCCAGCATGGAAAACTGCTGCAGAAAATGCTGCTAAGAACGGAGTGCCTTATGGACTTCATTTTACAACAACTCCAAATAATAAAGATGAAGCCAAAGCTGGTAAATGGGCATATCAATTTATACATGCACAATGTAGATTTAAATATCAATTTTATGATATGTCAGATGATGAATTAAAAGATTTTATTAAACATAATTCACAAAATAACTTTGTCTGGATTCAATATTCATGGCAAGAAATTGGACGTTCTCAACAATGGTTTGAAGATATGAAGCAACAAATGTCTTCATTATCTAAATTAAAACGTGAATTATTACTTGAATGGACAAAATCTACTGAAAATGGTTTATTCCATGAAGAAGACTTAGTTCCTATTTATAATGGAGTTAAGGATCCGGTATTTAATTTAAAAATAGGAAAGTATATGATTGATTTCTATGAAAAACCAGATTTTCTTGAAAGATATATAATGTCATGTGATGTATCTGGTGGTACTGGAAAAGATAACTCTGTTATAACATTTATCGATCCTGTAGATTTTCATATTGTAGCAGATTTTAGAAACCCTAAAATAGATACAGATGATTTTAGAAGATTAATTGAAGAATTGATGAGTATGTATTTTCCTAATGCATTGTTAGTAATAGAACGTAACTCATATGGAAAGAATATATTAGATTATTTAATGAAGAAACCTAATATTGAACCAAGAATGTTTAGAGAATTACGTAATCGTACAGCTGAAAGAGTTACTGAAGATGGTATTAATGTTAAACAAAAACGCAAAACATTAGTTTATGGTGTTGATACAACATCTTCATCAAGAAAACAAATGTTCGATTTACTTCCTAATATTGTACATGAAGAAGCAGCATCAATTGTATCTCCTAGATTAGCTGAAGATATTGCAAATCTTGTAGAATTACCAAATGGAAGAATAGAAGCAGATGAAGATGCACATGACGATAACATTATGTCATATCTAATTTTTAGATGGGCTGTTTATTATTCTGAATTCTTTAAACAAAGATTTGGAATTGGTCATACACCATCTATCAAAGATCCTTCAAAGAAACGTTCTTTCAGACGTACAGGTAGTGCAGCTGCATTAGATCTTACAGAAAAAATTAATCACATTGAAAGAAAAGTAAATTATACTGCAAGTGCATATGATAGACAATTTATTGAAGCATTAAAAGTACAAGAAATGAAAGATCAAGCATCTGGAGATTTTGAATATGCACAAAGTAAATCTACTCATAATTCTCTGTTAGATAAAATAGTTAAATGGAATGATTAATCATTCCATTTTTCTTTTTTTAAAAATAATGACATCAACAATTAATTATAAAAAATTATATTAAATGAAGGGAGTGATTACCTTGTCATATACTCTAGGAAAGCAATTTGTTCTTGATGATGAAGATGAATTCGAAGAAGAAACAATTACAGAAAAAATATTAAGTCTTTCAGATAAATTATCAGAAGAAATCATCGTATCAAATATTGAAGATCATATCGCAAATAAGTACTCTAGTACTGAGAGAATGAACTATGTAACACTATACAAAAATAAACTCGATGAATTAAAAGAAAAAGATGAAGATGTAAATACCGCAGAATTAAAAGACGGTATTTATGCAATTACTGAAAGAGTAATTAATATTGTGAAAGCAGGATTAAATGAAGAATATGCCGTAACAATTGGTGAAGATGTTGAAGACACTAATAATTTATATGCATACTTAGAAAATATTGAAGCAATGTATGAGTTCTTCTTCATTAGAAACTATCAGAATATTGTTGATTTACTTTATACAAAATTAATAGCAGATAAGCAAAAATTTATTGACTCTTATAAAGAAATTTATAATGAAACACAAGATAATGATATCTTTGTAACATTCTCAAAAAAGAAATTTAGAAATTTAAATGATGCAATTATTTCTAATTATATTACAGACATTCTATATGATATTAAATCAACATATACGTCAGGATATCAATTATTTAAGGATATTGTGAATCTAGACCTTTATGAAATGTATAATTTTAAGATTAATAATTTATTAGATGATTTAGGTACAGGATTAGTATTTTTAAATGATGAGATTGCTGCTGAGCAATATTTAGGTATTCTTGATAATAAAGAAATGTTTATTGAAATTAGAAATGAAGTTTTATTAAAATTTTTAGAAAATGTGGAAGTAGATACAACTTATGGACAAGCAGAATAGAGAAAAAATTGAAGAATTTCTAAGAGAGAACAATATTGATCCTAAAGAATTGGATCAAAAAAAGCTTATTTTATTAAAGAATATAAAACTTGATGAATTATTTCAAGTTTATTTAAAAGTAAAAGATATTCATGAACGTCGTAATGATATGATTCTCGAAGATGTTGCATTAGATAAGATGGCAACATTTTTACCAAACATTTCATTTAAGCAATTCACTGAATTAAAATCAATATTAAAAGATCATGATTCTATGAGATATAATTATTTCATATCAAAAAATCCTGATTTATTGTATGATCCATCAGGTACAAGTGAATCTCCAATTAAATGGTGGGAGCCTATGCTTGAACTAGAGGATGCCCAGGTATTACTGTATAAAGACTTTATTGATAATCCTAATAAACTAAATGATATGTTAGTTTCTAAAGATAAGAAAGTAAGAGAAAATGCTAAAAATATTCAAAACTTATTTACTGCAAAATTTTTAAATATTGAAAAAAGTAATTCTCCATATTTAATGAATAGAAAACTATTTTTACAAAAACATCCTAACTATTCTGCACAATTAAAATATATTGAGGCAGGTCTTAAATCTCTAGATGTTGATTGTAATTTAGTATTAAGCTCTATAATTAAAGCATCAAAATCTGGCTCTGATTATAATGTTTATTTATTTGATAAAATTCTGACACGTTTAACGTATTTATTAGAAGACAAAGAATTAAAACATGAATCTAACCGTGAATATTTAATGAAAATTAAGTCTTTTTCGAACAATTAATTATATATTAAAATGAAAGGGACGATTATATGAAGCCACTATCTATATTAAATGAAAGTTATATTCAATATAAAAATATTACAGAAAATGCAGAAGTTGAAGCAAAGAAGAATATTGATAGTATTCTAGAATTTGTTGAAGATATTACTAAAGATTTAAAATTAAATGAGGATTTAGATATTACATCTCCTGAATATTTTACATTCAAGTCAGCATTCAATTTCGTTTCAAATAAGAATGAGACTGAACGAGGATTTGCAACATTATTAAGAAATAGAGATAAAAATTTATTTGAAATGGTTAATGCTGTAGAGTGTGCTCGTATTGTAAATAAATTAGAAGGTGTAACAGAATCATCTTTAATTGAATCTTTAAATCATGTATTTTCAGATAATTCGGTTCTTACTGAAGATCATAAAGTATTAGTAGAAAATTATACTGATATTAGGGGATTAATTAAGTCTTTAAATGAAGATTATAAATCAAATTATGATAATATTAGTGATATAATGAAATCTATAACTAAAGATGATGTTGAGAAATTAACAGAATCTGTAACAAAAGTATTATTAATTGAAGAAATAGTTTCATCTCTTCTAGGTGATTAATATGATTATTAGTGAAGAGTCTAAAGAATTACAAAAATTAAACGAAATGTATTTAGACGTATCTTCGGCTCTTCCAACTAATATTGAAAACTCAGTATATTATCCAAAAATCCGTCATTTATTATTTTCAGAGATTGTTGGGTTCTGTAAAGAACGTACTGATCTTAAACAAGATTTGAATATTTTACGTGATTTAGTTGGAGAATCAATGAGTGAAGCTGAAATACGTCAATACTTAGATGGTTTAAAAGAAAAATATAATGGATTTGTCAATAATGTTGGCCTTGATTATCATATTGAACAAACTAGAATAGATTATGGTGTTCCAGTATTTGTTGTTATAAAGCGTGATTTTATTTACATGAAAAAGTTTGTATTTAGATTCAAGAAAAAAGATATAAGTGCTGGTGTCGGTGATCTTAATACTCTAGGTTTATTAAAGAAAAATATTGTTGATGCAATCAATGGAGAGAGTGATAAATAATGTACTCATTTTTAAAAGAAGATACTTTTGGATTACGTCACCAATTAACATTTATTGGAGATAAATTAGAATTTTATATTCCACAAAGCTACTTTGATCAAAATTTAGCTTCTATTGTTGGTGACTATATTGAAGTTATAGGCTTATTATGGTTCAAAGCTGATGGTAAATGGTATGAACTTACACTTCCATTAAAGTTTATGTTTGGCTATTCATTACAAGAGAAATTCTCTGGTAAAATGAGACCAAATATGCAGAATATGGATTACATTATATTTACATTAGAAAAAGGCGATGCCTTCTGTTATGATATAAATCATAGAAAGAATGTTGATGATATAATGTTATTCTCAGCTAAATTAATGGAAGGCGGCAAAATGCCTAGATCAATTGGTTATGATGAGATATTAGTAATTATGCATAATGCACTACAAGCTACTGACGTTGGTGATTTAGGTGTATCATCATTAACATTTGAAATTCTATTAGCTGAGCTATATAGAAATAAAGGCAAAGTAACAGAGCCTTTTAGATTTTATTATAACAAGCATCCTAATGCTATATATGATTATAAAATGATCCCAGTTACTAAACTTCCAGAATTAACAAGTACATTCACTGGACTTATGGGTGAAGATAATAAGCAGCAAATTGTTGCCGCTGTTATGAATGGACGTTTAAGAAAAGAAGGATTAATTGGAGAGGAAAAGATTTCTCCAGCAGAAAAATTAATAAAATTTTAACAGAAAAAAAGAAATATCATTTAAAAGATATTTCTTTGATTTGTTAATCATTCCTTCTTTTATATATTATATCTGTGGCCATAAATAATCACTATTCATTAGGCAGACATACTTATATAGTATGTTTTGAGGAGTGGTTAAATGGACCAATTTAATCTTGATTCTTTAATGAGCTCATATGACAATTATGTCGAGGTTAAAGAATCTCTAAAACGTGAGCTCACTTCTGATTTTGCATTAAGAAAAGAAAATGCTGCACTTATTCTTAATGGTGAAATTATTGAAATGAGCAAAGGACAAGTTTTATTAAACTTAATGTTATTAGATTTCTTCGTAGAACGTGGAATAAGAATTGAGAGAGAGGATATATATTTACATGACTCAGTTACAACTAAGTATATAAATAATTATATGAATCATTATCTTACACGTTATGGAAAATCTAATAAAAATAACTATGATGAATTCAGACATTCAGTTGCTGAAACATTGAATGAATTATCAGATATTGCATATTATCTTAATGTATTAGCAGGTAATAGCTTATCTTTAGCAGACTTTGTTGAAGTTATTGCTACTGATGAAGACGCACGACATCTATTTAGACCTGAAATACCAAGAGGATTGCAATTTAATGAAATTGAAGATTTATTCCATAAGTTAGCGAAATCATTAATGAATTATTTTAAATCTCATAGAAATTTAGAATTAAATCCATATTGTATTTCTGGAACAGGAATAAATGAAAAACAATTCGTTCAATTGGCTGGATTTGTTGGTTTAAAACCAGATATGCATAGTGGAGTTATTCCAGTAGTTAATAAAGATAATTTCTTATATGGCTTAACATCATTAGAAAATTATTATATTAATTGTATGGGTACTCGTAAAGCATTATGTACAAACTATACATATGTACGAAGAAGTGGTTATTTAACAAGAAAACTTTCGTTAGCATGTGTTGATATTGAGGTTAATCCAGATTATACAGATTGTGGAACAAAACACTATGTTGTTTATTCTGTAGATAACATCAAGAAATTAAATGCTATCATTGGTCGTCATTATTATGATCTTGATGATGGTGATGGAAAAATTAATGATGAATTAAAAACAATTACACCATTCTCTACTGAATTAATCGGAAAGAAGATTGGTTTAAGATCTCCAGTAACATGTAAAAAAGATCATGGTATCTGTGCTACATGTTATGGAAAAGAATTAGCAGAAAAGAACAGACATATAAATTGTGGTTTAAATGCAGTTTATTTATTAACAAACCCATTAACACAAAGATTATTATCTGCAAAACATTTACTTTCTACTAATACTGAAAAAGTTGATTTTGGTGAAGACTTTAATGAAGCATTCACTGTAAATCTTGATAAGATCTACTTTAATGAATTATCTGATACTATTATCGAATTCGATCTTCCTGCAGCAGATGATTATGATGAAGATATGGATACTTACTTAATTCGTAAAATTAAAGTAACAGATCTTGAAACAAAGAAATCCTTTGAATATGAATCTCCAGTAGATCTATATATAAATCCTAAAATTAAAATTAGTGATGATGAAGATGTAGTTACAGTTTCATCAAAAACATTTAATGATTATTTATTTGAATATGTTGTTAAAAATAATGAATTAACTAAATCATTAGAAAATATTGTAAATTTAATTGAATCTAGTAGTCATCTAGGTGTGACAACTTATTCTGGATTAGTAAATATGTTTATGGATTTATTAATTGAAAATGATCTAGGATATATTAATTCAGTGCATAATGAAATCATTTGTTCTGTATTAATTAGAGACATTGAAACAGGAAAACCATTAAATTTCTCAAATGATACTTTAAATTCATATAAAATTATTCGTGTATCTAAATCCGTTATGAGCGGACCAATTTCTAAATCATTAGCATTTGAACGTCTAAACGATCAATTTAGTGATTTAGATACTTATACTAAGGATGATGTAAGTTATTTCGATTATTTATATAATTAATATTAATAAAAAAATATTTTTAAAAATATTTTCTTTAACAATTAATTATAAATATAAAAGGAAGAGATTATGGAATCTAAATATAAGATAATTAGAATAGAACGAATAATGAATGAATTAGCTAGATATATAACAAATGCAGATAAAAATTACATTCAAGAAAAACTTGATGAGGCTGCAAGGCTTTCTACTGATGGAAGAAATATTTCTTCCATCTTAGAACCAACTATTAAAGTTCTTATAAAAGAATGGTCTGAGAAATCTAAACTATTCTATTTATATGACCTAAAATTAATAGATCCACCTCCAAGAGCATGTTATGATATCATGATTGCATCAGATGCAGATGATATAATTATTCCTATTGATATTAAAATTAGTAATTTTGAATCAAATAGCGCTGATAATTTAAACTTTGAAACAAGTGTATCATTTATCGCAGCCGGTGCAGAAATGGAAAAATCTGGCAGACAAAAAGAAACAATAAAGAAGAATTTAAAGCAACTAAATAAGGAGAAGAGACCTCCAATAGATTTTTATTATTTAGTAGTTGATAAGAATCTAGATTATAATGAAGATGGTTCGCTTCATATTTATTATACTTCAATTTTAACAATGAAAGAAATTTCATCAAATGCATCTAATGGTATTCAAGCAAATTGGACTAAGAACATTGAAGCTGGAAGAACTTGTTTAATAGAACCAACAGAAGAAATGTTAAATAATGACGATCATGCAGAATTACCACGGAGAGTTTATCGTTCATATGAAGATAGTATAACATTACTAATTGATAAAATGAAAGAATCTATTGAAAAGAGAATGATACAAGTTAGAAAAGATAGACAAAATCTTAGACTTATATCATCTATGATGCATGATAGATCATTGGGAGAACTTCCTGATGATAATGAAGATAATGAAGAACCAATGTTATTATTAGAAGAACCTGAAAGGATAGAAGAGATTAATGATACAGGTGAGCAACAACTCGATAATAATTAGAAATGTTGATTTTGCTTCTACTGAGTATTTAAATTTTATGAAATCTTTTTCAATCTATGATAATTTATATCATAAATTTACTAGTCCTATAATAACAACTGTTAATAATGATGTTTATGTTCCTGCGACAATAGGTGCAGATTATATAAGATATTATTTTCCAAAGAAGACTATATCATATGTTAATATGAATGCCAATGCTCAGGACATGTATTATCTGATGAAAAATCGTCCTCGTGATGATATTCAAGCTAATGCTATAAAATTCTTATCTATGATGAAAAATGATAAATATTCTAAGCAAAGATTTTTATCATTAGGCACAGGTAAAGGAAAAACATTTGTTACAATTACTATGATTGGTTTGTTTAGAAAAAAGGCCATGATTATAATTGGACGAGATAATTTAGCAGATCAGTGGAAAACTCAATTTCTTAAACACTCAGATATAAAAGAGGATAGAATTAAAATTTTATCTGGTAGAGAGTCGGTAGAAGAAGCAAAAGCAAACCCTGATAAATATGATGTTTATATTGCAATTCATAAAACACTTAAAATGTTATTAGATGAAGATCCAAATTCATTAAATGAATTAAATAATATTATTGGAATAGGATTTAGAGTATTTGATGAAGCTCATTTAAATTTTAAGAATATTTGTAATATTAACTCATTAAGTAATGTAGAATATACATTATATTTAACCGCAACTCCGTCTAGAAGCGGCTTCAGAGAAGACACATTATATGGAAAGGTCTTTAAGAGAGTTCCATATTTTAACGGTCTCAAGGAAGAAAATATTGGACGTTATATCAATGTAGTATTATATAAATTTTCATCGAATCCTGATGATAAAACCAAAATTGCATGTAATACCAAGAAAGGATTTTCTGGTCAATTATGGAGCAGATGGTTAGAATGTGGTGGCTATGATTTATTTTATAATACAGTACTAGATATAATTAGAAAGTTTAAATTAATAGAACAGAATACAAAAACAGCAATTGTGTTACCAACCATTAATTTAATAAAAAAACTAAAGAAAGATTTAGATGAAGAATTATCATTAGAATGTGGAATATATATTGGCGGTGCTAAAGAAGAAGAAAACCGTGAGAAAGCAATTAATAGTTTGATATTTATAACTAATGATAAAATGTTTGGTGAAGGTATTGATATTCAAGATTTAGAAGTATTAGTGAATTTTGTTCCATTTACTTCAGAGATAAGACTTGAACAATTAATGGGAAGAATTAGATTTGGTGAAGACAAATCACATGTTTATATTGATGTTACAGATGTTGGATTTCCAAAATGTAAAACTCAATTATATGCAAGAAAAAAATTCTTCCAAAAGAAAGCCAAAACACTTCATGAAATGAAAATTTAAAAATTGATATTTGACAACTTAATATGAAAGGACAATTGATTTATTATTATGAACAATTTACAATTAAACTTATTTGAAAGCACAAATGCTAATTTTAGATTAGCAGTACAGGGAATGTTTGTTAAGAAAAACATTCAAACTAATAGTGATACACCATTAGTAAAAGTATATAATAGTGGTACAGTTATTGCTGGCCCAAATGTATTCTTAGTATTTACTTATATGACAGATAGTTTTGAAACATCAAAGTCTGTTTATACATCTAATCCACATTTATTTAAGATTAGAAAGGCATTAAAATTCTTATCTGATGGAATTGAAGCTGGCGCATTTATTAATAATAATGGAACACTTATTGTTGATGATAGATATGCACAACCTCAAATCATTTCAAATATTGGTAAGAAAAATTCATTTATCTCATTTAGATTAGTTGCAGATGGTCTTGTTGATGCATCTAACAATGCAATCCCTTCAGTTGAAGTTGCATTAAGTGATGCTCCTAGTGTATCAATTTTAACAATTGATGAATTCTATGCAGTATATGAAATTATTGAAAAAGTTAGTCTTCCAGAAATGGCAATGATTTTATCAGTTGCACAAATTCAACAATTAAGTGCCCCAGCACCACGTCCTCAACAAAATCAACAAGGATATACTAGACAACAACCTCAACAAACTCAAAGAGTATGGCAACCTCAACAAACTGCACAACCTCAAACACAAAGTTATGCAACAGGAGGATACCGTCCTCAACCAGCAACAGCACCAAGACAAACACAACAAATGAATACTGGGGTTGCTGGAGTGGATCCAACTGATCAAATGGCTCATGCTGAAGTAAATCCATATAATTTTCAAACACCAAAGTCTAATGCAATGGCACCAAGATCAAATGCTGCTGGAACATCATTAATGGGTAATGCTGATATCGAAAGTATTCCAACTGATGATTTAGATTTAGGTGATGAAGGTTTATCAGATTTATTCGCTAAAGGAAACTAGTTATAGTAAGGAGAGATGCGTATGCGTAAAAATAATTACGACGACAATGATATCGTAAGGGTTTCAATTGAAAAAGCAGACGCTGTAAAATTAATGAAGAAAGAGAAACCTAAAAAGGGTTCTAAATCTATCAAACCACTTACAATAACTCCGACTGATGAAGATACGCCTATTAAAACTGCAATAGTTAATCAAATTAATTCTCGTAATTTAACTTATGATGATTTAAAAGAATATTGCTTTAACTTAAAGGGTAATCAAGAAGAAGGTATTCGTCTTTGTTATAATATTATTTCAGGTTTGCGTTATAGACCATCAATGATGGATAGTACAGTATCAATATTAATGGATTTCTTAAATGTTGATATGTTATTAGTTCCAAGAAATGAAGATTCTATAACAGCAGCATCTTATAATTTAATACAAAGATTAAAGCAAGAGCCAGAACGTTTATATGAAACATTAGAATTTATCAGAAGTGAAGTAGAAAAATTTGATGAATCTGGAGAAGATGAATCAGATTATACTCCTGATGAAGAAGATGAATAATATAAATATATTATAAATTAAGATAGGATAGAGAGCATTAATTCTCTATCCTATTATTTATAATTTAGCATTAAGGAGAATATTATGGAAGAAACATTGAATGAAAAAGAGTTAAAGAAAAAATTAAAAGAAGAAGCAAAGGCTAAAAAGGAGGCTGAAAAATTAGAGAAACAAAAACAAAAAGAAAACACTAAGATGTTAATGTCAATATGTGACTTTTTTAAAGATATCTATGATTATTTGTCCCTCCAATTAAAAACTTCTGTAGAAAACATCTATTTTCAAACAAAACAATTAAAAAATGAAGAAGATAAGATGGAAAATAAATTATTTGTATTATTTGATGACTTTGATTATTGTCGTGTTTATATGCGTTTAGCTGACTTTAATAATAATACATTTTATCAATGGATTATTGCAAATGAAGGATCTTTTAAATTATCTTTAGATGAAATTAACTTACTTAGAAAATTATCACAAAAACCAGGTAAAGGATTAAAGAATGTACCTGTTGAATTATCAACAAGTGAAACTAATTTTAATCTTAAGTATGATATTTATGATGGTGAAAATAAAATAAAATCAGAATGGATTAGAATATCAAAAGGAACTAGAGATTTTACTAATAGAGTTAAAAAATATATTAAAGATTTTAAATGGACTAAACAATTTTCAAATGTAAATTGGATGTTTAAGGATCCTATTTTTAGAGCATATTTAAACGACAAAAATGAAATTACAAATAATATAAAGGATAAGAAGATATTAGAAATTGCTTCTAAAGAAATACTTGTTGAACAAAAATCTGAAGAAACTCAATATAATTTGATGCTATGTGAAGATAATAATAAACCTTATAGCTATATAATGCTAGTAAGTAGCAGTAAAGATATGAGGGTTTATGTTTGTCAAGTATTAAAGGTAATTTATTAAAATTATTAAAAGATAAAGTTAATCTTTATCTTTTTTTTATTAAATAATATCCTGAACAATCTATTATAGTTAAAAGGAGCTGTGATATGTATGAAGGCAGTCATGTGTATAATTTTATTATTTGCATTTATAATCATGTATTTTATTGCATGTAAAATATTCTCTAATTTATTTGAATTAACTGGATTGTCAAAATCAAAATCAAAATTCCAAGCATATTCATTATTTATCGGATGTGGATTTACAACATCAGAGTCAGAATTAATTATGTATGATCCAACAAGAAGAAAGCTTGCAATCGTATGTTCAATTACTGGATTTATATTCTCAACATTAATTATTGGTGTAACAATTGGTGTTGTTACAGCATTAGATTTCCATAGTGATGCATCTGGTGCATATATAAGAAATATTTTATTAACTTTTGGTTTATCTGTAGTATCATTATTTTTAGTTATTATATTCTCTAAAGTTAAACCAGTTGCAAATGTATTTAATGGATTATTAAAAAAGATATTTAATAAATTACATAAATCAGATGATGATAATGTTATTATCTTCACAGATATGATTTATGATAAATTTATAGCAACAATAGAATTAAATAAAGTACCAAGAAAATTATATGGAATTAAATTTGGTGATATTGGATTTGGAACTAAATATGATATTAAAGTTTTAATATGCGGTAAAAAAGATATTGGAATGACAAGTAAAATTAGTGATGATTATATATTTAGTGATGGAATATATTTACAAGTATTTGGTGATTCTAAACAAATAATGGAATTATTTAAATGTAAAGAACAAAAAGAATAATCTTAATGATTATTCTTTTTTTATATATAATATATTATGCTATAAAAATTTTTGGAGCATCAGAATCTCTTAATACATTCTCATGGAATTTTTCTAATAATTGTTCTCTTTCATCATGTGCTCTCTCAACTTGTTCTAAGAATAAGTTAATGCTTCCATATGGGGAACTAATATTTTCAAATTTCTTTCTTATTGGGTATAAAGATTCTAATACATCTAATAGTGCTAAATGTAAGAAATCATCTCTTAATGATTCTTTAATAGTTCTTAAATGTTTTGGATGAACAGCTTTTACTGTTACAATAGCTGAACGTCTTAACCATAATTTTGGAAAAATTTCAATATGATTTGGAGCAATGAAATGTGATGTAACAGGAGTTTGAGTTACTGATCTGAAATCTGCAAATAGTTGAGAATCATATGGATTTGCAAATCCTTGCACTAATCCTGAGTTATAACCTAAGTTATAAAATTCACCAACTTGTACTTTACTAATTCCCATTACTTCTAATCCATCTATATCTGGAAGTATATATGTTGATTTTCCTGCAACAACTTCATCTTTCTCTGTTACTAATACTCTAAATCTATATGGAAAATATTTACTAAATGTTGGAATTGTATGTTGAAATACTACTGCCATCATTTCATCATCTGATAACTCGATATCATATACAACTGCTCCAATTTGTCTTTTTATATGTCGTATTACATCAGTAGGAGTTAATCCTCTATACATAATATCACTCCTTATTCTTTAAACATTTCTGTAGGATATTATTTAATTGTTTCATTTTAGACTGGAATGATTCATTGTGATCTAAAATGGCAACCATTCCACCTCTAAGATGTGGATCTTTAGTGTTTTCTTTAATTGCAGTTTTTACAATTGTTTTTGCAGAATCATAATCTGATTTTGTTCCATATTTTTTAATAAGTTTTAATGCTTTTCTAACTGTAATTTTATCATTTACAGAACTATTTTTTACTAAGGTATTTCTTCCTGAAATTGATTGTAATTTATAATCTAAAATATGAATAGCTACAGCAAATGCTAAACTACCGGCGATAAAACCACCAGTTATAAGACCAGCAGCTACAGCACTTTCATTTAATTTATTATTGAATATAATATCATTTGAGACACTTTCATATACTTTTTGATCAATCGGCATATTTTTAATTCTAACAACTTCAATTTGTTCATTTAATGGTTTGAATAATTTATTCATTATATCACCTCATTCGCTATAATAGATTGTTCTGGTTTTTTATACTTATTAGCCAATTATTAGCGAACAATATATTATAATTAATGTAACGAAAATAATAAGGAGTGATTAGAATGTATAACAATATTCCATTACTAATAAAATACTATAAAGAAGGTAAAATAAGCGAATTCACATTATGTTCTGAATTATCAGATATATTATCAGATGAAAATTATGCAAATATTATATTAACTAAAGATACAGTATCTGCAACAACAAATTCATTTGTTGCAGCATTAATGCCAGAAAAGGGCAATAATGGTTTAAAAGTTAATTATGTTATCGATAAGAAAGCAGTTGCATCAGATATAGTTACTGATGAAGATGTAGCAAATTGTTTATTAGCTTTAAAAACAAATGCACAGAATATTTTAGCGGCATATATAAAAGAACTAAATCAGGTTAAAATGGTTGATTTTGCATTAAGCGATGCAGTATTAATTTATTCTAAAATATTTAGAATGTCTGTAAATTCATTCTCTGAAGAATTTAAGGCAAAAGCAAAAGAAATTAATTTAATTAAATATGATGAAATTGATGATGCTATAACTAAGATGCAAACAGATATAAGCAATGTTAATCAAGTAATTGAATGCCTATTAGTAAATGATTTAATTCCAGATGTATTTATTGATACAGCAAAAGAAATGGTTACAAATCAAACAAAGACAAGAATTACAATTGGAGATGCTTTACCAAGTACAAATATTATGCAAAGTAAATTTAACCATACACCTGAGGAAGATGATATATTCTCTGGTGGAGTTCAAATTAAAGAAAAGTTAAATGAAAGTAATCATGAAACAATTTTTAAAGGAAATGTAAAAAAATTTAATAATAAACCATCTAAAAAAATAAAAGAATATAATGATGAATATAAACCTAAAGGCCATCCTGTAAAAAAAGACAAGACTAATAAGCATAAAAAAAATCTAGCTCAATATGATTATGCAGAAGATGAAGATTATGTTGATTATAAAATTCATGAAGAAGCTACATTTACATTAGATCTTAAAGAAAAAAAAGAATAATCATTAAGATTATTCTTTTTTATTATTATTAATTTTTTAATGACTTAATTTATCAAAAGATATAGTATCTTTTGCCACTGTTGAATTTTCATTTAGAGCTTTTATGCTATTATTAAATATGATATCATTGGCAACTGACTCATATAATGTATTGTCAATTGGAGTTTTCTTAATTCTAACAACTTCAATTTGCTCATTTAGAGGATTAAATAATTTATTCATTATTATTCCTCCTTACTTATTATTTTTTTCGCTAGCTGTTGTTGCAACTCTTGGTTTTCTTACAGATTCAGTTACAATGACTTTCTTAGGAATATATTTATTATTATGATAATCAAGTTTTTGAACTAACTTTTCATATTTAGCCATTAACTTATCCTTTTTATAAGGATCTTTTTCATTATCGATTTTCATTTTTAATTCTTCGATTTTATCAGCTAACGCACTTTTCTTTTTACCATGATACCAGTTTTTGATACCTTCATTTAATTCACCATTATAGAAGTTTGCTAATGTTCCTTCATTAATAGCCTTACGAATTTTTTTAACATTATTTTCAGTAGCATCAAAAATTTCAGATTCTGTTAAAAATTCCATAATCATATCATCTGTCATAGATTCAACAACTACTTCACCAACATCATCAGCATCTTCATCATCAAATAATTCATCTTCATCAGCATCAAATGCTTTTTCATCAGCAGCACCAGTCTCAACGGCCTTAGGAGCATCGTTAGTTCCTAATTCTTCATCTTCTTTTAATTGATTATCAGAATTAGCTTTATCAGATGCTACGTCATCAGCATCTTCTTCGCCATCAAAGTAATCATCTTTATTAACATCAAATGCTTTTTCATCAGCAGCACCAGCTTTTACAACATCAGGAGTGTCATTAGTAGATAATTCAGCATCTTCTTTTAATTCATTTTCTTTATTAGCTTTATCAGATGCTACGTCATCAGCATCTTCTTCGCCAGGAAAATAATCTTTTTCATCAGCATCAAATGCTTTTTCATCAGCAGCACCAGATTCAACTGCCTTAGGAGCATCATTAGTAGATAATTCCATATCTTCAATTAAATTTTGAACTCTTGCAGATGCTGTTCTATTATATTTAGCAATAATTGCTTCTTGTAATCTAGTTGCTAATACAGTAGCTTCAACCATTTCTTTAAATAATCTATCGCCATTTTCATTAGCAATTGATAAAGCAACCTGTTCAATTAATTTAGCCTTATGTTCTTCTTCAGCGAAGTATTCAGCACCAAATGAAATTGCTTCTTCAAATGATGAATAAGATTCATGCTTACAAGAATCACATTCTTCTTCTTGATCCTTAATATCATCTTTATTTTCTTCAGTACCAATTTCAGCTGCTGCATCACTAGCTAATGTTGCATCAATATCGAATTGTTTATCTTCAGAAGTTTCACCTTGTCCTTGTGCATCTTCTTTGATAGTATCATCTTTAGACTTATCTTCTTTATCAGAATCTTCTTCTGCATCATCTTCATCATCAGATTTATCTTCAGAATCTTCTTCTTTTTCCTTTTCATCATCTTCTGATTCGTCAGCATCATCACACTTATCTTCAGATTCAACAACTACTTCTTTAACATCATCAGCATCTTCTTCGCCTTCAAATACTTCATCTTCTTTAGCTTCGAATGATTCTTCATCTTCATCGCCAGATTCAACTGCTTGTGGTGCATCATTAGTAGATAATTCTTGATCTAAATCTTCATTGATAGATTGAAGGATATTGAAAATAGAGTTAAATGATTCAGTAACAACATCATCTTCTGGTGTAGCAGTAACAACTGTTTCATCTGCATCACCATCTGAATAGCCAGCTTCTTCAGCATCAACTAATTCTGGATTTTCATCAACATAATCTTCAGAAATTCCATAAGATTCTAAAATAGAATTTATAATAAAAGGAGTAGCATTAAAGCCTAAAGATTCTACTAATTCAATTAATTCTGTTTTAACATCAGCATTTAAATCAGCAGATTCATGTTTTAATTTAGATTCAGCTTTATTTGCTGTTTCCTTAGCCTTTGCAACAGCCTTAGCTTGCTTTTGTTGTTCAGCCTTATTTACTATTTTAGAAACTTTATCATTTTGCTTAGCTGCAAATTCTCTTGACTTTTCAGCAGTATTTTTTGCAACTTCTGCTTTTGCTTTATTTATTGCTTCTTTTGCTTTACTACGTAGTTGTTCATTTTGTTCTTTATGATCTACTAAATGAGTTTGTACGTTTTTAACTAATTTATCTTTAGCTGCATCTCTAGTATCTTTAGCTTTTTGTTGTGCAGTAAGTTGATCGCTTAGAATTTTTTTCTCTTGTGTTTTTACTTTACCTTCATTTTTTAATTCTTTTTTCTTATCAGCGCTATCTTTACTTGCTTTTTTATATTGAGCTAATCTTTCATTATAATAACTAGAATCTAAACTATTTCCTGCTTTTTTAGCAAACTTTTTAAAATGCTTTAAGTCTGCTTTATTTTTACGTAAGTCAGATTTAATTTGTGCCATCTTATCTTTATTAGCAGCTTTAACATCATGTGCAGCTTTTTTAGCTTCTACTTTTCTAGTTTTACCATCTTCTACAGCTGCTGTAGCCTTATCATATTCAGCAACACTAGATTTGTATTGCTTTGCACTATTTTTAATTGTTTTAGATTTTCCAGCACTTCTTCCAGGAACATCTTCATTTTTATATACTTCTTTAGCAGCTTTCTTTGTTTCTTTCTTAGTATCAGCTTTAGCCTTATCTAATAATTTCTTATCATTATCTTCTATTTTTATATCAGCATTTTTTTGTGCAGTATGGATTTTCTTAGCTGTTTTCCAACCATATTTAACAGTATCAGCTATTCTATGTCCTAAACGGCTTAAAGCGCCTTCATTTAATATATCATTAACTTCACTTATAGCAATAACTTCTTCAACAAGATCTAATGTAAATTCGAAATTAGCACGTTCATCTTCTGATAAATTTTCAATATAATTATTAAAATCATCATTAGATAATTCCATTGCTTCAGTATATACTTCAAATGCATCATTTAAGAATTCTTCATCTTCAACTAATACTGCCTTTACATCATCAGCTTCTTCATCGTCAAATCCCCATTCAGCCTTACTTGCTGAGAATTCTTTTTCATCTGCATCACCAGATTCAACTGCTTCAGGTGCATCATTAGTAGATAATTCAGCATCTTCTTTTAATTCATTTTCTTTATTAGCTTCATCAGATGCTACGTCATCAGCATTTTCTTCACCATCGAAGTAATCTTCTTTATTAGCATCAAATGCTTTTTCATCTGCTCCACCAGCTTTTACAGCATCAGGAGCATCATTAGTTCCTAATTCTTCATCTTCTTTTAATGAATCATCAGAATCTTCGTCTGCATCATCGTCTTCTTCAGCTTTATCTTCTTTATCTTCAGACTTATCATCAGAATCTTCTTCTTTTTCCTTTTCATCATCTTCTGATTTGTCAGCATCATCAGAGTCATCGTCTTCTTCAGTTTTATCTGCTTCAACGATAACTTCTTTTACATCATCAGAATTTTCTTCTTTATCAAACCAGTCTTCCTTATTAGCACTGAATTCTTTTTCATCTGCATCACCAGATTCAACTGCTTCAGGTGCATCATTAGTTCCTAATTCTTCAAGAATACTATTAATTTCTTTTTCAATTTGAGCCTCATTTAACATAGACTCTAAGTTTTGTATATTTGTAGATTTTGCCATTTCTAAGCAATCCTCCTCGTTCTTGATTTTTTCATAATATATTTTATAATTTATTGTTCTAAATATTTATATTAAAATGGTATTTTTTATATATTTTCATCATTTTTTACTATATATTTAGTACATTATTTAATGTTGAATTTCTTGTAATGATGATTTTTTTACATGTCTTTGATATAATTGTTTCTGAGGCAATCTCATCATTTTCGATATTAATAGCAACATATTTTAATGCATCTTTTCCGCATATAATATAAACAGTAGTATCTAATGTAACTGGATCAACATAAATATCAACATTGGTTAAATCATTTAGATTTAATTTTGATAAAAATGATGATTCTGTATTAGTTATCTTATATGGTAATGGATTGTAAATTAATTTATTATAATCTATTTTGTATTGAGAGTCATAGTAATAATTTGTATCTAAAAAAAATCTCATTATAACACCTCAATTAATTTATCAGATGATGCATAGAAATTAAATTTAACTGTTTTTACAGTCTCATCTACATTATCATATGATATATAGTATTTATTGTTTCCTAGTGATATAAGTTTCATTGATTCTGGATTAGAAGAATCTAATTCAACATAATCAACATTATTTATTGTATAGTATGTTTTAAAATCAAATTCAAATACATCGAATCTATTATTTTGCATTGTTAATTCTGAATTATTATATGCATTTGTAAATAAAGAAACATCAGAATCAGATTCTGCATACATATCAATAAATCCGTATTGTGCTTCTCCTGATTTAGTTTCAACAATCATTTTTGTATATAATGGATATACAACAAGATCATCTATAGTTTTATTAGTACCTTTATCTGCATAGCATACAAGTTGATGGACTTCTGATGGATTAATAGATTTATATTTATAAATAATCGATTCATCAACATTTGATATATCCATTGTATCAATAGAATTAAATTCTACACCATCTGATCCCAATAATATATCATAAATATAGATATATTGATCGTCATTAGAATATATATAAACTATTCCAATGTTAGATGTAACTGTAATATAACCATTGATATTTGATTCAGGAAATTCAAAATATTTATATTCATTTGTATATTTTGAAACTTTATTATATACATCTGTAGAATCAGTATCTTCAAATGAATATGTAACAGTATCTTCAACAATAGTTCTGACAATAACTTTATTTGTAAAATCACTTTCTGGTTTTAATATCTTAAATCTTTTCATTAGAAACCAACTCCTATAAAAAATGGAATTATATTTTCATCTGTTGATTTATTTGAATTAAGTGCTTGTTCTTTAGATATTACTTTAACTTCAATTGTTGGTTGCTGATCTAGATTAGCATCAATTCTATCAGCAAAATTACATATTACAATTAAATATCCATCAATATCATATAAAAAAAAGTCTTCATCTAATATTGCTGGTTTTCTAATTTCTATACCATCATTAGTTCTAATGTATTTTTGAAATACACTATTTTCTTTTCCACTATGTTCTATAATATATGATTTTAATGTTTTTATCTCTTTATTATTAACAACATATCCAGGATCATTAAATCTATCAGATGATTGAATTTTAAATATTGCTCTATAGAAACCAGTGTTAATATAAGATCTAGTATCTACATAATTATCATAAACCCATATAAGCCCACCTAAATTACTTCTATTAGTAATAATGTCAGTTCCTGGAAGTTTATTTGTATAATATGCCTTTTCTATCATCTCAAATACTGAAAAATCTGGAGCAATTTTACGTAGATATTCTTTTAAAGCAATATTGCCATCAGTAATGTTTTCCATTATATCACCATCTTTTTTATTATACATAATAAATTGTTCAGGGGTATATTTTTAACAAGAAAAAAAGAGAAGTTATCTTCTCTTTTTATTATTTATAATAAGTAATTGTTGCACCTTTTTCTTGAATTAACAACTCTTGTTCAGGTGTTAATTTAGAATATGGTCTATCTAAAATTAAAAATTCTTTTCCTTCAATTTTATAATCTTTATCCTCAATTAATTTAATTATAGTAGCTGCATCATCTGTAATATATAAATTCCAATCAATTGATTTTAATTTATCAGTTTTATTTTGTTCTACATCTAATAATTCAACTTTCTTAAATTCAGAGAATAAATTTTCATAAATCTCTTTTTGAACTTCAGTATATTTTTCTGAATTCATTCTCTCTCCATAAGGAACATAGATTTTATCAATTTTATTTCCATTTTCAACAATACTTGATTTGATTACATTATTGTATAAATCTGTCATTGTTAAATATTGAACAAACATTTCTTTGTTTGTTAAATAATAATTATAAAATACTGCAATAGCATCTTGTAACAATAACATGTTTAAATCTGATTTTAATAATTCCATATATAAATCTCTACGTTCTCTTGTATTTACATCATATGTAAATGGAACATACTTTAAATATGGTGAATAAATCAACCAAGAATTTTTAATATGATTAAATAATGATTCTGATGTGTTTGCTAAAACATCATCAAAATCAATTATAATATTTCCGTGAATGTTATCCATATTTATTCTCCTTTACCATGCAAAATCTTCATCATTATCAGATTTTATTTCTTCTTTAATATTTAATAATCCTTTTTCTTTTAAAAACTCTTTTACAATATCTACACCATTTTTATATGTATCTGAAAGAGAATTAATTTTATCATAATTTACTTTTTCTTTTGGCTGATATTCTCTTAAAATATCTAATCCATCTGTTAAAGCAAGTTTATTAATTATTTTAATTAATTGTTCATATTTATTAAATCCATTTGCCTCAATAATATTAGCAATAACATCTTTTGGTGTATATATTTGTGAATTTACAATATTAAATATTTTATCTTTAAATCCATATTTTTTAACATATTTTAAATCTGCTAAAACATTTAAACTAATATTATTTGATGACAAATATAACTCAGGATTAAACTTCTTTTCTAAATATTCTCCTAAAATTAATCCTGGTGCTAATGTTACAACTTTTTCAGTTAAATATGGCTCAATATGATAACATACCTCATCAGTCAAATAATAATTTTTAAATAATTCCTCAAGATAATCTTCGACACATGATGCCGGCATTTTATTTAATTTTGATCTTAATTTTAAACATGAATCAAGTAATAATTTTCTCATTATATAATATACCTCCTTTTAAAAAAATAATTAAAAACTGGGAGAATATTATTTTCTCCCAGCTTATTATAATTTTAATATATTTGACTTATTATTTTCACCGTCAATATAAATTCCTAATGCACCGATTAAAGTATTTCCTGCAGAAGTATTTGATTTAACCATCTCATCATAATCAATTAATGGAACCAAATATTCTGGAATTTGTTCTAAATCTTTTGGAATTGCAATAATTGCAAAACCTTTATCAGAGAAATCAATTCTCTTACTTAATGCATCTGCTGGAACTCCTTTATTATAAATTGTTTCTAATACAATTTCATATTTATCAGGATAATTATCTTTTAAATATTTGAATGCTTCATTTTTAGCCATTTCTAATTCTAATCTTTCAAAATAACTTTCATCAGATTCATCTTTTTTTCTAGCTAATGTTACATCAGTTTTAAGTTTAATTAAATTAACTTTTTCTGGTGGTTGGATAGAATTTTCTGGTTCCAAAGCATTCCATATAATTGTTCCACGAACAGATTGCATTCTTTCTGGAAATTTATACGAGTCATATAATTCTACATTTGCTGGAATTAAATATGTTGTTTCTCCAGTTCTTAGTGAATTATCAACCTTATTAATAATATCATCATATTTATTCATTAACTCTTTAAAATTAATATTATCTTTTAATAATATTTCATTTAATAAGAATGATGTGAATTCTTCACGTAAATCTTTTGGAACAACTGATTTACGGATTGGTAATCCTTTAATATCCATTCTATTTTCTGGAGCTTGATCAATTAAATTACCAAGTTCTGCAGCTAATAGGCCTGCATAGTTTTTCTTATTTTTAGTAGTAATTAAAATTTCATAAACGAATTCATTTTTAAAGTTTATGATTTCTTTATGAGTATCTTCAATACCAACATTTGTCGTTAATGTCCAACAAATTCTCTTTAATGCTTCTGTAATTATATCTAATATTAAATTAGTTATATTTAAAGCATTCTCTCTATTATTCTCAAGATTAAATGCTGTTTCAATTGCATCTACTTGAGGTTTCATGTAACAGAATGTCGAGTCTGTATCTGTTACAATACTTGATTTTCTTTTATCTTTTAAGAATCTCTTATATCTATCATCTAATATATTATCATAGAACGTAAAATCACAAACTAACTTTCTGAAATAATCATTAGTGTGATTTTTATCATCACCATATTTTCCATTATTTTCAAATAATACTTCTTTAGTTTTCTCGATAAACTTTGTTTCTAATAGTAATTCGGTTAAATGATTTTTATAATAAATTCTTGTAACTAATTCTTCATCAAATGAATTAATTATTTTTTCTAAACTATCAGTATTAAATTCTTGAACAGTATGTCCGATTAAATAATCTAACAGTTTTTCTTTAGAAATTGGTTCAACAAAATCTAAAATATTTTGTTTATATTCTTCATTCTTTACATTCATAACAAATTCAAGGCAATCATCAAGATTCTTAAATTTATTATTATCACCTAATAAACCTTCAATTGCTGAAATTGCAGTTGTTATAATATCTTGACCAGATAATGTAACACTATTTTGAAGGAATGAATTGAAGAATGGTGATACAACTAAACCTAGAATACCATAATATGAGTTTGCTAGAATTTTATATGTTAATTGCATTACTTTATAATATAAATATAATGTTGATCCTTTTGGATATTCTTTCATTTTATTTTTATAAACTTTTCTTTGATCTAGGAAATATTTTAATGCATTTGCAGCAATATTTCTAGTTCCATGATTCATAAATAATGTACAATATCCACTTAATATCTCATTGCTATTAATGACTGTATTTATGAACTGTTCTACAGACATTATTTTATTTTCAAAAGTAACATTTGACATGAATCTTCCAACCGGCTTATATCGTTTTTCATATTTATCATTCAAATACTTAAAGATTTCTTCATTAGATAGCTCCTCTTCAGAATATTTCATTCTTATTTTATCTAATTGATCCTTCATCCATAAGTATTTAAATGATATCTTTTTATTCATATCGCGGTTTCTTATGTCTAATTTGGACACGGATTATCCTTCTCCTCTCGATATTAAATTTTATATTTAATTGTTATGATGAATATTTTTTAAAATATTATAATATTGAGATTATATCTACTCTTGCATGATTATCATTTACAATTTCAATGTAAGCATCTTTAACTATTACATTAAAGTATTCTTCAGTTTCATCATAAACAAGACCATCTGAGTATTCATAAATTGTATCACCATCAAGAGTAATTAACAATATTCCAAGTTCTTTTATTTTATCTAAAAGTTCCTTTATTGTCACCTTTGATCTTGATACAATCCCCTCATCTTCAATTTCTAAAACTTCTTCATCGTCATCTTCTCTTGGATAGATTTCATCTTCTACCATATTAATCCTCCTTTAATTTTTGTATATCTTCATTATTTTTAATATATGTGATAATTTCTTCTTTATCATTTTTTAATCTATCATTAACGACATTATTTAAAACATTATTTAAAACTAATCCAATACTTTTATTCTTGAATCCAAGTTTCATAACATCATAACCATTAATTTCAAGATCTTTTAATGTAAAGCAATCATCATCACTTAAATTATAATATATATTTAGAAGATCATTAGTAGAAACATAAATTTTATATCTTATATCATTATCTACTATATAACTTGTGACATTAGCCATGTTAGTAATATAGTTTAATGTTACTGGAAGCATAAAATTATGATCTAATTTATCTCCTTCTCTAATTAAGAATAATCCAAACATTTTAATATCTCGAAGCTCTAAATTATCAGAATTTTCCATTCTAGATAATAACTTCTTAATTGTTTTCTTTGGATTTGTTAAAGAATAATCAGTATCATGATTTAAAACTATCCATGATATAATTTCTTTATCTTTATTTGAATATTTTAATCTATCTAATATAGGAAGTGTCATTTCATATGATTTAACTGGATGTCCAACAAAATGTAAAACATTTGGATCGTCACAATCAATTTGGAAACAAGCATATTTTCCAATATCATGTAATAGTCCAGAAATTAAATATAAATGCATATATTTTTTATATCTTTCAGGTACAATATTATCTGCATTTTTTATCATATATTTACAAACATATATTAAATGATTAAATAAATCATGTTGATGATATTTATTTTTTTGACTAAATTTATATGTATTACTTAATTCAGGAATTATAGTAAATAAAACTTTATATAAATCAGTTTCAATCATAAGATTAAAAAACTTTTCATAAATAATCATTCCATTTAGTTCTTTTAATATTCTTTCTTTTGAAATATTATTTAAATCACATCTTAAAGAAATCATTGCATTTAATGTATCATCATTAATTGATAAATTGTATTTGCATGCAAATCTAATTCCTCTTAATATTCTTAATGCATCTTCATTAAATCTATCAGCTGCATTATTAACAGTTTTTAATATTTTATTTTCTAAATCATTTATTCCATTAAATGGATCAAATAATTCTTTTCCATCATATGCAATTGCATTAATTGTAAAATCTCTTCTTGCTAGATCCTCATCTAAAGATGAAACAAATTCTACTTTATCAGGATGCCTATTATCTGAGTATTCTGAATCTTTTCTAAAGGTTGTTATTTCAATAACCTCATCAAATACTATAGAAACTGTTCCGTGCTTTTCTCCACCTGGATTAATTATAGGATAGTCTTTAAAAACTTCTTTTATTTGTTCAGGTGTTGCATTAGTGGTAATATCAAAATCTTTAGGATGGATACCTAATAAGATATCTCTGATACATCCACCTACAAGATATGCTTTATAATTATTATCATGTAATAATCTTAATGCTTCTTCTACATAATTTGGAAATTGAAAATCATTTAGTTTCATATGATTTTTACCTTCCTTTTTAATAATTAATTACTATTCAAAATAATGCTCATATGTATATTTGCCTGTTACAATTACTACTGCAAAGCACCATACTATGGACACAAATAATAATAGTAACCACCAATAACCAATATATTTTGCTATAAACACTGATATAATAATTGGAGCAATAGCAATAACTAATATAAAAGTATATTGTAATGCTATTAATAAACATTTTCCAAATGTTTTAAATAAATTTTTTATAATATCCATATTATTACCTCTTATTCCTCTGGTCTTGATATTTCTGGAATTGGTACATAGAATGTAATTTTATAATGATATGGGCCAACATTTTCAGAAACATCTAGTTGCTCAGATAAATAACAAACCTCGTCTGCAAGCCTTACATAATGTAATTGATATTTATCTGGTCCTACTTTAATCATAATATTGACGTCGCCTTCGGAATCCAGTTTTGTTGTCAAATAGCCTTCAAATTCCATAAGAACAATATTGCTTCTTAAGTTAATAACAGTTATTCTTCTATAAGTTTTGAAATTACCAATATCCTGCATCATGTTTCTTTGTATTTGATTTTCTGCTGGGCCACAACTAGATAATGATAAGCAACAAACAAACATAGATAAAAATACAAATAAGCATAATGCTATATTTTTAATTTTTTTCATTATTATTTTCCTCTTTATTTTCAAAATCTTCTTTATTCAATACACGTACTGGATTTCCATATTGATAAGTGCCCGGTAAAGGAATTCCTGGAATTTGACTATCATTTACAATACATTCAAATTTATCTTCACCTTTATCATTTAAATATGGTTTTAAACCATTTTCAAGTGCTCTCTTATAAATATTCTCAATTTCAATACATACCTTATGTGGATCAAATCTAACACATACTGATCTAACTAAAATATGATAACCCCCAGTTGTATTAATTATAACATAATGTCCTTTACCATAATACTTCTCAAAAACTGAAACCATTTGATTGTAGAAATCATTATCTTTTTCTTTCCACCATGCAGGAACATCGATATCATAATCTAGCCAATAATTGCTACCTTTACAATTAGCTTTTAAATGCTTAACATTACTTTCAATATTGCCAAATAATCTATAATTAGTAAATGAAGTTGCTAAATCTTTACCCGCTAAATATGCTTTCATGATAGCCATTTTTGTTTCATTTAATTGCTCTTGTAATCTTTCTGCAACCTTCATATCATCACATGGATTTACATAAAAGATAACGGCTAATGTTTTATCTGGAAGTCTTTCTCCAGATTCAGTTAAATATGCACCATCATCAACATTAAATCTTTTAACATGTTGTAAGAAGTTTGCAAAATCCCATGTAAGATTACAAGCATTATTACCAGAAGTTGTTCTTGATCTGATACTTTGTGTATTTAAGAACTCACCTTTACTTCTAGTTAATCCCATTCTAGTTTTTTCTTCATCTGTTAGCTTTTTATGTCTGCAAACAAATACCATAGAATAAGATTCATTTACTTTTGGTTTTTGAATAACATTATCATAAAACCATTTTAATTCTTCCTCATCTGCTAATACGTTATACATATTAATTCTCCTATTATTTCTATTATATTTCTTCTATCATATTTCTTTTAAACATTTCTAATAAAACTGATGGGATATTTCTATAATAATATGATTGTGTCATATAGAAAAATATAACCCCATTTATTTTATTTATCATAATTGTTGGACTAATATAGCCTTTTCTTTTCTTTCCATCAAACCAACAATAAAAGTCACTTCCAAGAAAGTCACTTCCAAGACCAAACATATTGTCTTTTGGCCAGAAGTCTTCTACATATTGAAAACCCAATTCTTCAAGTTGTTCTTGTGTATCTTTATTTAAAATATCTTTAACTTTTAATGTTTTGATCATTTTATAATGAATACTCCTTTTTCTATAAGTTCATTCATTTTCTCAATAAATTTATATTGAATTCCATATTCATCTTGATTTTCTATTTCTTTAAAATTAAAGAATTTATCAAACTTCCAAGTGCCCATTCCGCCCCAACAACTAAATGTTAATTCTATTTTAGCACTTTTATCTTTATTTGGTTTATCATAAATACCTAACCAATATTCATAATTATCACATACAGGATATTCATCAATACCAACAGAACATGATAAACACCATGCTTTTATTACATTATTATACCAAAAGCCATTTTCTTTATTAATAAGCTTTCTATTGACTTCTAATTTGCATATGTTTTTTGGTGTTAAATTATATTTATTTATATCAATTCTTTTAGTTGGAATTCCTTCACGATTTGCATTTTTTTCTATTTGTTTAGCTTTTTTATCGTTTTCTTTTAATTCATCTAAGTAACATTGATATTTTTCTTCTGGTGTTGGATTCTCTGAGCAATAATCATAATAAGATGAGTTTTTTGCAAAATCTTCATCTGATTCATACTCTCCTAATAGAAAATCTGAATCACCACATTCCTCACAATATGTTTCTTTATAAGATAGTTCATGATCAGTACTATACCAACCACCCATATGATTTTCATAATAAAACATACATTATTCCTCCTTACACAATTATAATTATTTTAAAATATTTTTAATAATTTCTACTACATCATCTACGCCATCCCAAGCATATAAATCATATACATTATCTTTACCTAAGTAACCAATATGAATTACATACTTACCATCGCCTAAACCATCTTCAGCATAATTATAATCCACTAGATAGCCAGCTTCCACTAAGCAATTAGCTACAACTCCTGAGATATCATATAAACCTTCATCATCAGAAGCTCCACACTCCATTAGGTCTTTAAAACCATTTTCTTTAAAATATTCTTCTACTACTTCTCTAATATCTCTCATATTATTCATCCATTCTATGTTCATCAGTTAAATAAATAATTGGCTTCTCATCAGTTTCATATACATAAACTAATACATCACCATGTTCATTATATGCATATCCATCAATATATATTGCATGCTCAAACTCACGAATCTTTGGAACTTCATTTGGAAGTAAGACACCATAATCACATTGGCCTTTTTCATTTTTAATTTCTCCCCAAATTTCAGTTCCTCGTTTTGTTTGCTCAACAATAAATGAATGAACGTGCCCTACAATTAATTTCTTATCTGGAATAAATGCTTCATCTTGTGTATTTACATTATATGTCCAAACAGCATCATCCCAAAGATAATCTTTAGAATTTCGCCAATCTTCCATATACTCTGCACCATAAAGCTTACCATTCCAATATAATCCTTTAGATGGAATCCATGCATGTGTTCCAACTAAATCTTTAAATTCAACTGCCCAATCACAAGAATTAAAATATTCTTTTAATAATTTTCTTGTTTCTTTTGCAGCTTCTGAATTTTTAAATTCTCTCATCATATAATTAATATCCGATGGGGAATTTTTTTTCTTGACATTCATGAAATCACGACAAAAGCTTTGCATTGTCATATGCACACCATTATGTTTATCATAATCTTGTGCTCTATCTGCGCCAATAAATAACTCTCTGAAGCGTCTATCATGATTACCGAATAATAAAATCTTATTAGGTAATGACATAACAAATTCTAATACTTTCTTACTATCTGGTCCCCTATCAAATAAGTCCCCTAATGAAATAATAGTATCAGTATCTTTATTGAAATTATTTTTTTCTAATGCTTTAATTAGTTTGTCATATTCGCCATGAACATCAGAAATAATAAAATATTTCATTATATCACCTTTTTATTTTTTCCTTTTTACTTTATCAAATTCATTAAATGTTAATTCGTTCCAAGGCTTTAAAAACCCAGGAAGTCCCTTGTTATAATCTACAACATCTTCTGAGTCATGTATCAACTCCATATTAATACACTTTTCTTCTATGATATTCAATATTTCTTCTTGTGCTTCATAATCAGCGTATCTTTCTTTTCTCATAATGACTATTTCATCACCATTTTTATTTTTAAATTGACTAGTAGTATTAATTGGCAAGTCGATAGAGTCTTCTAAGAAATCTAGCCTTTGGCTTTGTTCTTGAAGAGTCTTCTTTAATGCAATGTTTTCATCAATTAGAACTTGCTTTTCAACATTACCATTTTTAACTCCTACATTGTAGCCAATTTTCATTGCAACAAATATAAGTGAAGATACCAATATTGTAGTTGCAAATGCTATTATCATTACTATTGTAAATTCCATATCTATTCCTCCTCCTCATCATCATCATCATCAATATCCTCATTTTCAGGTAGTATAAATAATGCTATTGTATTAACTCCTATAATTACAATTCCATATAATAAAGGAACTAGCCATCCAATAATACTAAGAGCATCTTGATTTTTTACAAATAACATCAATAATACATAATGAATCATAAATGCTATTGATAATACTACTGAAAATATTGTTACAAATTTATTTTTTTCTTTTGTTGTCATATTATATACATCCTCCACAACATCCAAATTTTACATTATTATTCATACATTCGATTAATTCTTTTCCAAATGGTTGAATATCTTCTGGTAAGCTATCCCAGTCTAACTGCCATTTACCTTCATATACTTCACCAGTATCAAAATTGCATCCTCCACCACTTCTCCAAAATCTAGGATAATCACATTTTTTATTATCTCCAAATGTAAATTGTAATCCATCTAATTTTAGTGTTAAAATACCACGACACCAATTTACACACTCTCCTGTATAATTTATAAATTCTATTTTCATATTTATACCTCCATATTCCATATAATGATACATCTACCAAGTAGATGTATCATTTTTATTATTTTTATTAAATACAGTTGGATCTGTACTTAAACCATTTAGTCGTTCGTACATTGTATATCTGTATTTAGTTCTATATATTTTATTATATGCTTCTAGAAATGAGCATTTATGTTTTTTCATATATCGCTCACATTTTCTTCTTTGCTCTCTATTTGTATAACCTAGAGTATCACTAAAATCTACCATTTATTTAATTTTCTCTTCTCTGTATTCAAGAAATGATCTTTTTATAGATAATTCTTTAAAACAGCATGGACAAGTAATATAAATTCTACCATCTAGGCATTTTTCTACTTTACTACAATCTTCTATTTCGAATTCAAATTCACATTCACATGAATTGCATACTGTCTTATAAATTATTCTTTTTTTATCAGGATTATTGCCTTCTTTAAGTATATTAATCATTTATTATTTTTCTCCTTTTTATTCATGTTTTTTATTCCGAACTAAATCAGTTTGGTTTAATATATTAAATAAGTCCCATGCCGCATTTCCTTCTTCTTCATTAAGAAGCTGTAGATCTACTGCCTCTAACTGGTCTTTAAAATCATCATAGTCTTCAAAGCCTCTAGATACAAGTTGTTTTAAAATAGTTAATACTGCTGCAATATAAGATTTATCACCAAAATCTCCACGCTCTTTATATTTAAAACATCTTAATAAACTTGCTAATGGATATGATGTTTCTATTTCTGGTTCTGTGTAAAAAGTTGTTTCTAATATTTTCGCTTTTTCCCAATTTTCAGAATAATATACTTCATCAATAATAAACATTCCATTATCAGCTATTAATGATGCTCCAATTTGTATATGAGCAAAATCAAAAGAATCTACTAATTCTTGCAATGTAAATTTTTTATATTTACAAAATTGAACAACTAATCCATTAATTTTAATAGTTAATGCATTTTTTGTATCTGTTATATATTCACAATTTGAATGCTTCATAGAGTATTCTTTTATTGCTAATAAATCAAATTCTGAATCTTCTCCAGCATATAAATCAAAATCATTTGGCTCATTCTTATTTAATGAATTTCCTGCTATAAATAAAGTAAAATCACTACCTAAAATTTTATATAATTCATTTAAAATAGGTCTTACTCTTTTTAATAATCTATATTTTATAATATCTAATAATTCTAATCTTCTCATTATTTTCACCTTATTTTCTATAATATATTTATTTCTTCATCTAAATTTGTACATATCTGTTTAAAATCATTTAAACATTGTACTTCATGTCTTGTAGTTATATCTTCACTATCAAATGTAAAATCTGTAGCATCAGCATCTGCAACAAATAATATATGAATACATATTAAGTTATTTAGTTTAAAAGGACATGCTGCACAAAAACCTGCTCTAACATTATCTCTTTTCCATTTACAGTATTTTTTGACATCAGCAACTTCACAATCTTTAATTTTTTTCTTCATCATATTTTACTATTCATCTCCAATTACATACTTATTTTTGGATCATAGAATTTCTTTCTATGTCATTTATATAATATATAAAACAAATAAAGAATAGCTAAATGCTATTCTTTATTTATATTATTTTTTTAATTAGTCAGAATATTTCTTACCGTGCTTATCAGTATAAACAGCTTCAGCATCAGATGCACCCTTATTTTCAAATTGATTTCTGAATAAGTCACCTTTGTTGAATTGACCAGTACCATTGTTGTTAGTAATAACAATCATAGCTACAGATGGAGTAAATTCAAACATAGTATGTCTCTTAGTCATCATGATGCTTGGTACGAATTGATGGTTAGCTGAACGATATCCAGCACCCTTTTCCATAGTAAATGTATATGGATAGTAAGCTTGAGTTAATTGTTTTTCACCAGCAGGGATGAAAGTCATAATTAACTTACCTTGCTTAATATTAACTGAGCTGATTACTCTATAAGTATATGCACCTTGGAATACACCGATGTTGTAAGTAACTGCAACACCATCAACATTACCAGAAGTACCACCCTTATATTGCCAATCGATATTAGTTAATAATGCAGTATCTTGAGGATTACCGCAGATTACAAATGTACCACTTGTGAAGTAAGTTTCTTGCATAATTGCAGTAGCAGCATAGTCAATAACTGGTTTTAATTCTTCTCTCCAAGCTTTTGGTGAGCCAGCATAACCAGCAGCTGGTGCAACATTGAATTCATAAGTATGATCAGCAGCACTACCATAACCATCACCAGTAGGGAATGCCTTATTAACTGGTCTATTTAAGTAGCACTTAATCATGAAGTCGATTAATTCTCTATCTAACTTTTGAGCAAAGTAGTTAGTCATTAAATCTGTAACTTCAGCAGTAGCATCAATGTTATATAATGCTTGAAGATCTTGTAATCTTTCAACTGTTAATGGAGCTTGAATATGCTCGCCAGTTCCGATACGAACGTCTTGACGTTCAACATCGAATCCGATATCCCAAGATTCTTCATTCCATTCACTTGATTTGTGTGCGTTTAATTTTACTTGAACAGTACCAGCAGCACCCATAACAGCAACATCTGCATAAGCACCCTTTAAATTAACCTTAGCGATTACAGTATATTCGTGTTGTCCAACTTTTACAGTTGAAATAACATTTTCAGAAAGACCCATCTTATCTGCAATTCTTACTTCGGTAGATGGAACGAAATCACCAACTGCAATGTCGTGTTCAGCATCAGCTTGAGCAGCAATAGTACCTTCAACAATTGAAGCTACTTCAAAATTACCATCTAATGGAGTCTTAGCAGCTGCAGCTTTATTAGCTGCTTCAGTATCAGCTAAGAAATAAACTCTAGTGAATCCGCCATTAACTGTTACTTGAGCAGTCTTAGCAACGTCTAATAAATTTAAGTCTTGAGCAACACCGAAATTAGCAAAAGCACCACGTGGTAATTCAATTCTTTCTTCACCTGCGTCAGTAATTCTGTACATATAAGGCTTCATATAAGAAATTGAGAAGATTGGAGAAGTTGCTACAACAGTCTTGATTGCATCCTTCATAGCAACTCTTGGCCATAATTTTCTAATTACAGGCATAGATAAAGATGTAAGTGGAGCGATACCAGATACAGCTTCTGTTAAAATTGTTTGACCAGCGTTATTCATTAATTGATCCATAACAGCAGCGTTGTCAGCTGAAACACCTTCGCATAATGCTTCTCTATATGCAGCGAATAATTTAGGATTTGATACGATTTCAGCAAAACCTGCATTTAAAATAGAATATCCTTGGTCACCGAAAAATTCTGCGGCTTCACGAAGAACGTCGTCAGAACTCTTATTTAAGTTTAGATTTAAGTTATCCATAATTTAAATATCCCCTTTATTATTATATTTTTATTTTTTATTTTCATTTTTATTTACTTCTTCGCTTGGATCTAAAACATCAAGTTTTAATAAAGCTCGTAAGTATTTAATTATAGATAGTAATTCATATCTGAATGTTAAGTAGCTATACAAATTTTTCTCATATGTCTCTTTGTAGAACACTTCCGCAATAAAATCTCTCAATTTATCTTTATACCTTTTTAGAGTATCATTTAATTGAGATAGCTTAACAATAGTATCTGTTTCAATAAATTCATTATCAATGTTTTCAAGGCTCTTTTCTAATAACTTAGTATATTCAAAAAGTTTTTGAGAAAGATCAAATAGATGAAGAACTTTCTGAGAATTAGCTGAATTCTCATTGCTGTTAGATTCCGGAGTTGTAGGAATCTGGTCAATTGAATTTTGCATATATCCCATTTCGTCCTCAGGCATTTGACCTTCTGCGCCATCAATGGGATTGCCATATTCATCATACTGCATATTTGGATCAATTGGATTTCCATTAGCATCTAATTGCATATTTGGATCTCCTTGAACCTGTGCATTTTGATCATTAGGAATTTGTTGTGTCCCAACCTCTTGATTTTGAGTTTGGTATCCATTTGGTTGTATTGGCATGAATACCACCTCTCTTAAATTAAAATAGATACAAAATACTATTTATATATTGAATTGTTCTATAAAATAAAATAAAAAAGTGAAAAAAATGCTATTTATTTAAAAATTTTTAATAATAAGTGAAAAAATATATTATTATGTCGAATAAAGAGAGGAGAAAAAAATGAACATTTTTGATTATTTAGAAAAAAATAAAAACAAAACTTTTAGAAAACTTCATTTTAATGAAGCAGATGCACTAATATTTAGTGCATTAGCATATTTTTCTTATGAGGCTATTAAAACACCAATAACATATATTGGTTTATTAACAAAGAAGGAAATGGATCAATTAACAATAAATACTACAAAAGCAGTAGAAAATTTTAAGTTGATATCTACAATGAAAAATAGCAAACGATATAGAAAAGTATTAATAACATTAAGAGATGAAAAGTTTTCTAAAGAAATTGGTACTCAATTTAGTGCCGTATGTTTTAGATTTGGATTACGAAAAGTATTCATTGCATATAGAGGAACAGATAACACAATATTAGGATGGAAGGAAAATCTTATGATGGGCTATTTAAAAGAAGTTCCTGCACAAACATATGCATTAGAATTCTTTAATAAATGTAAGAAAAGATTTAAACATAGTAAATTATATTTAGCTGGACATTCGAAAGGAGGTAACCTTGCAGAATTCGCAGCATTAAAATCAGAATTAAAAGATTTAAAGAAAATTGAAGTTGTTTATAACTTTGATGGCCCAGGATTTATCGATGAAGATTTATTAAATAGTGATGTTTATAAATCATTATCAGAAAAAAATAAATTAATCAAAGTTATACCAGAAGATTCAGTTGTTGGTAAAATACTAAACAATGAACCATGTAGAATGATAAAGTCAAATGATATAAATTTTGAACAACATAATTTATTTAATTGGCAAATTGACGTTGAAACAGGTAAATTTATTAATGGAGAAACACAATTATCATTCTCTAAAATGTTTGAGTCTATATTTAATGAGTGGTATTATAAAGTAGATAAAGAAACTGTAAAAGATATTATTGATTGTCTAATAGCAGTATTAAAGATTGATGTATCTACAAAGCTATCAGACTTGGTGTTATCAATACCAACATTAATTATTAGATTCTTAAAATTAAAAGTTGAAGGAAAAGGCAAAAAGAAAAAAGTTCGTAAAGAACTAATTAGGTTATATTTATTAATAAATAAATATAATAAAAATGAAAAATCAAAACAAGATATAATATTAAATGATGAAGAACAATAGGAGGGATATTAACATGGGTATTTATTCTAATATTTTGAATGATATGCTAAATGCTTTTAAATTACCAAATACTGTTGATGAAATGAAAGAATATATTAAAAAAAATGACACAGATCTATATAAATTCATATTATTATCAGGAGAAATTGGTGGATTAACAAATTTATTAATTGAAAAAGGATTAATAACTAAAGAAGAATATAATAAGCATAAAGAAACTTTTACAGAAATATTGTTTAATAGTGTTGCTGAAAGTCAATTAGAAGAATTAAAGAAAGATGATAATGATAATGAACAAAAATGAAAATATATCTGATTTAGTATTTAATTTAAAACTTAAAAATGAAAAAAACATGACCTTAGATTTAGTAACAATAAATTCATTAAATGGTAGTAAATTATGTTCAATAGTAAAAGATCATAATAATGATAACTATGGATTTTTTAAGCCAGCACAATCAACAACAATAATTGAACAATTTTTTGATTTGATTAGTAATATTGATGATTTTATATCATCTAATTTAGAAATATCTAAATGTGCTATACTTTTAATATATTTAAATAATAAAAATAATAATTTAATACGTGAATATGTACCAACTATGGTGTATATTGATAGATTTTTTAATACTACAATTTCAAATTTAAATGATACTGTTGAGTATTTGATAACTGATAATTCACAGGAATATAATACTGCCGTATTGATAGGATATTTAATTCCAGAATATAAATATATAATCTGTATGAAACCAACATTATGTGGTAATAAAAATCCAGAAATTATATTATATGATTATGATGATGAGTATAATATAAAAATACATGAAAATAAAAATAATGATGAAATTGAGTCATATATATCAATGTTATCATTAGTAACAGAATAAGGAGGGAATAATATGTACATATTTCAAAATGAATCAGATATAATGCATCAGAATTCAGATGATTATGTAATAAATTTTACTTTAAATGCCTTTCATTATGTGCCAAAAATAAATACTGAAGATTTGGCATTTATTAAAGGCAACAATTTCTATATACCAACATATTATAATTCTTATAGACAATCGCTTGTAACAACAAATAAGGCTAGTAAGTTACATTTATTAATATCATCATTAATTGCATTATATGATAATGAACAAGATAGATTTTATTTAAATGAAAATAAATCAAAAAATAAAATAGATATTAATCATTTAAATAATTTATTAACAATGTCGTCAGATTATGATGATAAATGTATAGAATATTATTACTCAAAAATTAAAAAAGTATTTAAAGATTATACTGGTCTAGATATTGTATTAGCAGAAAATTTTATTGAGGATACAAAGATATATTGTGTTCCAACTATTATGGCTGGAATAATAAAATTTTCTAATACATATTATGGCTTTTATAATTGTATAAAAGATATAATATTTAGTGATGGAATACAATTTTGCTTAGATGATTATCATGGAATAGATCCAATATCTAATGGTGCAATTTTACATGCTATTAGTAAAGATTCTGATTTATATAGAATTACTGATAATGATAATAATTATGAGGTAAGTTATAATGGAACTTATTTAAACATTTATAATGAATTACAACATATAATTGAAAAAATTGATAATAATACTAGTTATAATTTAAAAAATATTAATGCTCATGATCTTAATACATATATATCGGTTATAGGAATTAAAGGATTAATGAACTGTTATGAAGCATGGGTACGTTTAAAAGAAAGGAATTATAAAATATATGAACACATCAATATCCGTTGCAAGTAGATCATGTACAAATAGTCCATATAAAGATCAGCCTATATTATTAAATACTATTTTATTCTTCATAACTGCATCATTATATGATAATTATAATTGTATAAAAGATATGATTAAAGATGATGTTAAATCTATAAATAAAAAGAAGGCATGCATAACAAACAATGATAATGTAACTTTTAATTCATATAAACGTGACGATTTAACATCATATAATGTATCTGGTTCATTTTTAGATTTCTTAATAGATTTATTAGATACTGATTATAATGCAAATGATATAAGAGACATGATATTTTATTCACAAGAATATATTTATCGTGATATAATGGCAGATCTAAATAATCTTTATTTATTTGATAAATTAGTGTATTATAAGATATTTTTAAAATGTGAAGACAAAGATATTGATCAGATGTGGGGTTCATGTTTAATGTCAATGACTAATCTTGAATGTGACAATAGTGATTTAGTAAATACGTTAAATATTTTATCTGACAGTGAAGTATATGATGCGATATTAGATATTTATAATAAATATGGCCCATTTATATCAGCTATTAATGAACTTAATAACCGTAACTCATCATATCTTGAACTATCACATTCTAGTGTTGATCTACTTATGCTTTTTAGAAGAATAGACGTAAATAAATATAGGACAACTACTGAATCAAATAAAATATTTATTAAAGCAGCATTTTCATATATAATATTAATGCTTAGTAAATATAATATCTACTCAAATAATAATGATACATTTATTAAAAGTATTGAGTTAGCAGAGGAATATATATTTACAAATACAAATATGATTAAATATGAAGATAAAAAAGATAATCCAAATTATGAACTATTTGAGATTGTAAAAGATGCAATAATTAATAAGAAAAAAATTGATTTCGATATGAAATTGGAATCAATTTTACCAATAAATAAAATATATTAAAAGGAATATCATATGATATTCCTTTTTTTTATTTTGTATAAATCCATACACCATTGCCAGAATCAAATATTCTAACATATCCTTGATTTTGCATATATTGTGTTTCATTTTTCATTTGACACTGATATCTTGTTTTTATATGATTATCATCATACCACCATATATAATTCGGTGCAGAATAATGATCAAATACAAAACCTAATGTTTCATATAATTTTCCAGATGTTTTTCCAATATCATTATATGACAATACTGTTTCTGTATCATGTAAATAATTATTAATAAAATATTTAAATAATTTAGATGCCCCGCCAACAACATTATAGTCTGCTCTACATGCATATCTAGAAAGTTCCCAAGTATATTTTTTAGTAAATCTTGCTTTAACAAATGTCATTACAGATACTAGCATATCATTATAATATAACCCTAATTTAATTGTAGAAGTATCTTGACCTTGTATATGATTCTCATTTAAAAAATCATTTTTATCTTGTATATTTAATTCTTTAATAACACATTGTCTAGCATATAATTTATTATTATTTTTACGCAATATATTTTTTATTTGATTTTTTATTTTTTCTTGTAATAATTTATTATTCCACTCATATTCGAATATATTATAAATAAATATTCCATGTTCCTTTGCATTTAATGATTTTTTTTGATGGTAATCATTAGGTTTATTATCCTCAGAATGCCAATATGAGCCATTAAATTCAATACCAAACTTATAATCAGGCATATAAATATCTATTTCTTGTTTATCAGAAAGAATATCTCTAGTATTTCTTATAATATTATTTATACCCAATTCAGTTAAGTATTGGCATATTTCATCTTCATAATGAGCTGTTGATGTCGTATATTTAACATATTCTTGTAAATTATATAATATTATTTTACTTTGAATTATACTGTAACTATAATGTAATTGATTGGCAATTTCTTGAATAGTTTTTCCTTTATTGTTTTTAATATATTCAATAAACGTTTCTTTATCATTAACTATCTCTGCAGATTCCATATCAATATTAATATAACTATTCAATATATTGACATTTTGTGCAGGATATTTTACACCATATCTAGTTAAGTTAGTTTCTACCATTTTTTTATGACGAAGTTCATTAACAATATTATCATCTTTATGAATATCATATTGTTGTAGTCTTCTTTGTATTGTAGTTTTTGCAATACCAGTTATTTCAGATATTTCTTTTATTGTTTTGTTTTCTGTAATATATTTTCTATATAAATATTCTTTAGTAATAATATTATCTATTCTGAGAGCATTTTTTTCTTTTACTGTTTGAGATATTTTTCTTTTAACTTCCTCAGATTGTGTTGCATATTCACAGCCATATTTATTTAAATTTGTTTGTTTAATTTTATCTTTAATATCTTGTCGTTGAAGACTATAGCTAACACCATATTTATGTAAATTAGTTAATTTTGTTTTATCTTGAACATCTAATGATTGTGTTGCATATACTACACCATATTTTTCTATATTGGTTCTTTTCATTTTATTTTTAACTTCTTCTAATTGAGATGTATTAATAACACCATATTTTTCTAATGAAGCTTGATGCTTTGATATTCTTTTTTGCTCTGGTGATTTATCAATATTATATTTTTTTAATAATAAACTAATCTCATATTGCTTACAATTATGCATATTAGCTATTTGTGTTTGTGTTTTATTTTGATTAACATATAATTCAATCAATTCTTCTTTTGTTAAATTTATCATAAAAGCCATCTCCTTCTATATTTTATTGTTCATTTTTATATTTTTAAAAATAATAAAGAACAATTTATTATAAAAATTGATAAAAGATGGAGGCATATAAATGAAAAATTTTATTATTCAAGAAGCGGCTTACGTGTCAGAGCCAACAAAAGTTCATAAAACACCTCTTGGAACTATTAGATTTATAGCATGTCTTCAAGAAGCAAATGCTGGTAACAGAAATAAACGTATGTATCCAAAAAATGTACTTGAAGATGGAATTCATTCAACATATATTCAAGAAAGATTAAGAACAAAAACATTATATGGTGAAGCTGGACACCCACTAGATCCAAGCTTAGCTAGACAAACAATGCTTAAACAAGATAACTTAGCAGTTATTATTGAAAAATTATGGTGGGAAGGCAATTTATTAATGGCTCTATGTGAAACAGCTAATACTAGAATTGGTAAAGATATGGCTGGATTAATTGAACAAGGCTCACAAGTTGCATTCAGTTTAAGAGCACAAGGTGGAGTTATTAAAGATCCAGTAACAGGATTATCTGTTGTTAAGCCAGGAATTCAAATTATTACATGGGATTGGGTTGTTAATCCATCACATGATAAAGCATTTATGAGAGAAATTTGTGATGATACAAACATTGCAATGTTTGGTGATTCTGCTCCTGTAAATGAAGATGAAAAGAAAATGCAAAAATATGAAATGCTATTCGAGAGTGGTCAAATGTTTGAAGTTGAAGATGATGTAAAATTAGAACCTATTAATGAAGATTATACAGTTGGTTATAATAAAAGATTACGTGAGTTCAATGAAATTTATTTCTATGACTCAAATGATCAATTTATTCAAGAATCAATTAATAATGGTAAAGTTGATTTACAAAATAAAAATGTAACAAAGAAAGTTATTCTTGAAGATTACTTATTACAAGATTTAAGAGCCAATATTTGTTCTCTTAATGAGGGTATTGACGAAAGACATAACAAGGAGGACAAGTAATATGACTTTAATTGAACAATTTATCCAAGAAGAATATGAAAACTTCCTTGAACAAGAAGAAACTAGACAAATACTTGAAATTTATAAAAATCATAAAGCTATTTTAGAAGCATTTGATGCATATTATCAATTAGTTGAATTACAAGAAGAATATAAGGGTGTAACTGAAGAAGTACTTCAAGAAGGAACTCTTAGTGATTCACTTGCAAACTTAATTAATAAGGTATCAAGTTCATTCCAAACTGCTGCACCAATACTTGCTGTTCAATCTTCAGCTGCATTACCTAATGGTACATTACAAAATGGTACTAGTGTAATTGATCCAAAAACTGGTAAGCTTAATTTCGTAGCTGAACCAGCTAAAAAGACATTTAGTTATAAAAAAATAGACTCTGTTGTAGGATTTATTAATGGTATTATTGCATGGGTTAAAAATGTTTTAATCAATGTTATTAATTTTACTACTAAGGGTATTAGAAATATGCTTGGATTAGCACCTGTTGATGAAGATGCATACAAAAAAGAAAAAAGATCAACAGATCCATTTAGTTTAATTGCAAAAGCTAAAAAAGTTGCTGCAATTGAAAGACAGTATGGTTTCGGTACTTTAAAATTAAGTGATGGCGAAAATGCAGGAAAAATTGATGATAAAGCTAAAGCATTAGATAAAAAAATTGATGGCTATATTAGTACAGTAGATGCAAAAGATTTAATTACATCAATGAACGAAGCATCAATATTTGGTGCATTACATACTTTAACAGCTCAAAAAAATCCAGCATTATATTTTAAAGGTGCAGATAAAGATGACAAAACTTATAAAGAATTTGTAAATGTAGATTTATCTAAAGATCTAAGCCAATTAAAAATGTTATTAATTAAATTCTTTGATTTATATGATGATGCAATTGGAACAAATGGAGAAAAATTATTTGATACTTCTGATTTAGAAATGTTATTTAAATCTTTAAATAGAATATTTAATAATATTGAAGATGGTAATCTATCAGATTATGATTATTATGGTAAATTACTTGATGCCGGCAGTATTAAACAATCATATGAAGTAACTGCTCAAAATATTAAAAACTTAACTGATGTATTTAATCAAGTTGAAGCAACAATTAAACAATTATTATTAAATATTAATATTAAATCAGGTATTGCTGCTACATATGATTCAAATAAATTTATATTATTAAGTTCATTAACATTTAAGCAATTATCTGAAATTGCAAAATTAGTTATGACTAAAATTGATGAAGTTAATGTTATGCAAGCTAAATTAGAAATGTTAGGTAGAAAATATGAAAAACTAGTTAAAGAACTAGATAAAGTAAAACAATCTTGGATTTCAGTTGGTGCAGGAATATCTGTTCAAACTGAATTTGAGCGTGCAGTTAAAGACTTATATGATGCTGCTAAATTTTCTTTCCAAACATTAATGTTAAGATTTACAGCATTAGTAAATTATAATTCAATTTTAAAAGATTCTTATATGGTAATTCAAAAATTATCAAAAGTTAATGAAGTTGTAGTAAAAAAACTTGATACAAAATAATAGAAATAATAAAAAAAGATATCATATGATATCTTTTTTATTTTTTTATAGATATTTATAGTTATTGAACAATAAATTATAAATTTGTATAAAGGAGAATTATACATGGAAGAAATAAATAATTATAAATATGAAAGAAAAATTCCAAACATTAATACTGGTCTATCATCAGTTGATGTTGATCAAAGAATTAAACGTGGAGAAGTAAATAAAATAAATCAAAAAAATGAAAATAGTTATATAAAAATTATATTTAGAAATATTTTCACATTTTTTAATTTATTATTGGTATCTATTGCGGCTTTGTTTATGATTGTAATAGGGCCATCTGCAATCGGTAATATATCATTTTTGCTTGTAATGATTACTAATATATTAATCAGCACAATTCAAGAATGTAAATCTAAAAAAACAATATCTAAATTGAAATTAATTACTATACCAAAAACAACAGTTATAAGAAATAGTTCTGAAGAAGTAATTACACCTGAAGATATTGTATTAGATGATATTGTTAAATTAACAAGTGGAGATCAAATACCTGCAGATTGTACTGTTATTAATGGTTATATTGAAGTTAATGAGTCAATGCTTACTGGTGAATCAGATTCAATTAAAAAGCATGAAGGCGCATTTTTATATGGTGGATCATTTGTAACATCAGGGTCATGTTATGCTGTTGTTGATAAGGTCGGCAATGATACATATATGTCATCAATTGAAAATAAAGCAAAAAAATTTAATAGACCAAAATCAAAACTAATTTCATCAATAATGGGTATTATAAAGAAATTAACATTTATTATTATACCATTAGGTTTATTAACATTCTGGCATACATATATATTAAATAATGATGTTAAATCAGCAATTACAGCTGGTGGCACAACAATGGTTGGTATGATACCTGCTGGTATGGTACTTTTATCTAGTGTTGCTATGGCAGCTGGTGTAGTAAAATTATCTAAAAAGAAAACATTATTAAGAGACCTATATTCAGTTGAATCATTAGCTAGAATAGATACATTATGTTTAGATAAAACAGGTACATTAACTGATGGAACAATGACAGTAGAAGATGTAATTGTCTATGATCCAGAGACTGATATTAGATCTCTAATGAGTTCATATTTATCAGCTTTTGAATCAAATAACCAAACATCTGAAGCATTAATAAAGAAATTTGGACGAGATAAACAATATGAAATAATAAATACTATTCCGTTCTCTTCAAAAAGAAAATATTCTGCTGTTGAATTTGAGGATGCATCATATGTATTAGGTGCTCCAGAATTTTTAACTGACGATGAGGCAATATTAAAATTAGCAGAAGATAAAACAAAAGATGGTCTTCGTGTTGTAATATTAATGAAACTTAATGGTAGAATTAAAAACGATGAATTACCAAAAAGAAAAAAGATAATAGCATCATTTGCAATAAGAGATAATATTCGTTTAGAAGTAAAAGATACAATGAAGTGGTTCTCTGAAAATGATGTTGAAATCAGAGTAATATCTGGTGATAATATTAATACTGTTTCATATATTGCAAAGAAATCAGGAATTCCTAATTGGGATAAAGCAGTATCATTAGATACGGTAGATGAAAGAGATATTGAAAAAGTTGTCATGGAAAACTTTATATTTGGTAGAGTAACCCCAGAACAAAAAGCACAAATAGTTGATATTCTTCATGCACATGGACGAACAGTTGCTATTACTGGTGATGGTGTTAATGATGTATTAGCAATGAAGAAATCAGATTGTTCTGTAGCAATGGCAAATGGTTCATCTGCAACAAAGAGTGTTGCAAATGTTGTATTATTAAATTCTAATTTCTCTAATATGCCTGCAACAGTTATGGAAGGCCGTAGAGTTGTAAATAATATACAACGTTCTTCAACATTATTCTTAATGAAAACATTCTTTGTAATGTTTATTAGTTTATATTGTTTATTACTTGGATTTGCAATGCCAATAGAAACATCTATTCTTGGTATAGTAAATATATTAATAACAGGATTAAGTTCTACCATTTTATCAATTGAACCATCAAATGCTAGAATAACCGGTGAATTTACTCGAAATGTATTAGGTAAAGCAATTCCGGCAGGATTCTTTATGTTTATGCCATTATTATTCTTATATGGCTATGCATTTGCAGTATGTGGTATTAATATACCTGCAATAAATGCATTTATACAAACTAAAATACCTGTAATGGCTTTATTAATCATTATAAGTGGATTTATTATATTCTATAAGGTATGTACTCCATTTAATAGATTTAGACGAATACTTTATGTTACAATGTTATCAATTGCTGTATTTTTAGTATTATCATTCCCACAATTCTTCTTACAAAACAGTACAGACTTCTGGGGATCTATGTTAGCTAAATATGATAATCTAGGAACATTACAAGCATATTGGAATATAATAAAAGATTCATTCCATTCAATATTCTCATTTGAATTGTTCAGATCATTTACTGGTATAGATTGGGGATTAATAGTCGGATTTGGCATATTTAGTTTCGTATTATATTATATATCAGATATTTTAATAAGTAGAGTATTACGAATAAAGATGTTCAGTAATATATTAGAAGAAAATAATTAAAAAAAAGAAATCGTTTAGGCTAGGAACTAAATGATTTCTTTTATTTCTTGGGTATTTTAACTTTTTTTATTCTAACTTTACATTTATCTTTCTTACTAGTTGTAAAAGTTAAAATACCCTTTCCCGCGATTGGAGCCGAAAATTTATCTCCAATATCCTTCATGACATTCACCTCTATTTCTTTACAACAGTGAATGACATCTTGCCTTTACCAGCAACTGGCAGAGACAATACTTTTAATATCTCTTTTGCCTTTTTAGCTGGGAGGAGCTTCTTCATAATATCACATCCTTTTTGAATAAGTTGAATAAGCATCGTCGTTCTTATTCATTTTAATAATATATATGTTAAAATAATCAAAAAATAAAAATATGGAATAGATTAACTATTCCATATTTCTTTTATTTGTTGTCCTAATTCAACCAATACTTTATTTACATATAATGTAGAATAAATATCTGCTGTCATTCTTGAAATTACACCAGTAGGAGTAAGAATTGCTTCTATTTCATTTTCTGGACGATATGTAGATAAAGGAGATTCATCATCAGACATAACTTTTGATACAACACCTTTTAATGCTGTTTGGAAACTTAATTTATCTCCAATGCCCATCTCATCAAAATATTCAATATAGAAGTTAATTAATACACCATCATACTCTGTACCTTCAATTTTTTTATTGGTTTGCATTTCTGTTGGTTGTAATTTTAAACTACTTGTTTTAACACCAAGTTTTTCTAATTTCTTTCGTCTCTTTATAATATTATTATTATAATTCGTAATAAGTTGTTGTAATGATGGACTTAACTCTTCAAATGGATGATTGTAATATATTCTTATATCTACTATATCACCAGAATACTTACTCTTAACACTTTCTTGTGTATAATCCTGGATAATACTAGCATCTAATTTAGCATATAGACTTTGCATAATATCAGCAGATATACTATCACCACTTGATGTAAATGTCATTAAATTTTCACCACTTTCAATTTCATCACCGACATTTTTAATTTCATGAATAATTGTAGTAGCATCTAATGAAACTGCCTTACATGTAGTAATACGTGTAGCACATTTTCTAGATAATTTTTCTGTAATTGCAGTAGAGTCTTCAAATGCAAAATCTCCTGCAGTAATAGCAATTTTTGCTAATGTTGCTGGACAGAAATCAACATCATCACCTTTACCCTTAAAGAATGATGGATTATATGCAATAACATCATATTTCTTAAATCTTTCACTTTGTTTAAATGCAATTAAGAATGTTTGTTTTATATAGAAACCAGAGTTAGAGTTTTTAACCAATACTTCATTTAAGTCAATAGCGTCTCTAGTTCCATCATCATATAATAAAATAGCAACTTTATTTGCTTCATCAATTTCTTCAACTATACCATTTTGTTTAGCTTTAAAACAGAAGTCGTCTGAAATCATATATGCTATTTCTTTATTAGCTCCAGAACCGAATAATTGCTTACTCATTACTTGTACAGGTACTGTATGCTTTGTTTGAGCAACTTGCATGGCAGCACGTGGAGCATCTGCTTGTGCAGCTGTAAATGGTGATAATAATTCTGCTGCAGATAGCATGTTTGCAGCATTTAATTCTTTAATATTACTATTATTTACATAACCACGTACAGATGTTAATTCTGGAGAGAATACTAGTCCTCTGGTAATACCAACTGATCCTGAGTAAGGAGTTGAGTTACCAGAAATAAATCCGACCATTGAATCTGAATAAGAACGCATTTCTAGTGTATATGCTTTATCTAGATTTACTCCTTTATAACCTTTAGCAGTTAATGCATATGCATTTTCAAGTTCCATTATAGGATTTAACATTGATGTAGTATTAATATTTGGTTGTCCAATTAATGTTTGAATAACTTCACTTTTATTAATTGATAAGTTTGTTGGATTACCATTTAATTTATATTGTTGATATTTTTTATATGCTTCAGATAATTTACCATATAAAACAGCTGCAATAATTTCATTTCCACGAATTCTCCAGTTCTTCATATCATTTAATGGTAAGCATGCATTATTAATTAATAAATTATTTGCATATAATAACAAATCAATAATATTTGTTGGTTGATGTTGTTCTATTAGAATTTCTTTAGTAATAGGGTCAATCATCTTTTCAATGTTAATTTGGAACATGTTTTTAGCATAACGTGGTTGTCCTAATTTATCAACTAAATAATCCATGTATGGATCATCTTTTTCAAAATCTTCAAAATCATAATTTTCAGTATCTAAAATATATAATGCATTTAATAATAATGTATTTTGAATTTTATCTTCATAATACATGTATTTGTCTTTAAATTTTACTTCTACCCAATTATGACCTAAAGCTAAACGTTTTTCACTAATTTGATAATTTACTTTATGACGTTTTAAAATATCTTGTAATCCATTCATCAAACCAGTTAAAACAATAATTGGCATTACAACTGTTAAGAATTTAACTGTTGTATATATGAACGATTTACCGATAGATGGTAAATTATCTTCTCTAACAAATAAAACCTTTCTTAATAAGAATTCAAATAAATTCATATTTTCAGATTCTATTTTTTGTATATGATTTTCTACAAATGCATGGAATACTTCAGTATTCTTAATAAAGTAGAAATCATTCTTATCACCTAATGCAAATGGAGTCATGTCTGATGTAATAAAATCTTCATCAAATTCATAACTTTCGATATGCTCTTGAATTACTTGTCTATTAAAAATAACATCAATATCCTTAGATTCAATTCTAGAAATTGATGATGATAGTTCTTCATATTCAAAGTCGTTATCAAAACCTGAATTAATTAAACTATTGTCACCATAATAAATCTTTACATCTTTATTATCATAAGTTTTTAATATTTTTAATAAATATACATTACGTCTAGATAATTTACTACCCCTACGTTCAATTGTCATTTTTTGATATGATGTAGTAATTTCGACACGATCATATTTTGTTTTAACAATTGGAAGACGATATAATTGTTTTGCAATAGTATATTTATTACCACCAATATATAAATAATGGTCATCAATAATTTTAGGTATATCTAGTTGGAATGATAATGCTTGATTTTCATCTGTTTTATACTGAACTTTAACTGTTTCTTTTTCATTAAAATCATCAGAGGTATCAACATATTCAATATTTGTTACAGCAATAGGTGAGAAATTTTCTTGTGAGAATGATGAAATCGCATTGTTTATATCTCTTTTTAAATATTTTGAATTATATTCTCTATCCATTGCTGGTAATGCAGATTTCTTAATTCTTTCATCTAATCTTACGCTTGTTTGGAATTCTGCTTTATCAAATGTGTTTTCTTCATCACTAGACATTATTGAAGATACTTTATCTAATGCAGCAACTTCTTTTTCTAGTTGTTTAGATAAGTTTTCAGCCTTTATGTTACGACTTCTCTTATTCTCAATATATTTAATAGTAGATAATTTTAATTCATCATCAGTATCTATTTTATTTACAAGATCATTGAAAGATAGTTGAGATGCTTCTGGACTATTTAAAACACTGTCAATTTTCTTATCAATCTTCATCATTAAGATACGGTCTTCTTTTGTTGTTTCTTCAAAGTCATTAACATTATGTGCTTTTAACTGTTTAGCAACTCGTTTAAATACTTCATTTTTTATTTTTTCTTTTACATCTTCTTCATAATCTTCATCTGATTGTGTTGAATCATCATCGTCAATATCATCTAATGTTTCTCCATCAACGCCACCAACGAAATTATTCAATCTGGCAAGTCTCATACGAATATCACCAAAGTTTTTTTCAACTGATTCATCATTTGGATCAATTGACATTAATATACCTGATGCACTATTAAAGATAAAAATTCTTTCAAATCTTTTATAATAATTTGCTTTACCATCATTTAAATCTTTTAAAAATAGCATCAATGGATTAGTAGTCATTCTAGCAGCACTTTTAATTGTTTGATTAAAATCATCAATAAATGCATCTAATGTAAATACTAAATATGCCTTATCATATCCAACTTCATCCATATGTGCATTTAATTCTGTGTGCATGTATTCTCTAATAGAACTCATCGCAGCAATACCAGCTTTTATTCTTGTTGCTGTCTTTGCTGTTTCAATATATTCATTTGAAACATCCCATAAGAAGTTTTTACCTCCGAATAATGTTGGATTAATTTTACAATACATGATACGACCATTTGTTTTATCTTTTAAATCCCCAAATAATTGTGAAACATCATATTTTACAACAGCACGTTTCAATGGACGAATTATTCTTGGAGAATATGCTCTCATTATTTGTTGTGGTCTAAATAGTTCTGATTTAATAGTATTATATAATGAGTCTTTGTTATCTGTTAAAATAAAAACTAAATTACCATCTGTTCTTTTAGCAGTATCAAAGTTTAATGTACGATTTTTTAATAATCTATTAAGTCTTATATCTTTTGGAGCTTGGAACATTTATATCAATTCCTTTCTTGCTTTTTTACATATAATAAATTGTTCAAGGGTATAAAAATTAACAAGAAAAAAAAGACAAAGTTATACTTTGTCTTTAAAATCCTATTGTTATAAATTGCTTTTTCTCATCAACTTCAATGATATCACCTAAACAATAACGTCTAGAATTTTTATCCCAAAAACCTAATTCTGGAATTACTGAACGTTTAAAAATTGATACAAATGGTAATCCATTGGTTTTCATTGAATTTTTAGTACATGCATATGTATCATAAAAATCATCTAAATATTGCACTTCAAATTTATCCGGATTAATAACTAAATCAATTGTTTTTGCAACTTTATCTGCATCAACGGGAGAGAAAGATTTTTCAAACATATTATCCCAATCTTCTCCAGTCCAGTCATCTAAAGATTTATTGCCTAGATATAGTTTAATAATATGTCCATAAGACTCATAATCAATTATTTTATATTCCATCTTAAATGACTCCTTTTACTATTTATTAAAAAATCTATTGCTTCATTCATTAATTCATTTTTCTCATTCTTAATAAATCCATTCATAACACCAAGATATAAATATGACATTAAATCAAAATATGAACAATCAATACTTACTACTTTTGTTATATCATCAATAGAAATATTTAATGTTTTAAATTTTTCTGCAAGTAAATCATTTGATTGTTTAGTATTTTCTAAGAAATGCTCTAATTTAATTAATGTTCTATTTAATAATGGATATGTGAATGAATTTTGTGGGGTATCATTTCTTAATTGAATAGATATTAATAAATATAATTTTATTAATTGAATAATGTCACTATTATCAAAATTATAGCTTGATGCTTCATTTACAATTAATGGCTTTGTAACTATAAATAATTCTTCAGTCCTTCTAATAGAATCTTTATCTCTATACGTTAATGGACAATTTAATAATAAATGAATTATACATAATGCACGATTACATATATTAACATCTACATATGGCATTAAACTTTCTAATTTAACTAATGCAATTTTTATAACATCCATTCCATTAGAAACACTAGATTTAATTTTAGCATTTGCATAATTTTCTAATCCAAAAGATAATGCAGTTAATATTGATGTAATTACTAAAATTGCTGCAGATTTATTAGTATTACTTAAATTTGCTAATATACCATCATTTAATGATCTATTTGTAAATTTTAAAATATTTAATAAATCTAATAATTGATTATATGCATTTGATGCAATAAAATCATTTGATTCATATGTTTTATCTTCACCATAAATTGTACATGGGAATAATTTATGAATTAAATAATTAATACATTTTCTTCCATATATTGGAATATACATTTGAGTTTTGTCATTATATGGTGTATCAAAATATGTATTTGATATCTCATCAATTATTTTAATTGTATTTGTTTTTAATAAGCCACCCAACAATATTGTCATTGCAACATCATATGAATATTTTGAAAATGTGGTATCAATTGATCTTTCATATGCTTTTTCAAATGTCGAAGATTCAAATAAAAAGCATTTATTACTTTCCATTTTCTTATTATAATGCGCCTTTCCATGCTCATAATAATGACGTTCGCTATTTTCATATTCACCAACAGTTGTTATTAAAGCAGATTTGCCATAATAATTTCTTTCATATGTACTAACATATCGTTCTAATATTATATCCATTAAATATTCAAATGATAAAGAATTTAATACATTATTATAAGGATGATAATTTATCTCATCAATTAATATATTATAATAATAATTTCTGGCTATATTATCATTATAACTACTAGAATTACTACTTCTGCTTTTTTCTCTTATACCAAATGTTGATAGTTTCATATCGTCACCAAAAGGATGAGGATCACCAGTATCACATTTAGCTTCTAACCATGTAGAAATACCATAATCATATACTACACAATCCAATCCTAAATAATTATGAATTAAATGTAGATATATATCTTTAATATTATTACATATATGTATATTAACAAAAATATCATCCACTTTAAATGGACAAGATTTTGAAATATGGTTGTCCTCAGCTAATGAAATATTACCAGAGAGATCACATATATCAACATTATGTGATAATTTTTTACTTAATACATAATAGTCAAAATCTGTTGTATAAATATTTAATTCCTTTACATCTTTGTCCATAAGATGAAAATATTTTCTAACAAAATCTCCTTGAATTATACATGGAATCTTTAAATCACAAATTGTATTTAAAATGGTTGTTATATTTTGTGGAAATACATCATGAGATGCTCTATCAGATTCTATTATTGCAAAATATTTAAATAAATTACTCATATTTTACCTCCTTTAAAAATACATCTTCAATAAAATTACTATGATATTTATTAAATATTTTTTCTGTGTTTATATCAATTGTTATTTTATTTAGATATTCACTAAATTTAGAATGATTAGTAACTAAATAATCTAATTTTTCTTTAAGTTCTTCTATTAATATAGGAATATCAATAGTATTTCTTTTTAATAAAAATTCCTTAGCTGTTGTATTTTCTGCATCTGATAGAGAATATGCATCTATATAATTGCATACTATATTTAATAATTTCTCAATTAAAGTAAAAAAATATTCTTTAATTTCTTCTTGCTCTGCATCAGTTTTAATTGAATATCTATTATATAATTTTGTTATATAATCTAAAATATTGAATGAGAACATTTTATATCTATCATAATATCCACTATTATTTTTTATATTAAGAATGTTTTTTCCTAAATCTGTTATATAAATAAAATCATTTGATGCTAATAGTCTTATGCAATCTAAATCATTCATTAATAAACCATCAAAAAATCTAGATACCGAATAGATAATTGTATCTGTTTCTTTATCATTATATATAGTTAATTTATTAGAATCGAGACCAAGAATATCTTGATCATTACCAAGTGTTATACCTCGTAATGCATATTTTGAATGTTCAGTTTGTATATAACTTAATAAAATTATATTATTACCTAAAAACTCATCTTCATAAAGAAAACTATAAGCAGGAGAATGAATTATTTTATTTAATATGGCATCCATTATTTAAATATAGCCTCCCAACATTTATTACATATACCTGTATTTAATAGTTCTCTTTTTTCTGGTTTCCAATTTGGAAATACATCCTGAACACATTCATTTGCTAATCTAGGTAATTTTTTATATTCTTCATCTGTAAGTTCTACAGCATATTCATTCTTACAAAATGGGCATGTACGTTTTAATATTTTCATTTATTTTCCTCCTCCTTCTTTTTTAGCTTCATATAATTCATCCAGTATTTCAATATAATTTTCTTTACATGGATATACTGTTATTAAAGTATATGATCTAGATGCTTTAGCAACTTTATACACATATACATTTCCTAAATAATATGTTTTTTTAGTTTCAGTATTACCTTTAGTTAATCCTTGCATATATGTTACTAAATTATTTATTTCTGGGTATATTTCTTTTTTTATTTTTTTAACATCTGCTAATTTTACACCTTTCTTAATAGCAAAGCTAAAAGTTTTAGTTAATTCTTGTTTCTTTCTACTATCTAATCTTTCCCATGAACGATCAATTGAATGATCAGATAATGTTATTTTAGTTCCACTATGATTTCTTGACATTTGTTTCCCTCTTACAAGTCCTAACTAAATAATAATAATCCCCAAAAATATCTTTTTCTTTAGATGCTTCGATAAAAACTTTATCACCAACTTTTAATTTCTTATCTTTATTTGTTGGAAATAAAAATTCAAAATCTGAAGTATCTAGCATAAAAACATCACCATTGATGTTTTTAATAGATCCAAAAAATTCCACTTTATCCTCTCCTTTCTTTCAGATCTCTATAAAAATAATATATAAATAAGGAAGAAATTATTCTTCCTTATTTATTTGTTTAAATTTTATCTTTTTAATTTTATTAGATAAATCTTTTGGAATAATGATACCTTTAGATTTTGCTTCTTTAATTAATTCATTAATACGTTTAAGTGCTCCAGCTCGATTATTATTGACTTGTATTTTTTCTGATTCACTCATATCAGCTTTGACAACATATTGTTCAGTATAAAGTCTTACTAATACATTTAATGTATCAATTAAAATCTCATTATCAAAAGCATCATTTTTAACTGCATGTGCTATTTTAATCACCATCCACTGCTAGAGGATTGATATCTGTTTGTTCTTTTAATTTCTTAAAATCTGCTTCTGAATATGCAGTTTTACAATCAGGATATCTATTGCATGCATAGAATGCCTTGCCTTTTGATTTCCCCTTTAATGCAACTTTTTTAACTAACTTACCTATTTTACAAACAGGACAAGTTAATGTATCTTCTTCTGACTCTTCTTTAACAATCTTTTCAATATAACGGCATCTAGGGAAACCACTACATCCATAAAAGTCACCATAAGCTCCATGGCGTATTGCTAATTGCTTTCCACATTTTGGGCAAAGTTTTTCAGATAATACTGCCTTTGGCTTTTGAGAATCTGCCTTTGATGCTTCTGTTAATAGTGGCTTAAATTCAGCCCAGAAATCACTTAATACTTGAATATCGGTAAGCTCACCCGTGGCGATTTTATCTAATTTTTCTTCTAATTCTGCAGTATATGTATAGTTTATTACTGCATCAAAATGATCTTCTGTAAATTCATTAACATGTAATCCCTTATCAATAGCCCTTATGGTTTTACCTTCTACTACAGTATAACCACGTTTTTCATCCGTAACAACACCTGCCATTGATGCATATGTTGATGGACGACCAATTTTTAGTTCTTCTAATTTCTTAATTAGTGATGCCTCAGTATATCTTGATGGAGGATTAGTTTTCTTTTTAATTACTTCTAATTCTCTATCCTGAATCTTTTCTCCAACTAAGAAACTAGGAACTATATTTTTTTCTTCATCATCTGCAATATATAATAATTGAAATCCGTCGAATTTAATTTTATGACCAGTTAGAACAAAATTATGATTACCATTTTTAATTTCTATATTAGTATCTACTATTATAGAATCGGCCATAAGAGATGAAACGCATCTATTATATATAAGAGCATATACTCTTAATTCTGGTCCATATAATTCTCCGGTTTGCTTAAGAAACTCTGGTGTTTTCGTAACATCGGTACATCTTATTGCTTCATGGGCGTCCTGTACATTTTCGGCTGTGCCCTTTTTCTTTTTACTTACTTTTACTCCACTATAATATTGTTCGCCGAAATTTCCTATAATATAATCCTTTGCTGAGCTTATAAATTCATCGCTCATTCTAGTGGAATCTGTTCTTAAATATGTTATATAACCATTTTCAAATAATGATTGTGCATATTGCATTGTAGCTTTTGGTGAGTAGCCTAACTTACTACTACACTCTTGCTGTAATGAAGAAGTGATAAATGGTGGTTTTGCTGTAACTTTTCTATCTTTTGAAAGTACATTGCTTACGACATAGTTTCCTGGAATACATTCTGATACAACCTTTATAGCATCTTTTTCTGTTGGAACAGATGTTAATTTCTTAGCATCAGTTCCTTTATATTGCGCCCTATATGTTCCACCATCTTTTAATAATGGTAAATATATTTCATAATATTCTTTAGACACAAATGCATTAATCTCTTTTTCTCTATCACATACTATTTTTAATGCTACAGATTGTACTCTACCACCAGATTTACCACCAGTTTTTATTAATAAAATTGTGGATATTCTATACCCCATAATTTTATCTAACTTAGCTCTACATAATGCTGACAGTGCTTTATTCACATTTAAATCGCCAGCATTCTTTAAACCTTCTAATACAGAAGATTTAGTTATCTCTTTAAATACTGCTCTCTTAACTTTTTTTGCAGGCAATTTAAGTACTTCTCTTAAATGCCATGCAATAGCTTCTCCTTCATTATCATCATCAGACGCTAGATAAACAACTTCTGCTTCCTTTGCTGCCTTCTTTAATTCTGAGACAACTTCTTTTTTCTTAGCAGAAATAATCCAATCGGTCTCAAAATTATTATCATAATCGACTCCAATTTTATATTTACCAGAATCGTTTATTTCTCTAATATGACCGAAGGATGCCATTACTTTGTAGTCTCTACCAACAAATTCTTGTATATGTTTTACTTTATTTGGTGATTCTACAATTATAAGATACTTACTCATTATTTAGAAGTATTAGGAACTTTCTTTCCATTTTCTAAATATTTATCAATTGCGTCTTGAGTATAATAACGATGTGAATTAATTGTTATAGCTTCGATTAAACCAAGCTTATAATGATTTTTTAGTGTTGCTGTAGTTATGCCTAATAACTTTGCAACTTCTGAACTTTTATATAATTTTTTAGTTTCCATTCATTCATCCTCGTTTCTTTCTTATAGTATATTGTTCTATAAAAAAGTATAAATTTTTATAAAAAAATAAATAAATGAATAAAAAAAAGACAGAACAAAAGCGTTCTGTCTTATTATACGTTTTTACTTTATCATTATTATTACCACTCAAAAGTGTCTAAATCAACTTTTGAAGCGGTAAGTTTATTTTGTGGGTCAGATTGTTTTGTTTTAATAATGATATTTAAAACACCATTTTTGCAATCATATGCAATGTTGTCAATCTTCTCTTTAATCATTAAATTACTAGAAATATTGACACTATATTCGAAATCATTAATCTCATTTTTCTTCTTACCAGAAATATTAATTCTAGGGAATAATCTAACACCAGATTCTGGTTGATCAAGTGTTACTTCAATAGAATCATTGTCTAATCCAATAGCATTGACTACTAATAGATATCCTTTATTGTCTTTTCTGTAGAGTCTATACTTATCTACTTCTTTGAATGGTCTTGTATAGTTACCAAATACCTCTTCTATCATATCGTTAAAAGTTGTTACATAGTTATACATAAAAAATTCTCCTTCTAAAATAAAAATAAAATTTGTTGCCATAAAAAAATATGGACTTTAAAAAATAAAAAGTTAAAATAAAAATAAAAACGTATAAGATATATTTCTATATCTAATATATTGTTCTATTAATTTTTTTAAAAAAAGAAAAAAATTAGCACTCATATAAGATGAGTGCTAATTTATTAATTCTTTGATTTTATTAATTCATCTAAATCATTATATATTTCTTCAGTTGATGGTAACATGAAGAACTTTTCTCCTAATGCTGACCAGTTTTGACTAATAATTTCATCAGTTAATGTTGGTCCTAGGTCATTAGTTTCACCGGCATTCTTTTCAGATTCTTCTACATCATCTTCATCTTCATCTTCTAAAGCATCTTCATCTTTATCAGATAATGTAAATAAACCAAAATAATCATATTTTTCTTTTAGTCTTTTCTTTAACATATCATCACGAATAAAGAATTTTCCTACTTCAGTTAATGAGTCAAGATTATATGCTCTAATAATACTTGGATATAATGATGATAAGTCTTGGTCACCAACCCATCTAAATAAATGCATTGATTGGAACCCATCAAATATTGTATCACCAACAGAACTATTAAGCATTGGATCTGAAACTACAGCACCAAATTTATCTTTCTTTTCAAATAATTCTGCATATTCTGCAGTTGGTTCTAATGCTTTTCTTTCACCTAAGAAATCAATCTTAAAACTATCTGGTGGTGTAAATTGTTTTCCTGTTGCTGGATCAGTTCTTTTAGAATAATAAACCTGATTTTTATTACAGTTCATTACATAATGTTCCATACGAGCATATTTATTAACAAAGTTTGTTAATGATATTGATTTAAAGAATACTTTTTCTTTTCTTGTATTAGTGATTTCACTAAGACGTTGAAGAGTATCAATATCTAGATTTACTTTCTCTAATAATTTTAAAAGTAAAACATCTCGAACGTTATATTCATAGAATTGAGAAAACTTAACCCATGCTAAGTTCTTAATTGTTTGTCCTGGATAGAATGGAAGTTTATGTTTATTTAATAATAATTCTGCAATAAAGTCTAATTTATATGAATCCTTTTTACCTTCACTAGCATGAATTACTGCAAAATAATATTCCATATCAAACCAGTTTATACCATCTAATACATTATAAAAGTCTAATCTTTTTCCAGTCTTTTCCTTTTTATTAGCTTGATACTTAGCATATGCTGGAACATCAATATCATCAAAATGTCTATACTTTTCATCACAAATAGCTCTGCATGCTTCCATTTGAGCTAATTTATATGCAGATAATTTATTTTGTTTAGCATATTCTCTAATTGATTGTTTTTGTTGATAAAGGTATGCTAAACGATTTTGTAATGTCATAGCATCAAAACATTCGTTCCAGGCGCCTAAATAATCAGGATCAATTTCATGAAGTTTAGCAAAGAATCTTTCAATACATTCTTCTTCACTATCACAAAAATAGATAAAAGAATTAACTATTTCTTCTGTATCTTCAGCATGAATTTTATCTAATACTTCATTTCTAAATTGCTCTGCATTTTCTTTAAATTCTTGTAATGATTTATTATTTTTATTATTTACAACCCATGAATGAATTATATTAGTTTTATCATCAATAAGAGTTATAATATTTACTGGGCATGGTGCAACTTCTTCTTCTGGGAATCCCATATATCCAATTGTGCCATCAATGTTTTTCTTAAATCCATTTGGCATTAGATCAACTTCGATATCGAAGTAGCATTTATGGATTTGATATTCTGGATCTGGTTCGTATTCTTCTTGAAAGAATGAAATAATACGATCCTGTAAATTCATATCAGCATCATATATTAATGGATGTCTAAATAAATTTTTCATTTCATATGAATTTTCTCCAGAGTGTAATAACGTTTTATCATAAAATGATAATGTATTTGTTTTAATTGCAATATCACGATATAATAAATCATTATAAACCGTAACTTTCTGCACCTTATCTTCAGGAATATATAGTGGTGGAGCATACGCTTCATCACTATCTCTATCCTTTAATATATAATAAGATACAAGAGGACGGTCATATATCTTAACTTGCTTTTTACCATTCTCATCACGATACCAAACAAGAACTACATCATACTCTTGTCCATTCTTAGTTTTTCTTTTTCCTTGATATGTTTTGATAATGGTTCCTATTTTCTTTTCTTTTTCTTCCAATTATAATCAATCCTTTCAAATTAATAATTAATTGTTTATGGATCTTTTTTTAAAAATTATTTGTCTCCACTTAATAATTGGTTATTATTTACTTTCATTAAATAAGAATTATTTGCTGCAATAACACGTCCATTAGTTCTTTGATTTACTGAAATCTTAGATAATGCATCTAAAGAGTTTTCCATACATGCATCAATTTCATCTGCATAATGAATAATTATTGCTTCTAATGTTGCTGGATTTGAAGGTGATCCTTTATCAGCACTTCCATGATGAGAACTAATAAAACTAATTAATTGTAAAATAATCGGATCTGTCATATCATATCCTAGACTATTCGCAATTGAAGTTAGTAATGATATACCCATAGGAATATGTCCCATGAAGCATCCTTCATATGTAGTTCCACCTTCATTTGTATATTCATATATTTTTCCGATATCATGAAGTATTGATCCTGCAATTACCATTTCTATAGAAGTATATTGATAATATTGTCTATATAATGACATTGCAATCTTTGTAACACCTAATGTATGTTTTGCTAATCCACCAATATAGTTATGATGTACTTTACTTGCAGCAGGTCTTGTATAAAATTCTGGAATATTTAAAACAATATTTAAAATATCCTTTAATTTCTTACTTGTTATATATTTAGTAACTATTCCTTCAAGTTCAGCTTTTACTACATTAGTATTAACCTCATCGCGTTTTGATTTAACATTTGAAATCATCTCAGTTTTAAAACAAGATTGAACCTTTAGTTGAAGTTCATTATTAAATACACTTGGAACACAATTAAATGTATATACATTTAATTCGTTTTCTGCCATCTTAATTATTGCAGATAAACCAAAATCCCATGTTGCCGCAGTTACAGATTCACCAGAATCTTCAAGACAAAGCATGAATTTAATTGGTTGTCTTGATTCTGGATTACCATCAAATAATACTTCAGTAACAGTTGCATTAATTGAAAATACTGTTTTAGTATCATCTCTATTAATCTCAGCAAGTGATTTATATTGTATATTATTCAAATTTATCATCCTTTCTGGAAAAATAATTAGACAAGATTGTCTTGTCTAATTATTTTCTTCATTTAAAATCTTATCTATCTCTTCATCTAAGCCATCTTCTGATAATAATGTATCGATAGCTTCTTGATGCTTAAGGGCTTTTTCCTTTTCTGCTTTGATAAAATCAGATAATTCTTTAGCCATTGATGCTTCTTCTTCATCATCACCAGAAACATCCTTCATAGCATAATCGAGAATTTGTTTTTTTAATTTATATTTACTTTCAGCTAAACTTTGCATTTGATTTAATAGACCAATTTCGTTTGCAGTATGTTCAGCTAATTGCATTTGAGTACCTTTTGTAGTTACACTATATTGAGATAAGTCATCAATTTTTTGTTCTGTACTCGCTGCCATTTTTTTTGTTTTTTTCAAACATTCATCATAGATTTCATTTATTTCTTTAAAATAATCAGCGTAATCTTCTAATGATTCTTTAATTTGTTCTGTTTTCTTCGCCATAAATATCACCTCTATTTATAATGAATTGTTCGAGGCAATATTTTTATAATTATTCACTAATAGTTGATACTAATGTTATTTCCATACTATTTTCTCTTAGTCTATTTAATACATACTCTTCATTAATCTCAGATTTTACACCGGATAGTTCAATGATTTGGTTAAGATTTAATGATTTAATAAATTTTTCTAAGAATGTATAATATGTATCATTAAAATGTAAATCATAATTTATATCAGTTGCAAAATATGATGTATCTTTATTTGTAAATCTGTCAAAATCACCATTATATTTTCCTTTAGCAACCATATCATTATACATAGCTGCCCATTCTGATAAACATAAGTTAATGAAGTTATCACTTGCAAAGAAATTTAAATATTTTATAGCTATATTATGTTTAATAACATCAAATGATTTAAATATAGATGCTGTTGAAAATAGCATGGAATAATAATTAAAATCTTTACGGCTCAATGTGATATCTATGTTCTCATTATAATACATATAATAAGTATCATTTCTATACCAACTATTATCGGTTACCGCATATTTTTTAAATCCATATTTATTTACTAAATATTCATCTACATTTTCAATAGCAGTTGTTAATGAAATAGCCTTAAAGTCATCAAAATTATTTAAATACATATCTAATAAATATAAGAACTTATTTATATTATTAAATGGTGAATACATAGAATGTGTAATTTCTCCATGTATATATTGTTCTAGTCTAGTTTTAAATATCATTTTACTACCAACATATTGAATATTTGGAGCAAATACTGATTCATCTGAATATCTGCAGGTAATCTTATTTATTAGATTATTATTGTTATTGACAAAATCATCTTTTAATGCATATGCTAATAAAAGTGATGGATCTGCAAATACCGTCATATGTTTATCACATATATTATTATTTTTATTATCCTCATTAAATATATTTAATTCTGAAATATTAAGATATTTAATATTAAATTCATCCTTTAATGGATAATCTAATTCTTGATTTATTATACCAATGGGTGTTAATGATAATAATTTAATTCTTAATAAATATTTATATAACTCACAACAATCACTAATATTAACAAGTATGTTGTCTTGTGATTCTTTAGATACTACCTCATTGAAAAGTGATGATAACTCATTTTTAGGATGCATATTAAATATATAATTAATAATTATTCTTAAATAATTACCAAATAATTCTTTAAAATTTGAATCATTTTTATAATCTTTTAGTACATTAAAATATATATTTTCTATAGTATTAAAATTAAGAATCTTATCTATTTCTTTTTCTCTATTATCTTTAATTTCAGTATTTCTAAAAGTCATATATGATACCATATATAATAAATATTTTATTTTATATCTTGGTTCATCTATTTGTTTTAAATTTGTAATCAATATATTAACAAATTTTGTAAAATATTCATATGGATCTAAATAATTATTCATCTCACATAATAATACTGAGCAGTTTTCAATCTTTTTTTGTTTTCTCCAATGGTCATCCTGTAAAATTGATGATATGCAGAATGACTCAATAGAATATTTTAATCCAGGATATTTTTCCCAGAATTCTTTTTGATGTGAGAAACTATAAAATGAATCATCATAATATTTTGATGGTGTTCCGATTAATACTGGTAATACAATATCCATTGCTCTAATATCTTTATTCTCTGCCTTTATTCTATTATTATTATATATACCAGCATCTAAGAATGAAGATATTATAAGCATATCTTTTGATTCTCTTAGGGATTTTATATATTTATTAACATCTTTTTGCCTAAATGATTGTGCTATAAACTCTTTATTATCTTCTAATGTTATATTCTTATTTGTTGCAAGAATATTAAAATTAGAGTAGTTTGCAAATATAATACTATTTGATTCTTTAATAGCACTCATGAAATCTTTAGCATTTTTAGAATATTGTAATACAACATCACATATAGCTCTAACTACAACATCCGAACATATTCTTTGATGTACATCTAATGACAAGAATTCTGTTAGTATTTTTTCAGCAGTATCAAGTCTATTTAATGCTGGTCTGGTATCACATGAATATGAGCCATATGTTATAATATTGTCTGGTTCAGAACTATCTTGTAATAATAAATAATTAAATTTTACATCACCAATAGTATGTCTGAGAATATATGAAAGAGCATTGTCATTATATGGAGTATAATCATAACCATATCGACTTCTTCCAGATAACATATTATTTGCTGTTATATCATCTAATGCATAATGAATATTATAATATTTATTTTTAAGAAGTATATTTTTTAATATACTATACATTTTTTCACTAATTTTTTTATCTAATTCATATACATATCTACCATATTCTGCTAGTTTTTGATGAATATAGAAAAAATATGTTACCTCTGATTTTTCTTCCTCTTTTAATGATTTAAATAATGCTTCTGTTTCTCGATTATTAATAAAATAATTATATACTTTATTGTAAATATAAGACTCAAAAATTTCTGAAGTCAATTCTTCGGAACTTAAGCTATCTATAAAATCATTAATTATTTTAGATTGTGTTAAAATCCACATATAGTTATATTTTGAACTTGGATATAAGACTTCAGTAATATCATCAAATCTTTTTAATTTTTCTATTAATTCCATTATTATTCTCCTGTCTCTTCAAAATTATAAATTACGGTTTTATTTTTCATATACTCTGGATTATTTAACTTCTTTTTTGCTCCAGGTAATGCAATTATATTCATTGGTACTGAATCAAATGCATCATTATGTGAAATAATAAATACTTGTTCAATATCTAATTTACGAATTTGAGAATCAAGGATATTAATAAATGCTTCTCTGTTTCCATCATCTAATGCGCCATCAATCTCATCTAATGATAATACATTAAATCCTTGAATTGATTGTTCAATTAATGCTAATGAAATTGAAATTGTTGTTAATGCAATTTCACCTTGTGATGCATTCTTAATATCAGATTTAATAGAATCTCCTGTTCTAACTTGAATGAAGAAATCTTTTGGACCAGATTCAAAATGAATTTCAAATTTTCCATTAAATGCAATATTTAATAATTCATTTGCAATAATTTCTGTCTTACCTAAATATGCTTTAACATATACTAAAGGAATACCAGATCTTGGATCTAATGCATCCTTTATTATATCATAAACGACATATGTTTCATTTAATTCCTTTTCTTGTTTCTCTAAATCAGCAATATGTCTTAATGCAACTTCAGAGTTAGTTATATCATCAGTAATCTTTGTTTTCTCGGATTGCTTTATTGATAATAACTGAGTTAAATTATTTCTATTTGAAGTTGCTTCAATTTTCTTTGCTGATATATCTTCATATTTATCAATAAGCTTTTTATTAGCTTTTTGTGCATTAGTAATCTTTTCCATTTCATTTAAAGCAGAATTATAATTAGTTAAATCTGTAATATAAACATCTAATGAAAAATTTTCTTGATTTAACTTATCTAATTGCTCTTTCTTATCAGCATATTCAATAGTATTTTTTTCAAGTTGTTTATCTATTTTTTTAATTTCATTAGTATATAAATCTATTACTTCTTTTGAATTATTGATTTTTTCTAATGTATTTGTATTTTGTTTAATTAAATCATTAATATTTAATAATTTATTAAAAGAATCAATATAGATATCAACTTCATGCTTTATTAAATTAAATATTTCTTCTACTTCATTTAATGGCTTAGACATTATTTCTACAATATTACCATAAGTATCAACTTGATATTTATAAATAATATTTTCACTTGCTGATAAATTTTTATAATATGCAGAAGTATTTCTAAATAAATTAATAACCTCATTTATCTGTTCTGCTTTATAATTTAAATCTTCTAAACTTACTTTAATATTTTCTATTTCAACTTCTAGATTTTCTATTTCAGATGGTAGATTTTTATATTTTAATGCATCTGCAATAAATGGACATGAATCAATATTACATTCATGTGGTCTTTTTTCTAAAATATCTAATTTACCAAGATTTGCATTTTTAAATGAACATTCTTTAACCTTTTCATCTTTTAGCTTAGCTGTTTCAGTAATTGTATTTCTAGATAATTCTCTTTGAGCTGTTAATATTCTAGTACAATCACGCTTAAAAAATAATTCAATATTTGTTAATTTTGGATCAATAGTATTAGATTTTAATTGATTATAATTTTGAATTAGAAATTGCATAAATGCAATATATTTATTGAGTAATAATGGAAGACTATTAACATTTACTCCTTCAAAATATTTTATTATATTTAATTTTTCTAATTCTTTTGTAATCTTCTTTTTATTGTTTTCCAATTTAGTTAATTCTTTATTTAAACTATCTGAATTATCATCTGTTCCTGTTGATAGACCATTTAGTTTATATTGATTATTAATTTTTGCATTTTGATATTCAATTGATTTATTTGATAGATCATGAATATCTTTTTCTAATGTCGCTATACTAATCTTATTTTTAACTAATATATCTTTTAATTTTTGAATATTATTTAAATCTGTATTGAAGTTTTCATTATTTATATTTTTAGATTCAATCATTTTAATAGTTGATTGAATTTGTTTTGCTGAATTTTCTAATTCTCCCATAGCATTCTTTAGTTCAATATAATTAATTTCACTCATTTTTGTATTATAGTGTTCAATATTAGCACCAATAATAGCTTCTTCTTTAGATTTAGCAATAATTTCATTTTCGAGAGTCTTTAATTCTTCTTTAATTGTTTCTAAATGTGATGCAATCATTTCAGATTTATCATATTTAGTTAAATCCTTGGCCAAAGATTTAAGCTTATCAGAATCAAGCTTATATTTTTTAGATACAGTGTCATAAACTTTTAGATATTTTTCAACTTCTGAAACAAATGTTGATATATATTCTTTTCTTTTAGTTGTAGAAAAATGAACGAAATTGTCAGTATTTGAACCAATCTTGCCTATATTAAAATATTCTTTAGTTATTCCAAGTTCGTCTCTGACTTTGTCTTCAAATAGTCTAATACCTCCGCCTGGATTTAACTCGACACCATCTTTTTCGATAAAGCTTCCGGCATGCTTACCGTAATAATGTCGTATTTTATAGACTGATTCATCACTTATGATATCAATTTCTTTGCTTCCTTCTTCTCCATAGATAAGCTCTTTTCTATCATCAAATGTTTCTTTAAATGGATGTAATGTTGATAAGATCGTAGATTTTCCACAACCATTTCCTCCATTTAATATAGTAAATTTATTGCCATTATCTGGAAAGAATATTTCTATTTCATCTTTATTCATTCCATCTTTAATACCAATGAAATTTACTAATTTTAATCTAGTGATTCTCATTCTATCACCCTTTCTAAATTTTAATTATATAAGTCGTGCTTTATATAATCGTATATATAATATATATAATAAAAAATTTTTAAAAAAAAGCAGAGATATACTCTGCTTATTATTATTCATTTTCTGCAACAAGATTATATACTTTTGCATCTTCCATATCAAAGAAGAAACTTTCATTTTCTAATGTATCGTCAAGTGCAAATTCCATTTCGGGATTTGACTCTGGATACATTTGTATTAGTATTTTTTCTGATTCATCTGCAAATCTAGAGGACTCTTTTATAATACATTTAACAATTTCTTGCTCTAGAAAAATATTTTCTAATTCTCCTCTAACATATACAACCGTTCCTGGTGCAAATCTTTCTAATTCTTTATCTGTGTCTGCCATTTTGTCATTTCCTCCATTATGTTATCTCTAATTCTAAGTTCAATATCTCTAATTGCACACTCTTGACTTTTTTCAACAGAATCATATATTGGATATTTATCAAAAATATCTTGATAATCTGTTAAATGAGTATTAACTCTGTAGTCAATATCAAGTGATTTAAATATAGGGTTAAAAATATTTGCTAGTTCAAATATTTTTTCTTGTTCCTTTCCATTTCTAAGAACAGGTATTAGTTCCTTTTCTGGATATGATAAATAAGAATGATAATATGCTACCCCGCCTTTTGCAGTAACAATTAAATCAGTAATATCATATTTATCAGCATACCATTCTCTTAAGAATTGAGCTTTTGGCCCAGTTTCTTTATCATTATATTCAAAGGATCTTGCATATCTGTCAATATCTTCTAAATCTAATAATTTATATTTTGTTTCATGAACATTTGCATTAATATAATGCGGATCTTTTAATCTCGAATTATGTAAATGCCCATGAACATTTATAAAGTATCTTGTATCTAGCATCATTGGCTGATGTGATGCATATACTCTATCAGTTAAGGGAATTCCTGTTGGATATACCTCATCAAAGAATTCCCTATAATAATCTGGAGAACGTTCATCATGATTTCCCATGACCAATACTTTATAACATTTTAAATGTTTAATAAAATCTTGCCAATCTTCTCCAAGATCTCCTAATAATAACAATGTATTTCCACCAGAAACACCTTGTTTTATTAATTTCTTTATTGCATTATCATGATCTTCTTGAGATGCAAAATGACTTCTTTCACTTCTCCAAATATCTCCATCATTAAAATGCGGATCAGATATTATCTTAATACGGCCAGGCCAATTTGGAAATACCTTTCTCATTAGTTCTCCTTTCTATCCATTGTGTTTTAATAGATATTCGCGTGAAACATTTTTAAATGAAAGTGTTTCATCAGTTGCTGATCTATATACAAAACCCTCACGCTTAACATTAGGATTAATTTTTGAATATCCATCAGCTTGTAATTTTAATTCTTCCATTGTATCTGGAAGTATATATTCAATATCAATAATTGGAACCCACTCAATATTATCAATCTTACAAGAATCAAATAATGATATCGATTCGATTGGATTTAATCTTCTTACTTTATATTGATTCTTTTCTTTATTTCCTAATTTTAAATTAAATCCTCTAAATTCAAGACCTTTAATTTTATATGGATTACCTTGAATATCTCGACCATATGTTTCACCTTGTAAAATTACAATCTTTGAATTTGTTTCTCTACCAATTTTTACTAATGCATTTTCAATATTATATTGTTTTGCAATAGTATTATATACAGAATCTTCATTTAAGAACATTCTATTATTTCTTGAACAAATTATAAAATTCCATTTTGTTTTCTTGCTATTTAAAAATTCAATAGCATATGTTGATGATGTTCCATCAACTTTTTCTGTAACAATTAAAGGTTGTTTATAATTTAAAATTTCAGGAATATTTTCACATCTTGTTTCATCAGTCTTTTTAATCCAAACAGGAAATTGTTTCTTAAACTTTAATTCCTCTTGTTTCTTTCTTATGAAATATTGTCTAATTTTAGGATGCTTATTAACAAATTTTTCAAACCATTTAAATCTAAACTTTAAAACAATCTTTCTTTCACCTTGTTTTCTTAAGAAGATTTCCTCAGCTGTTTCAATTTTCTTAATTCCTAAAACTTCTGTAACATCACGACCAATTGATAGATCTTCACCTAACTCAGGAAATAATGTGACAGGTAATGCTAGACCTTGTGAGATTACTCCAAATTTATTAAATTTTAATGTTTTAACCTTAAATCCTTTATTAGCTAAAAATGCGAATCTTGCATCAGCATCAGATACCTTTGAATCTATTTCAATATAAACACATTTATCTCCAATGTTAAATTCACCTTTCTTAGCAATTAAATTCCAGCCTAAAACTGTGATTTTTTCAATAGCATCTGCACCATCAATTGATTCAATTGAATTAACCTTTTCAATATGTGCTAATGCTCTATTTTTTTCTTCGTTTTGATCTTTTACTGTATAGATTTCCATTATTTTTATCCTTCTTGTTATCTTTATAATTATAATATAAAATAATGTTTATTATATATATTGCTATAATAATACACACTATTACTAAAAATATTATTCCTAATACCATAGATAATATATCCATAATATCACCTCATAATATTAATACGTAAAAAAATAGAAGCAATTATGCTTCTATTTTTACTACGTCATATCTTGGATCAGATAATACTTTCATCATATATTCATATGGTGTTGTATTTAATGAACCAAGTAAAGTCTTGAAAATTGATGCTGATGCACCAGATACAAGTTGAACGCCTTTCTTTGAAGTATCTGCTAAATGGAAAACCTCTTGACGAGAATTAACATTCCAGAATACAATTCCAGGAATCTTATAACCAGCATCTTCAAACTTAGCTTTTGTAATATCATAAAACTTTGTAAAACCACGTTCAACTGCACTATCAAATTCCATATCTGAAATTATGATTAATGACTTTGGCATATCCTTTTGTGGTGCATTTGCCTTAACAGCAGTATCTAAAATTAACTCCATTGCCTTAATGATGTCTGTAGATCCACCCCAGTCGGCACGCATAGTAGTGCCAATCTTAGCTTTTAATGTAGTTAATTTAGCAAGAGAAACAAATGCGGGTCTAGTGGAGAATGTTAAGAATAAATCTTTAAATGCTCCAACATTATGTTCAGCAAAATAAATTGCTAAACCAACAGCCGTATCAATTGGTTGGCCACCATCCCATGTCATAGAACCAGAGGTATCTGCCATAACCAATACATTGTTTTCTCCATCAATGTAGTTTGGTAAAGCCTTCCATTGCTCTTCTGCTAATGCATCACCTTTCAATGAAGAACGCACTATATCATATGGATATAATACACTAGCATTTACCTTAGTCTTTCCAGCTTTTAAATCTGCAAGATATTTTTGATATCTTTCTGTATCATGACGCATAAATGCTGCTGAATATTTCTTCATTGCATATGCTGGAACTTTAGAGTAATCGATATCAGTATAGTTCTTTTCAACTAACTTAGATTCAACAATATTAATTTTCTTTCTTAATACTGTTAATGCTTTACGATATTCTCTTGGTGTCATATTAAAATGACCATATGTCTTTCTAGCTAATTTCATAGCCTTTCGAGAAGCATTTTCAGATTTTAACCATTTTCCTAATAAAGAAACTTGCTTGTTATTTTTTGCATTTTCAATATCTTCTTTGAATTGATGTAATAAGAAATCATATGCTTCCTTTTCAATTAAAGTGCCATCAAACGCATAACATAAATCCCATCTATTAAACTCAGCAATTAAACCAATATTTAATTTCATTACTTCTGGGTCATTATTAGCTAACCATCTTAGGATCATAGAAGTTGCTCTTCTTTCACCTAAACCTCTACGAATATCAGCAGCATAGAATAAACATTTTAAAGCAATAAGCTTATCTGTATTATATGCTTTTTCAAAAATTTCTAAACACTTTTCTTGATCAAGTGTTCTCATTGCACCAATGGTACCAAATAAATCTACTAAGAAATCATTTGTTGATTTATATGCCTCCATACCATTTTCTGTGACTGTTTCATTTTGTTGAGCCATAGCTCCTTTAATAAATTTGTTCATAATTATTACCTTTCCTTTTCTTTTATTTTTTATAATTTATTAATTTTATTTTGGTGACCCCAGCAGGATTCGAACCTGCGATGGCAGATAGAAAGTCTGCTGACTTAGCCACTTGTCGATGGGGCCAAAAAAAGATGAGATATTACATCTCATCTTTTGGAGGTAGGTATATGTTATAATTATTATCAGATCATATGGCAAATATATAATATGCTCATTCGTGATGTGCTTATATATTTCAGCATGCAAATCCATATGTCCGTAAATCTTTTCAACAATAATTATAACATGCGCATATCTAGATACTTTTTGATTTACTTTTAACCCTAATTTTTAATATTGTTCTTCATGGTATAAAAAATATTTTTTTGATTTTTTGTATTTTGTAACATTGCTGTGTGTATCTAATGCGTATTGTTTATTATGCTAGGTACTTAAAATTAACAGTATTATCCCAAATATAATCGTTATCTTTTAAATTAATCATTGCTGTATGTACCTATATAATAGTAATATGTTTAAGGAATTTACTAGATACAAAAAACTTCACCCTAGTTCTTTTTTTTATTTGCTGTACGTATCTAATCCTTTATTCCTTATTTATTTTTCCCTTCCCAAAATAAGTTACTAGGTACAAAAAATATTTGTGTTGAAGACAAACTTTCTGAAATTTTTTGCTGTATGTACCTATAGGAAAGGAGGTTCTATATTGTATAGAAGATAAGAAAGTAATCAAAGATCATAGATCTTTTTTATTGGAGGAAATCAATTTATTAAATATCTTATATTATTTAATATTTTTCTTTCTTCTATACACAATTATAATATATACTTAAAAATAAATTTATAAATTTAAGTATATATATTTTATTGTTCATATCACTTTTTTTAAAAATATTTTTATTTCTTTTCAGTCTTAATTGAATTCAATATTTTTGAATATTTCTTTTTATCTTCGATAGTATATCTGTCACTTATAAAATCAGAATAATTAATTTTACTTTGTGGGCCAATAATATGTTCTTTATCATCATCAGTAAATTCTAATAATGATAAATATCTACGAACATTAGTAGCAGATATTTTAATCATATTTCTACTAATAATCATTTCATTTAAATCAAAAACATCTTTATTTATCCAATTACTTCTATTTTCCTCTATTCCTCTAATACAGAAATCAGGATATTCTCCACAATAGAATTTAATTGTATTCATCACATATTTACCCCACTCAGGAACATATCCGATTCCAATATCAAATATTGGCACGATTATTAATCTATCTTTACCATAGATTTTTTCTAACATTTCCTTACGTTCGTCAAATGTAAATGGGCATCGTTCAGTTCTAGATTCATTTGAAGATCCTAAAACCACAACGAATTTTTCACATAAATCTAAACCAAGATTAATTAATTGCTCATGGCCTTTATGAACAAATTGAAATCGCCCAACAATAAAACCTAATTTAAATTTTTTCATTATTTCCATCTCCAGTTACTCTATTATTTTAATAAGATAAATTCCAGAATATGAATTATAATTCATAATATATTGAATATTATTTTCTTCACAATAATCTCTGATTTCATTAAATAAATCTTCATCAATTGTTGCTATGATGCCATCAGATGGCAAGGAAGAATATCGCTCAGAATATTCTTCCTTATTAATTACATTATTAAATACTTTATCAAAATGCATAATTATTCAATAATATCAATATGCCACATCTTCATTGCTTCCAATGCGTTCTTATGAGATTCAGGAGTTACACAAGCACAACATCTTTCAACAATTGAAATATGAGATTCTGGGGCTGCGGCCTTAATACCACTAGCTTGATTATCTACGCAGATACCTGTACAATATCCAAAAATCTTAAAATCTAATGTTGGCCCATATTTCTTAACAAGTTTCTTTAGAACTTTACTCCATTTATCATAACCAAAAGATTTCTTATTAATAATCTTTACTTTACATTTATTTTCTTTTTGTTTCTTAAGAACGGCGTCCATAACTTCTTTTTTAATTTGCCATCCTTCAGTTCCTTTGATGCAATGTTCAACTGGTAATCTACTACCTTCCATTGTATTCATATAATTCTTATCATGAGTATCTCTGGTTAAGAAGATATACTTGCCTTTAAAATTATTAATTTCCTCTATAATATTAGGAATTCTTTTAATGGCTTCTTCATTTCTTAATGCTCCATCGATAAAATCATTTTGTACATCTACAATTACTAATACTTCCATAATTATTCTCCTCTTCTTCTTGCAACTGCACTCTTTAAATATTCTAGATATCCTTCATCTTGGCACATTGCTTTTTCAGGATTATCTGAAATTTTTGCAACAGGTCGGTCATTTACATATTGCAATTTAATAACAATATTTAATGGTTCAACACAAGTATCATTAGTAATAAATGTACCGATACCGAATGATACCTTAATTCTATCTTTGAAATATTCATAGATAGCTTGTGCCTTATCAAAGTTTAATGAATCACTAAATAGTAATGTTTTAGTTTTAGGATCAATTCCTAACTTTTCATAATGAGCAATAATCTTTTCGCCCCATTCATAAGGGTCACCTGAGTCATGGCGAACACCACTATAGTGATTTGCTTGTACCTTATCAAAATCCTTTAAGAAACAATCTGTTGTAAGAGTATCTGTTAAAGCAGTACCCAAATCACCTTCATATTCCTCAAACCATTCCTTTAAAGCTACCTTGTTAGACATAGCTACTGGAATGTCCTCAATGCCTTGATACATTTGAACATATTCATGTGCGTATGTACCAATTGGAGTTAAGCCTAATTTATATGCTAAATAAACATTTGATGTACCAACACAATTTTTAGTGTCGATCATTTGCTTAACAACCCATTCTTGGAATTCTCTTGATAGTCTTCTACGACAACCAAATTCAGCAAATTTAAAAGTATATTTATTAGTAACAAGGAAATCTATTACCTTATCAGATGCTCTTTTTACAGCACTATCTTTTAATTCTTGATAATCATACTTCATTCTGAAATATACTTCATTAACAATTTCAAGTAAATAAATTTCAAATGGAGAAACCATCCAAACTGGTCCTTCAATGCTAATCTTTAGTCTGCCATTATCATCTAAAGAAGTTGTTACATAACGTCTTAAAGGTCTATATAATCTTAAAGCTTCTACATAATCATACTTTAAAAATCTAATTGAGTGTAGATAATTAATTTCATCATCAGTAAAACTTAATGTACATAAATGATCAATTTGTGCATTGATTTCATCTAACATTTCATAAGTAAATTTTACATCCTTATTTCTACACTTAAAGATATATTTTCCTCTTAAATTTGGATGCTTGTGAAACATTACTTGTTGCATTGTAAATTTATAAAGATCTGTGTCTAATAGACTAATAACGATTGGTTCTAATTTCATATTTATTTTCCTCTTTTCCTTTTTATAATTATAATGTTAATTTAAAAATATTTAATATTGAAAGCACACCAAGATATCCTGATAATGTTAATTCTAATTCATTATTTTTTACCTTTTTCTGTAAAACAGTTAAAGGAATCTTATGAACTTCAATATCTTCTGTTTCTTCTAAATGTTGAGTACCTTCTTTACTTAACTCAACAATGGCAAACATATTTGCCTCATCAGTCATTCCAGCACAAGCAGCTAATGGATAGTTTTGAATAAGTTTAAATGATTTAACCTCTCCACCAACTTCTTCATTAACCTCTCTTGTAATTGCTGTTTCAAATGACTCATTATTTTCAATTAAACCAGCTGGGAAAGACATTACATATCTTCCCATAGCTGATCTAAATTCTTTTACCATAATGGCATATGGAATTCCATCTTCTACAATATATGTAAAGCATTCAACTGCTGTTGGTTTTACTTTATCAGGATTATTCATAACTAAATCTCTTTCATCATGTCTTGATACAAAGAAATAATTACGAAGTTTTCCATCTGTCATATATTGAGCTGTATAAAATTTTAAGAATTTTTTATCTAAATCCTTTTTTACATTTAATAATTCTTGTGTTTTTAAACTCATACTATTACCTCAAATCCTAATTATGATCTGCCTCATCTAACATTTTAACGGTATTTTCTAAAACAGAATATAATAATGAATCTTTTGGAATATTATATTTTTCACAAAGACCGTCAAATGATAATAATAAATTACCATTGTTTTGTCTTAAAGAAGATGCTTTACAATCACAAAGCATTTCAATAATATCGATAAGTGTCATATCTGCAATACCATTTTTGAAATGTTCAGGGTGATGTCTTTCTTCCCTAAAATGATGATCTAGAGCAGGTTTTAAAGCTAATTTGCATTCATCATATTCAGGAGAACCATATGTTAAATATTTTAACTTTGCATTTTGTTCAGCAAAAAGTTCTACTTCTGGAGAATACAATTTAGACACATCGTGTGTAAATGCTCTTTTTTCTAATAAAGAAATTACATAGAACATAATTTCTTCAACCTTTTTAGTATGTTGAATAGTTTCCCATCTACATTCAAAAATTGACATGTAATCTTCTGGTGTTTCATTCTTCTCTACTAAAAAACGTGTTTTTCCACAACATTCACATTTATCTTCAACATCAAAAAATATTAAATCTTCTGGTTTAGCACCTGGTGCAATTTTACTTAAATAACATTTTTTACAAAAACCCATTTTATCACCTTTTCCTTAATGTTTTCTTTTATGTTTATTATCAAATAAACTAATGAAAAATACTACAATAAATACTAATAATGATATTGCTAGTACTGTAGCAGGGCCGATCCATAATGGAAAAACAACCCAAAACCATGACCAATCAATAACATGTGTTAATTTTAAAATTAAAAATACTATAAATAATATAAACCCTATACCACATCCACCTGATGTAGCGGCAGCTGTTCCTCTTGAATCATTATCGTTCATTATTGCTCTCCTCCATACTTGTATTTTAAATTTTTAAATATTTCTTTATTATCAGCAATATCAATAAATGTATTTAATGCTGAAATTGCTGTATAATTTCTAACATCTTCACGTTCTGGTTCATCAGATGTTAATTTAACATCATATAATTCATTATCATATGCTATTGTCATAAAAACTTCTCCTTGTGGGTGCCCATCATCAGGACCTGGTCCAGATACACCACTAACAGCTATTGCACAGTCTGCATCATATAATTTCATAACTCCTAAACACATCATTCGCGTAGTCTCAAAATTATATGCGCCATTTTTATCTAAGAAGTCTTTATCAACACCTAAAACCTTATTCTTAATTTGATTGGTATAGACAGTTACACCACCCTGATAATACTTACTAATTCCTGGAACTGAACAGATGCGTTCTGAAATCTTTCCAGCAGTTAGAGATTCAGCAACTGCTAACTTCAAATGATTAGTTTCTAGAATTGTTTTTAATCTATTTAAATCATATAATTCAATCATATTATTCACCTTTAAATTCTAATTTCTAAACCTGATTCAAACTTTGGCATTAATGTAACCTTATGTAAATTAGCAGCATGCATTCTATCAATTTTTTCTTTATGTACTAAATTTAAAATTTCGCCAGTTCTAATATATCTATCTAATTCATCATAAGTAAAACCAAGTTTTTCTTCATCAGATTTTCCTGACATTCCATCATCTGGTGTCTTAAAAATTAAATCCTTTAATTCATCATAAATTCCAAGTCTAGTAGCACATACTACACCAACTTGTAATACTTCTGCAACAGTTAAATTTGCTAATGGACTAAAATCTCCGGCACTATCACCAAACTTTGTTGAATATCCAACCCAATCCTCACTTAAATTACAAGTATTAACAACTCGTGTATTTCCTAATATAGCAGCAATACCATATAGTGTTGTCATTCTAACTCTAGCCGGAGTGTTTGTGTCATACATATCACCAAAAGTATTATTTACTCTCATTATTTCTTGCATTCTTTTACTTAATAAAGAACCTTTGCAAAAGTCTTCAAAAGAAGAGTGCCAAATAGCTGATGCTAAATCATTACACACATTACCAATATTAATAATATTAGCATTAATTCCAAGTAATTTGCAAACTTTTTTACTATCATTAATATCCTTTTGCATTCCATTTGGCATCATAACACCAAATACTTTGTCTTTTCCAATTGCTAGAACTGACAACATTGCAGTGATTGTTGAATCTTTACCACCACTAATTCCTATTGCTATATTACAGGTACCGGCTTGTTCTCTAATCCAAGCAATAATATTATCTGTAATTAATTCAGCATTAAATTCATATTTATCATACATCTGCATTATTTATATTCTCCTTTTAGTTATTTAAAATACTATTAAAATCTGATATTTCATTAAATCTGTCTTTATATAATGAATATATGTTAATTAATTTTTTACGAGATGAAGAACTCAATTCTTCATGCTTTAGTAAATATATCATATGATTTACATACCAATCAGTAAAAATATTATCTATTATACTTAATAAATGAGATAACAAATCTACTTGACATGAAATCTTAATTTTCTTAACAACATTTTCCATATATTCATTTATTTTTCCATTATCAATATAATAATTAAACATATTCTTTAATTCTTCTTCATATTTATCGCACGGATCATAATAAATTGCATCAACTATATCTGTTAAAATACGTGCATCACTATCAGGATTAATAGTTATATTATTAGTACTTTTATAATTTGATATAAATCTACTTAATAATTTTACTTGATAATCATTTAATTCTATTACATTAGTCGGATATTCTCTTTCATCTAATGTAAGTAGTAGTGACTTATCTTTAATTGTAGCATTAGTTAATTTAATTATTTCATCAAATGCTTTAGATTTTAATGGAACTAAATCATCATCTAATGCTTCATAATGTGCATCTTTAATAAAAGATTTATGTAATGATTCTGCTAAATCATCACTAGTATCATGCATAATAATACACCATCCTTTTATTTAATTTTTACTTCACCATCCAAATATAACAAACCAAATAAGTTAAAATAACCTGAACAAAATGAATAGATTGATCAGTAATTAAATTTATTTTATGTCTATTTGCTTTAATATCATCAACAGTTGCATGTATTATAAAATTAATAGGAATTAACCACCAAATAAAATTGCCACTAATCATAGTTGGAATCATTATTGATATGCTCCACATCATTGCATGACAAGAAACTGACATTAAATAATCATATTTATATTTTTCATCAGGTGCATGTTGTTCCCACCATTCTTTTTGTTTTAAATTACTTAGACACATTCCTTGCAAAAAGAAATCATCTATAAAATGTGCTAAGAATATTAATGCTAACCACATAATATTATCATTCATCATTACTTTCCTCCTTATTAATTTCTATTGTTATTCTATATCCATTTTTAGAATAACTATTTTTATAAGAATCCAAAGTTTTATTATTCACACCATCAATTATAGTATTAAATACTGCTTGATCTTTAATTCTCTCTTTTAGAGAGTCATATGCATTTTCAAAATAATCATCATTTTCTTTTGTTCTATTTGCTATTTGATATCTATGGTCTAGTAATAATCTTATAGCTCTTAATATTTCTAAATCATCCATAAACTACTCCTTTATATATTTAATCATAGCTTTTGATTTCTTTTGTGAAATATCTTCAGCTTTGTATTTATGAGATAATAATAAAGAGAGAACTTCTTTTGCTTGTTCTCCCTTATTACATATTATCTGACCTTTTATTTTTGTATAATTATTAGTTGTTTTTTCTACATGATTTTTCATAGAAGATACCTCCTTGTTTTTTCATTATGCTAGTTTATATGTTACTTCTTTAAATCCTATGTTGTCGCAGAAAAAATACCTAGAATATCTTGAATCTATATCACGCAACTCAACAATATCTCCTACACTCATAGAATGAGGAGCAAAATTTTTTGGAAGTTCCATATTAAATTTATAAAATAATTGTTCTAAAAATTTATAAATGTTATCAATATCTATTTTATTTATATTACCATTTAAACCACTATCATCTTGCCATACACTAACATAATCACCAATGCTAATTTTATCGTCAATTAGGTCTAGGCTTTTAAATAAATTTTTATGATTATGTGGTAAATACCATAAATAATATCGTATCATAAGACATCTCCATTTACAATATCTCTATAATATTTTCTAATATCCATTAATACCTTACCTAATAAATTTTGACCAGTACCCTTTTTTCCAACACCCCAAATATAATCAAATGGAGAGTTTTCAAATAAATATGCATCCTTAGTATCAATTAATAATTTTCTTAAATCCTTATTATGAAAATATTTTGCCATATTTACTTGATACATAATATTATAACGAATTTCATTCCATTTTGTATCATCATAATTTTTAACTTCTCTACCAAGTCGTTTGATTTTTAATGGATCTGTTTCATTAAGTATTTTTGCAGCTGTTTCATTATCATTAAATGTCATTGCTTTCATCCACATAAATGCTTGCTCAGTGCAATTAAATTGTCTATGGGCATATACAAATTTACATGGATAAAAGTTACTAAAACACTTATAATCACCTTCTGTGTGTGACCAAAATCCAATTTTATTCATTTTATTCACCACCTAATACGCGATGAGTTCCTTGTAAAACAGATCCAATTTTTTCACAATCAATATTTATCACAGCATCATCTGCATCAGCATGACCTGATAATTTATATTCTGTAAATCTATCTGTTAAACAAATTGGCTTATTTCCATATTTATTTAATAATTCACTTGAAAAAATAACTAAGTCTTGAATAGTTTTTATTTCCATAGAATCCTCCTTATTCATCTAAAAACACATATTGCTCAACATAATTTTTATCTTCAGAAAATCTTGGAATATTTTCATCAATAATCCATTCACTACATCCTTGTTCATCATATCTTTTAATACAACAACTTCCACGTTGATATTTAACTGGATATGTTGTAATATCGTGATCTTTCTTAGCAATTAAAATTCTAGTATCATTTAATTTCTTTCCACATAATTCATTTTGTGAATATAATGATTGAGCAACTGAATTAATTGCATTTCTTTCAGCATCTAATTGTCTCCAAACAAAGCAATTATTTACTTCTTCTTTTGGAATATTAAATGCTCTAGCATCAAAATATGCACCTTTTTCAAATGCATTATAATATACAACATTTTGATTTTCATCATTATCTGATTTTTTCATTCGATCAGTCATTAATCTACCAAATGCTCTGTTAAATGCTAATGCTGCCATTGATGCTGCTACTGATGTAATCTTCTCTAATTTGTAATCAAACCATGCACTTGTTTCCAAAGTATCATAATCAATTAATAATAATGTGATTTCATCAGATTGAGTATATCCAATTTTACAACCTTGAACATGCTCACATAAATATTTAGTTGTTTCTTGCATTGCTCTTGAGAATAAATCATCAAAAGGTTTTACAAATTTTCTTGTAAAAGTATGAAAAGCACAACCATCTAAACGAATAATAACAGGAGTTCTCCTAGTTAATTTATGTTTAGAAATATTTTCATAATTTGCTTTCATTCTATCTCCAATTTTATCTACAAATGACATATTGCTTACCTTCTTTTACCATTTTTTGTATAATTTACCATTTTCTCTAAATACTCTATATCTATATTTAGATGCCAAACAATTTGTATCATATCTCAAACTGTCTGTATTAAAATTAATTTGCCTGAAAACTTCTGAACTAATCTTATGCGAATCAATATATTCATTTACTTCAGTATCCTTCTTTGCATGCTGAAGATCCTTTATTGTTATTTGATCAACATATTGTCCATTATAGTTTTCTTTAATATAATCAAAATTTTCTACTGTTGCTAAAATAACCCATCTTATAATTGGTTTAGTTGCCTTATTTTCATTACTATTTCTTACTTCTGCGATTTTTATAGCTTTTGCTATATCAGATGGCATTGCTAATGAATATGCAATAACATCAAAATCTTTTACAAATGATTCATCAAATGACTGTATGTTGTGTGTTTGTAATTCAATCTTCTGTATATTTGGCCGTGTATCTTTATCAATAAAATTAATTACCTCATGAATCCAATTTTTATTTAAAGTTGGTTCTGTAGCACCTGTTATTATAATATCACCATTCATATTTTGTAATATTTTATTTAATTTATTGAAATATTTTGCTTTATTTATATTATATAAATTTTTAAATTTATTATTATTTGATGCAATACACATTGGACAATTATATAGACATTTTTGATATGGAACACATAATTGTAAATTTAAATTATATTTTTTCATACTACCTCCATAATTTTTAAATCTTCTTTATTTAATGACCACAATTCTCCATAAGATTTTAATGGATATATAATTTTATAATCTCCTACTTTTATTACCTTATTATCAAGATCTATTGATACATCAAAATCCATTTGTAATGTTATAATTGTGTTATTAAATTTAAAATATACATAGTCTGTGTCTTTTGATGCTAATAATTTAAAAAGTATAACTGCATCAATTTCATACTTTTTTTCTAATTTTTCAATCTCTTGAATCTTATTTTGGTTCATATTATTTTCCTTTCTGAATATGGATATATCATGAGTATTTGTCATATATATCCTATTATAATAATATATATAACAAAAAAAAATTAAAAATATAAGCTATAACTTATATTTTTTATTATTCTTTTCTGGCAGGGGTAGAAGGACTCGAACCCACACTCACGGTTTTGGAGACCGGCTTGCTACCATTGACAATATACCCCTATATGGTGCCACCGGGTGGAATTGAACCACCGACACAAGGATTTTCAGTCCTTTGCTCTACCAACTGAGCTACAGTGGCATGGAGGATAGGGTCGGATTCGAACCGACGCGGACCGACGTCCCTAACAGTGTTGCAGACTGCCCTCTTCAGCCTCTTGAGTACCTACCCTATGTATTAGATTGATTATCTTAACCAATCGTTAAATTTATAAAATGATTAATAACATCAGGTAAATCAGTTTTATTTATTTTAATATATTTACCATTATTCCACTTATAATACTGTGTTATAGTGTCATCAACTATTGGATATATTCCAGGATTTGCTGCTTCTATAACGGCATATGGATAATATCCTGCTTCATAGATATCACAACAGTTACTTAAAATACGTTGTTCGGCTTCTTCAAAAGTTTCAAAAAAGCCAACAGTTCTAATACCTGATGGACCATATTTATCATCAATTTTATTAATTGTTCCTATGAAGTAAATCATTTTTTTTCTCCTTTAACTTTAAATGGTGGCCCCGGAGGAACTCGAATCCTCGACCCACAGATTAAAAGTCTGTTGCTCTACCAACTGAGCTACGGGACCATATTGATGGTGCCGGAAGCAGGACTTGAACCCGCAACCTACTGATTACAAGTCAGTTGCTCTACCAATTGCGCTATTCCGGCATAAATATCATTAACATAATTAACGCTTGAACCTCTAGCCTCCAAGGACATATCCAAATTTACTTTTAATAAATTCAAATACCCTCAGGTGGGATTTGAACCACACGATAATTTATTTGCTACCTCTGTTACTTCTGCAGAGTCTTAATTATGTTATGTTATTATTTATATTGTTGGTGGATCCACAAGGGCTTGAACCTTGGACCGCCCGGTTATGGGCCGGGTGCTCTAACCAACTGAGCTATGGATCCATAACGTGTTCATATTCGATCTCGTTACGCTGTCGTCATTTAGCGCCTGAACACACATACATACACCTACTATGTTATTTCAAACATACCCTCATTCCTTCCTACCAAATGTATGGCGCTTCTGCTCTCCGCGTTTAAATCTCCGTAAAATACGAATCATTAGGGTGGCTTCAGTGGGACTCGAACCCACGACCTATCGGGTATGAACCGATTGCTCTAACCAACTGAGCTACAAAGCCAATAAATAATTATTTGGATGATTTGGCAATTATCATCATCAGGAAACAGCTCTTAACTGCTCTTCTTCGCACCTTATGCAAAAACCGGGGATGGTTCTGTTCTTTACCACTTAAACTACAAATAATATTATTCTCTAGCTAATTTGCTAACAAGCCCCATATCAACTTGTCCATTATAATTTGCTTTAAAATGCTTCATAATAGAAGGCATTGATTTATCTTCTAATGTGTTTATAATTTCTCTAATCTTATCTTCAGTTAATTGTTTTGGTAAGAAATCAGATAATACTTTCTTTTGTGCTTCTAATTCAGAAACTTTATCTTCTTTATTTACTTTACTAAATAATTCAATTTCTTCTTCTAATTGTTTAATCATTTTTTTAATAACCAAAACAACATCTGTATCAGATAACTTATCAACCTTTAATTCAATAGCTTTATTCTTAATGTTTCCATAAGCTAATGATAAAATTGATTTTGCAATAATATCATTGTTTTTTCTAGCATCATTCATTCCTTGATGGATTTCATCATACTTCATATTTCATATCTCCTTAATTTAATAAATCTGGTGCCTCGTCTCGGATTCGAACCGAGATGGAATTTAATCCACGGATTTTAAGTCCGTTGTGTCTCACCAGTTGCACCAACGAGGCATAATATGGCGTGCCGTAAGAGATTCGAACTCCTGATCTACCGCTTAGAAGGCGGTTGCTCTATCCAGCTGAGCTAACGGCACATCATGACGACATCGGAATCGAACCGACAACCTCCTGCGGCTAAGCAGGCGCTCTCCCTTGTTGAGCTAATCGTCCGGAACTTTAATTTTCAGATGCATCTATTAGGTAAAGTTCTTAACCTTTCTATATATAAAATAGCGTTCATGACTCGCCTTTTATAAACTTATATCATGGTGTGCCTGAATGGACTTGAACCATTGACCTCTCGGTTATCAGCCGAGTGCTCTAACCAACTGAGCTACAGGCACATTATAAAAATGGTGGAAGATAGTGGGTTCGAACCACTGACCCTCTGCTTGTAAAACAGATGCTCTCCCAGCTGAGCTAATCTTCCATGGTGGAGATGAGGGGAGTCGAACCCCTGTATTGAACTCCTATTCATTTATTTTCTACATGTTATTTAATTTATTTTTACCATTATACTCATAATTAACAAAAGAATATAATTCCTTAAAATTCTTATGGCGAATTTAATACCACCAACGCTTAACTGAACTACTTTATAATTTGTTGGCAATTATATTTCGTTTTTAAATTTTATATTAAATTTAAAATATTATTGCTTAGGCAAAAACCACTTGGTTGATCATTGCGTTTGCGATTAATTTGTTTGCGTTTATTTCTAAACCTCGACGTTGTTAAGGCAGTCTGCTACCCATGCTTATAAATTTCAAAAAATCCAAGCGAATACCAAAAAACATCCCCATAACTGGCGTATCCTGAAGGACTCGAACCCTCAACGCCGAGTTCGTAGCCCGGCAGTTTATCCAGTTAGCCTAAGGATACACTATGAAAAAATAATATTATTATTTTTCATCAGTATAAAGTGATAATAGCTTCTTTATAAATCTTTCTAAAGAAGGAGCAGTATAATCTTCTGTTTCTCCAAGAACTTGAACTGTAATATCTGTATTACTATCAAATCTTAAAGTTAATAATCCTAAAATAGATTTACCATTAACATAACTAAAATTTCCTAGTTTAATGTTAATTTCATCAGATGTAAATTCTCCTGCTTTTTCTACAAATGCTGTTGCGAAACCTAAGTTTGATGGTTTGCAATTTTCTGGAATTGTTACTGTAAATGTGCGCATATTTTTTTGTTCTCCTTTTTTTGTATTATACATGGCGATGGCTGAGGGATTCGAACCCTCGCACCGGTTATCCGGCCTACTTCCTTAGCAGGGAAGCCTCTTGAGCCTCTTGAGTAAGCCATCAATATATTGGTCCGGATTACAGGATTCGAACCTGTGACCCCTTGATCCCAAATCAAGTGCTCTACCAAGCTGAGCTAAATCCGGATATTAGGTGTTCTAGATAGGATTTGAACCTACAAATGATGGCCAGTCACAAAGGGCAATAGCCCTTCTGCATTCGCCTCATGCGAGCTAGAACATATGGTGCCTGGAGCGGGAGTTGAACCCGCATGGCTTTCGCCGCTAGTTTCTAAGACTAGTGTGTCTAACCAGTTGCACCACCCAGGCATATAGGAGTATTATAATACTCCATTTATTAATATAAATTCCAATCTATTTTACCGCTAATAAATCGTTTTGCGGTAGTTTTATTATAAACTAAATCTTCATAATTTTTATTCAAGTTATTATTTATTTTATGACGTATTACTTTATTTAAATATCGTTTATAATATTTCTTTAAATGCGGACGACCCTTTGATCTAACATAACGATATTTATATACATCAAAATATGCACCACTATAATAGCTTCTAGACTCATTTGCTAATTTTTTAAGTCTTCTTTTAGTTATTTGATCTCTATATCTAAAGTTTCCCATATAAATATTTCCTTTCTATATAATGGTGGCCAGGGTAGGACTCGAACCTACGAACCCGTTAGGGAGCAGATTTACAGTCTGCTGACTTTGCCGCTTTGCTACCTGGCCATGTAAAGAGCATAAATTAAATTATGCTCTGAAATATTTAAATAGATTTGATAGTGATTACTCCACCTTCACCCATTTGGTATTGTGGAACATCACCAGTCCATTTCTCTATCTTATAAACTTCAATTAACTTTTCTACACCCTTAGCTAATTCATCGGCTGTAACTAATGTTTCATCTGGCTTATATAATTTATTATATTGTGTGCCATTTGCTTCTGTAGTAGTTACAACAGTCCAGCCATTAATAGATGCTAATTTTTGTAATGCAATTGCAGCATTCTTTTGTCCTGCATATAAAGCAGTATCTGCTTCAATCTTTGCAACATCTTGATCTGCTTGTGCTTTAATTCTTGCAACATCAGCTTCAGCTTCTGCTCTTAATTGAGCTGACTGAGCTTCAGCTTCTGCATTCTTAATAGCAATTTGTTTATTGTTTTCTGCTTCTGCTAATTGTCTTTCTTGTTCAATTAAAGCTTGTTGTCTCTTTTGCTCTTCAGCAACCTTTGCTGCAACAGCTGCCTCAAAATCAGGTGTAAATTCTATATTTTTAATATTTACACTAGTAATTGTAATAAATTGAGAATCACTATCAGTAATAAATGGTGTTGATAATGAGTCTTTGATAACTGTTGCAACAGTTTCTCTTAATTGAATAATTTGTTCAGCAGTTTTTGTTCCAATTACTGTCTTAGTTGCATCTAACATTTTTGGAGCAATAATATCCTTTAATGCGTTTGTTGAGCCAATATTTTCTGCAACATATCTAACTTCATTATTAGGAATTCTATATTGAATATTTAAATCAAAACTAATAACTTGATTATCCTTTGAATAAGATGCAGTTTCTTCTTTAGAAAAATTTATTGAAATAACTTTTGTATCATACATTTCATACTCATTAGTAAAATACCAGTCCCAATAAACACCAGGGTTTCTAATTCCTGTGACTGTTCCCATATGTCTTACAACTGCAACTTCACCGGTATTGACTTGATGAATATTACCGGGAATTAAAATTAATGAAACTAACATTACTACAGCAAATGATATGAATAATATCATTGTTCTTAATAATGATTTTAATCTCTTTTCTGATTCTTCAATTTGTTCATTCAATTTTTCTGATGTGCCGTATTTAGTTTCTCTTCTAAGGTCATAAAGATTATCTTTTAACTGATATCTTTTATAGCCTTTAAATATAGCTAATGCAATAGATGCTATCATAAGAAAAATAAATACTAATATTAATGTTATTTTAATTGCCATTCCTGTTCTCCTATTTTCTCCTTTTTATTTTATGGTTGGAGGGGGCGGACTTGAACCGCCGACCTCAGGGTTATGAGCCCTGCAAGCTACCAACTGCTCCACCCTCCAATGTAGTTATTATAATATTCAATAGTAAAAAGCGTTTCCACTTGGTTCTAAAATTAGCTTATAAAAATTAATTATAAGCAAATTTTAAAAATTATTATCTATCATTATTTGTATTTTGAGTGTCCATATATCCTTTAAAGTCTTCATATGAAGAGTCAATATATTTGGCAGCTGCAACTATACCAATAATGATAGCAATTGTGAAAATAATACTTACTATCATAATACTTGCTCCTTTTTTTAATTTTTTATTTGGTGACGGCGGAGGGACTCGAACCCTCGTATGTCAGGATGAAAACCTGATGTGTTAGCCTCTTCACCACGCCGCCGTTATGATGCATAAAGCATCTAAAAATGGTTTGTTTAATTAATAGATGACATATAAACCATTACAAAAAAGTCTGCCATCTTGTATAAAAATTTCTTCATATTTTTAATCTCCAATCTAGGTTTTAGCGTCTTTTATCTTGACGAGATGATTAGAGAGTATTATTTAGGTTATAAGAGAATCGGCAATGGACCATACTCAATGAGTCATTTCCAACGTCTATCTCTTATCTCATAGCATTAGCTACGGGTTTTATAGACTTTGCGCCTTGTCTGTGCTATAACTTAAAAAGTTATATCTATAGTTATCACTCCTATCAACAACGTTCAAGGGCTCAGCTATAACTTTTTGTTCCTTTAATTTGGCGGTCCGGACGAGACTCGAACTCGCGACCTCCGCAGTGACAGTGCGGCATTCTAACCAGCTGAACTACCGGACCATAGAAAAATAAGTAATCAAAACATAGATTACTTATTGAGCATTTTATATAACATAATTGTTAAATTCTTCTATTTCTATTGGTTCAAACATTTGTCGTTCAATACATACACATTGACTATTTACTGTTTTAGTATGATATTCTGCTAATGTAATTTTATCTTTTGTCATTGAATGAACATGTCCATAGATAAAGAAGAATGGTACATTTTGATTCATTTTATCAGGTCTAAATGGTATATGACTTAATATAAAATGTTGTTTTAAAACAGTTCCTCCTCCTCGTCTGAAAGGAATAACTTCTTTAAATCCAGCATTTTCATAAAATGATTTAGGCAAATTATCATGATTACCCATTATCATTCTTTTTTCACCATTAAGTTTTCCTACTAATTCTCTTAGGTATTCTTTATTACCCATACCAAAATCACCTAAAAACCAAACTGTATCTGAATTCTTAACTTTTTTGTTCCATTTATAAACTATCATATCATCATGATATTTTAAAAATGTTTTTATTGTTTCTAAATCATTATCTTTGAATGCTTTGTTAATAATATTAACCCAATCATCAACAGATTTTTCATTAGAAACATGCTCAATAATATATTCTGCAGTAGCATAGACTCTACTGGGTTCATATTTCAATATGTTTTTATGATTAAAATGAAGATCGCTAATAAAATATGTTTTCATATTTTCATCCTCCTTTATAATATTTTCTGGCAGGGCCGGCATGATTCGAACATGCGATGACGGAGTCAAAGTCCGTTGCCTTAACCAGCTTGGCTACGGCCCTATAAATATATGGCATAATAGTCATATAGTATATATTGTAATAGCTAATCTATCCTAGACTAACTCTTTTTGTTATATTGGCGGAGACTGTGTGACTCGAACACACGACCCTCTGATTAACAGTCAGATGCTCTAACCAACTGAGCTAAGCCTCCAAATATGGTGGAGTCAATGGGGATTGAACCCACGACCTCCTGCGTGCAAAACAGGCGCTCTCCCAACTGAGCTATGGCCCCAAGTAAAGACTCCTTAGACATCTTAACCAGATGATAAGGATAGCTATTCCTCTCATCCTAAGGTACATCTTTACACTGATTTTAGATTGATAGACCTCGTATTTAGTAAATGTACTAATAGCTTTAACACAGCCAAGTTCATTATTATTCCTAATAATTTTTGCTTCTAGACATATCTATTTTTTTGTCTAAAATTGAGGTATCGTAGATATGACCTAATATTTTGCACTAACACATAATGCTTACCTAGACGATGGAAAATATTAGGATTTATATTTATCTACTAACAGGTACAACCTGCTCATCTAGGGTACGTTCCCTAGAGTTCCCTTTGCTAACGTGTCCGGTGGGTGGGCTGTTGCAACAGCCGAACGGGTTTTAATGTGTTTCACGCAGTCTTTCCTTCAGCCGCGCCCCGTCGCGGATTGGGTTCTTTTTACGTTTATTCCTTACGGGTTATCCAGTTACGTGATTTAAGCCGCAGCACCATTTCTGGATCACTTATTCCTTCTGGGTTTAAACGACCATGCCTGTTTTCTTTAATCCGTCCGCCATGCTCTTTAAAAGAGTTTAGGTTAGAGTGATCGTTGTATGGTTTTCCTTCCATTGGAACAACTAAGTTCCTCTATTAAAATCCATTGAGCGAGGGCCGTGGTATTTCACATTCAGACCCTCAAAACTGTCAATTGAATGATATTCTAAGCGTCATTCCCGCAAGTGCATGTATTTATTTATTGTGCGCCCCCTTATACACAGGCCCATAGTGGTATAGTAGGTTAGGTACTATACACCCTTCTTTGTTCAGGCATTCCTCCTGAAAAGTTATTTATTAAACCTTTATTCTCCTACCCTTTTATATCAGGCTGACCTGCTTTGCCTACACAATCCAAGTTATCTCAACTAAATTGCTTCCAACGAGTTTATCTACTTTCGTAGTATCAAGGGTACAGGTCAATATTTTAATATAATTATTAAATTATATAAATATCATTTCTGGCGCCGACTGAGGGATTCGAACCCCCAAACCTTTTACGGCCGACGGTTTTCAAGACCGCTGCATCCGCCACTCTGCCAAGCCGGCACATAAGATAGATAAAAATTATCTATCAAATTCACCAGCATAATACATTTTTAATAGATTATGAGCTGGCCTAATTTCTCTATTAGTTAAATCTGTTGCTCGTATGATTTCATTTGTTTTTGGATAATACATAAATAAATTTAATTTATTTACTATAAAGGTAATATTTAATTTATCATTATTATCATTAGATATTTCAGTATTCTCAAATAATTCATAAGATACATAATTTAACACAGTTTCATCATTTGTTATAATGACGATATCCTTATTATTATCTTTAACCTCCGATAAGAATCTTCCATATGCTAATTCATTATTTCTATAACCAACTGATCTGTATAGAATAGTAATGTCTGCAGATGGATGTAATTTGCTTATTTTTTCATATGCATTTGCATTAATAGTTTCTTCATCTTCTGTTAAATCATCTTCTTGCATTTCAATTAAATACATATACATATTATTTTTTCCTCTTTTCCTCTTTTATTATTTGGTATGTGGTGTGACGTGGGGGATTTGAACCCTCGACCTTCTGAGCCACAATCAGACGTTCTACCATCTGAACTAACGCCACCATGTATTATTTTTTTGGAGCGGCATGTCGGAGTTGAACCGGCACCCTCAGTTTGGAAGACTGAAATACTAACCATTATACTAATACCGCATGGAGCAGAGAACGGGAATCGAACCCGCGCCTTCACCTTGGCAAGGTGATATACTAGCCGTTATACTACCTCTACATGTAACTAAATAATATCTACCACTACATTATTTAGTCAAACCCTGAGACGACGAATTATGGTAGAAGCCCAATCAGGGTAATAAAGAATATTATTCATAGACACCTCTTTTACTGCTTTTGTATAATTAAAATAATATTCCATCTTAGCATCATTATAATATATTTATATTTTAACTATTATATACATTGATTGTTCATTGAACTTTTTTAAAAAATATAAATATTATACTGATAATTTATAGACAGCGTTTCCACAATCATAGATTCTATATAATCCAGCAGCTTCTGTAATCTGTAGCTCTGTTTTATTATCATCATAAAATTCTGGTAACTTTGTTTTCAATCTTTGTTTCATATAATTAAATCGATGTAGTCTAAGTCCATTTTTTATATAGAAATAATCTGGCTTAGATACATGATCTAATGTAAATCCATTTATACTATATACATTTGACTCTAATGATGTAAATCTTAAATCAGCATATGTTATAATGTTTTTAATATAAAATTGTTTTAAAGCATGTTTTAATAATTTACTAAAACCACCAATTACTCTAACAGATGTTGCATATCTAACCAATTCATATGTGTCTTCAATAGGCTTTTTATTTCCTAAACAAACTCTTGGCTTTGCAAATGTCATTATTGCAACTAATTCATCATTATATACTAACCCACAATTAAATTGTGATTTATCAGCACCTTGTATGTGATTTTGCTCTAAAAAATTATTTTTTATATGAGATAGAACATTATATACAATGCTACATTCTCTAGCATATATATTTGTTTTATTTTTATTTAATATTGACATTAATTTGTTTTTAATTATATCTTGTTTATTTTCCCATTCGTCAGAAAAAATATTAATCACTCTTATATTCATGTTTTTAAAATAATTCATTTTATCCATATGATAATATTTATCTCTAAATTTAGAACTATGCCAATATATACCATCATACTCAATTCCAAGATTTAATTCTGGAATAAATATATCTAATTCCTGACCATTATCAAACTTTTTATTTCGTTCAATTTTATAATCAGAAATTGATTCAATATAATTTGCAAAGTTTTCTTCTTCTTTTGATGAGTTGAATTTCCTTGCACATACCGGACATCTTCTTCCATTAGTAAATCTATTAAATGTTGTTTGATATATAGTCCCACAAGTTTTATGTTTAATATTAAAAAATGTTTTATTATCAGCATATTCATTAATCATAGGCTCATATTCAGGATCAATTTGATTAATTTTCTTAATAACTTCTTCTTTTGCATACTTTGGAGTACCATAGCAATTGGGGCAACCATGACCATGGAGAATATCCCCTGGTCTCATTGTAAAAGTAGTTTCACATTTAATACATTTAAAACTGGATGGAGTATTTGCTCCATTATATGTAATACATTCATAATCAATATTTTTTTGTTGGAGTTCTTGATTAAATTCTTCTACAGTTTTCTTATGTGTGCCAAAACAATATGGGCATCTATGTCCATGTGCTGACCAATCAGAAAATCTAACAAAATAATCTTTTCCACAAACTTCATGTTTAATATTAATTTTTTCTTTATTATTTTTATATTCTTTTGATAATAATTTATAACCGGGTTCCGCCTCAACGGCGTCTTTTACATCTTCATATGCTAGTCGTTTCAATTAAAGTCACCTCGTAAAATCTTTATTTACCACCATGTGTCGTAATCTACAACCATAATTATAATTAATTGTTCTATATATTTTTTTTAAAAAAATAAAAAAATGTATAAAAAATTAAAAAAAGATTAAGGAAACCCTTAATCTTTTGTAAATTCGTATAATGTTACTACGCAGTCTTTACCAATTTGAGTAAGGCCTCTAATAACTTCTCCATTAGGTCCGACTAAATTAGATTTTGAGAATGTAAGTTTATCTGCTTCTTCATTTGCTTGTATAGAATAGACGCCCCTTATGAACACTGTATCACCATCATAGTCTGCACCCATTGCTTTAATAACACCATTACCAAGTATTGTTGTTCCTACAAATTCATAGTATGATGATGGTCTTATTCTAAAATAATTCTTATCTGAACTAATTCTGTCATCATCTTTATATGCATCTAATAACATTTCTATAGTTTCTTGATTAGTATATATAAATGGATATCTATCATAATAAAAATAATCATCACTATCTAAATCTAATTTAAGATATACTTCTCTTGTTTTTGCAGTAGAATTAATTAACACTCTTGCAGGATAAATATTCTTAATATTTGTAACTGGGTGTCTTGTAATTAATACATGTTTATTCTTAACAGCTTTTTGTGCAGCCATCATAAATATATCTGCATATGTTAAACGACGAATATGAGCATTTCTATTATTCTTTGCATCTGCTTCACTAGTAAATTCATAAATATTTGGACATACGACCATTTCTTCATTTGTTTGTCTGTCTTTTATATCAATACTAAATTCATCAAATCTTTCTTCACCAGACTTAATGAATCTACTCATCATTTTTTCAATATCATTCATTGATATTTGAGATACACTTAATTTAATATTTGTATTATAATTATTATAAATAGTTGTTAAAATATCATCATTAATAATTTTATATGCTTCATGTACAATAAATGGGTGAAATGCACCTAATACTGATATTAACGTAATACCGGCGTAACCGAATGGAACGACTGTTTTATCCATAGATTTTGTATCTGAAATAACTGGTGCAACAATAACTGTATATGCACCATAATCAATAGTCTTACCAATTAAACTACGTTTTAATAATGAATTTTTTGAATTTCCAACAAATTCATTTGTTTTTGTATTTAATGATTTTCCAGTAATAGGTCCCATTGTAATATTATATAATTTTAATAATGTATTTTGAATTCTAGTTCTAGTAGCATTACCAAAGATATCAAAATCAAAACTCATTTTCATTGAACGACAAGCAGAAATTAACTCTTTATATGTTTGATTAATAACGTCACCTAGTGATCTTGAGTCTGCTTGCTCTTCTCTATAAAATGGCGGTAATACTAACCATTTGCTTACAAAGAATTCTTCTTTCTTTAATAATTGTAAGAATTTTAATCTTGTTTTCTTATCAATAGAATCTATTTCAGATTCTTCAAGTTCATCAATCCATTTGATCTTATCAAAATTATTATAAATAAAATCCAATCCTGTTTCGGCATGGGGCGTATCTTCAGGAACAGTTTTTATCTTCCTATTACCATCAACAATAGCATATTTCTCACCAATAATAATATCTCTAATATTACTCATTCTACTTGAAATAATAGAATAAACAACTGGATTTATATAATAACCTTTTAGATCAATATAACCAAATATATTCTTTCTTTCTTCTTCTGAATAACCAAATATTTCATATGAAAATAAGCCATCATCAGTTGGTAACTTATTTGGTTGCCAGAAAATTGGATTCGTAACTTCTTTACATCCATTTAATTTTATAAATTCATCAATATTAAACATATCTAGAATCATTAATATCACCAAATTTCTTTTCAATATAATAAATTGTTCAAAACTACTAAAATCATATAAAAAAAAGAAGATATTAATCTTCTTTTATATAAGTTACTTTAATATATGGTGATTTATTATCATTATCATTTTCTGATAAAATATAATCAAAATCATCATAATCATCTGATTTACTATAATTAAATAAATATATATTTAATATATCATAATCATATTCATGATCAATTTCTATTTTAAAATTTTCATATGAATACATTCTTCTATTATCATCCTGTGTTATGAATTCAATACATTTATCAAAAGACCCTTCAAATTCAGTACAAGTTTCTTTAGTATCTTCTTTTACATTATAGATATTAACATATTCAATATTACTATCATATCGATGATTTGTAATTGCTTTAAATAATATTCTATCTGAGTAATAATCTTCATAATCATAATCAGCAGAGTCATCTAGCTCTTCATCATTTTTAAATAATTTTTTACTAATTTTATCTTCAGATATTTCAATTATATTATCATTAATCATCTTATATATAATATCTAAATATGCACGTCTATAAGTATAATCGCTGGCAGTATTTGATAGAGTTTTATGAATTGAATCAATATATCTAGTTACAGGATCTATTTTTAATCCATACGATATATTTTCAATTTTATAAATTTCAATATAATCTTTATTATTTTCATATTTATTAATATAAATATAAAATCCATAATTTTGAAGTTGCATTAAATCAAAATCATCTTTTATTTTTAACATAATATCAACTCCGATTCTTATTTAATATTAACTAACCACTCAATAACTTCAATTACATCTTTATATATTTCTTCAGTTGTCCATTTCTTACCACCGCTCTGAAGTTCTAATGGATACATTAAATCAAAGCCACTAAAATCGTCATAATGAGAATAATCCCAACCATAATAGAATCCAGATTTAATACTTGGATTATTTTTTACTATATGGGATAATGAACCTGTATATGTAAATCCACCATGTGCTGGACTATTATCATTTATATTCATATGACTAGTATTATAATATTTATGATTTTCTGGAATTCTTACATATGCGACTGGATGTGTTCCAAATGAATATATAACAAAATCAATTCCTTTAAATGTTCCTTGATATAATATTTTGTCTTGACGATCTTTTGTATAGATCATTTTTTCCATATTTTCCATATTATTTTCATCTCCTATATAAAAATAAAGGAAGAGTATTTCTACTCTTCCTCATCAGATTTTGGCGTAAAATATCCACCATCATAAACTTTAACAAATGGAACTAATGTACCACTTGTTCCTGGATCACCAGCATTAGATGCAATTAATGATAAACGTCCAGTATAACTTGGATGTAATGAACGTTGATCTAATGAAACTGTACTAGAATATGCTTGAGGTCCATGGAATGTATATCTTAATAATGCTCCATATAAATTAAATTCATTTGTTGAATTGAAATAATGAAGTAATTCTGAAGTTATACATTCTTTAATTAATAGCATTGGAGTTAATCCAGTAAATATTTTTTCAATATTTTGAACACTTACTGTAGATGAACTGAATATTGTATAAATCTTATTTCCAAAATATGCTCTTAATGGGAATAATAAATATTCATACAAACGAAGACGCTTATTTGTTAAATCTTGTCCATCAGCATTTGCTAATTCATCAAAATTTAACATAATATATTCCATAATTGTAAATACATCTTTCTTATATTTACTTGGAATTCTCATAATTTTTCTAGTTGGTTCATCAATTAATCTCTCTAATGAGATAAATACTCCTTTTGCTTTTTCATATTTCTTAAATATGTCAGTAGTTTGAGAAAATGCATCAGTTAATTTATCTAACCAATACCACATATTTGTTAAATCTTCATATGAGAAAACAAGATTCTTTTTCTTATCTTTTTTCTTTGGAGATTTACAAAAACCAAATAATGCTAATGCTGCTTGATAATTTGGTTCATTAATTTTTTCAGTTGGTACGGAGTAATATACACCTTGAGTTTTATCTCCTTTAACTGAAAAGACTGTTCTGTCATCTTCAACTAAGTCTGCATAACTATTTGAAAATTTTATATCTGTTTTCAAGTATTCATTAAAATAATCAAGTATTCCATCATCTTGTTCTGCTAAAAAAGCATCTACATCATCAATAACAGGATGTTTTTCAACTAATTTATTTAATGCATATTTACTCATAATATAAATTAATGGTGATACACATTTTTCAAATGTTGCAAATTCAAATATTGGCATATCAGTTAAATTAACAGCACCATTTTCAGATTCCATGTTAAATCTATTATTTACTAACATTGTGATTGGCATTGTCATAGCCTTAAATGAAGTTCCTCGTCCAAAACCATAACTTGAAGAATCTACAATCTGCCAAATTAGGAAATAACGAATACCTTCATTAATATAAAATGTTTTATCTAACATTTTATTAATATATAAATCTCTCTCAATTGGTTTATCTAATCCATCAATAGTAACTTTATAATGAATCTTATTTAATCTTGATGGGGCAACAGCTTTATAATATTTTCCTTGTTGCTTAATAGGACCAAAATTAGATTCATCTGTCTCTAAAGTTATATCTTCTCTATTAATATGGATTTGTGGAATAATTTTTAAATCTTCAAATATATCCCTAACTTTTTCTAATATTTCTGAATCATCTCTTGACATGATAAAGTCATCATTAAATTTTTCAGGAAGCCTATCCATATATCTAGATAATAATTCTTTCATTATATAAACACCCCATCTTGATAAAGGCCATCTTCTTCAACAACCTGTTCATTATTATTAATTTTTTCTTCTAATCTTTCAGACATAAATGCCCTTTTAGTTTCCAAATCAAATTTATTTAAATATTTTAAAATTCTTTCACCTTGACCACACATTACCATATATGCAACTTGACCTTTTGCTTTTTGCATATCAATATTAGTATCACCATGAGCATAGTTATTAATTGTTACTCTAAGATGTCTATACAAATATCTTCTATTTGTTGGTTTATTATTATTGGTATGATCAAATGCGATTGATGTAACATTTCTATATTGACCAGTTTGGCCAAACATTTTTTCAGGTTTTAATGTAAAATATTCAATTAAACCATTTTTAGTATAAACTCTTTCAAATATATTTGTAATTAAATTCTTTGAAATTGGTCTATCAGATGAAAATGTTATATCATCACAATATTGTGTAAAAGTAATTCCTGTTGATCTACAAATATTATAAATATCTCTTGCAGATTTTGCTACTATTTGATTTGCAATAATTGGAGAAATTGGATTACCTAAACATAATCCATTATCAACTAGCATTTTATCTAAAAAATATTTCATTAATGAATATCCACGATATGAATCATTAAAAGCATATCTTACAACTCTTGTTACTAATGGTCTCTTACATGAAGGGAAAAAGTTACTAATATCTGCTTTTTCAATATAACGATGATCTTTATGTGGATATGCGTTGTCAATTATAGAAGACCCACTCTTATATGCAATTTGAATTCCTCTATTAATATCTTCATATGCTAATTTAAAGAATTTATTTAAATCTACTAATGAATCTAATATTTCATCATTAGGTTTTGATAATAAACGAACTTTACCATTTGGCATAGTTCTTTCAAAATTAAAATAGATAGACTTATGTGTTCTATCTAATATTTTACATCCTACAATTACTTTAAGAATTTGTGGATTTACAAATATCTCAAAATTATGTTCAGCTGATTGAATTACTGAAACCGCATCTTGTATTCCTTTGAATATATCTCTAACAAATATATTTTTTACTAAATCATTTTCATATTTATAATATAAATGTAATTCAGCTTGTGAGAATGTTGCACTACCATTTTGTTCATTTATTTTTGTTATTATTTTAAATAAATATATTCCATCTTCTTTTAAATAAAATCTCCATATTCCTTCACTTTTTTCATTTTTGATATAATATAGATTATCACAAAAAGATTTATAACTTATAGCGTTACGAACAACGTGTGCATCTTCAATAGCTCTACGCTCATCGGCTTCAAATTTTTCAATATCAGTTATTTCATTTTCATTAATTGGATAAAATATAAGACCATATCTATTTACATTTAATTGGTCTTGTGCAAAGCACAATATTTTTCCTCGATATTTAAACATGCGAAACACATGCTCCTTTCTTTATTCTATTCCTTTTATACAAATTTTTGTATTAATTTCTTCTCCGGCCTTTGATATAAAATTCACTTCAGCATATGTTGCATCATAATCTACACTTACATAAGTATTTACATCTTCACCAAGATTTGTTGAAGCTCCAACTACTGATTCTATAACATCATCAAATGAATCAGCAGTCACTTCTTTAAATAATTCATCCTTATATGATATTTCATAATTTTTATTTTTCATATTTGCTCCTGAAATTTAAGAAGTATTCAGGAAAAATACTTCTTGAGTAATGCCTACAAAGAAAGCTATCTTCTAGCTTTCTTATTATTTTGTTTTTTATCTTTGTAAATTTTAACTTTTGTATCAGAAGAAATTTTCATCTTTGTTTGAACCTTATCTTCTAAATATTTTGCTTCATTATAACTATATGCATTATTTCTTTCAATCATATTTATAATATTACTTCCATTATCTCTTCCACGATTAATAAATGATGTATCAAATAGATCAATTGTAATCGGGGTATCTAATGTTGCTGTAAATTGACTTATTGCTTTAAAAGTTACATTCTTTCTAGCTTTATTATCAATTATATTAATATTATAATTCATAATATTAATTCCATAATATCCAAATGAAGTGTCTTTATAAAATACTAAATATTCTCCAACAAATTTATGTTTGTTGTTCGTGCGAGGACACTCATATATTTCATATGTGTTATCATCTACAAATGATGATCTTCCATTAGGTAGGTTTGTGAATCTAATTGCTTTACCCATTAGGTCTTTTCCTGTTGTTCTATAGCAACGAATGTTTTGAAGATCATACTTAGAAACATCGATGCCTACTTTTTTTGTTGATTTTACAATTAATTCACGTAATTTCCTATAATGTACTGTTTGGTGTAATGGTGTTATGTTATTTCCTGCCATAATACCACACCCCTTTCTCTTTAAAGACTTAAAATTACTAGGACTATTTTAAATCTTATTAATAATATATTTTTTAATAATTATTTTTAAAAGTAATATGAATCACAAGAGCTAATAAATTCTCTTCTATTTTCATAATATTCATAATCAATTCCTATTAAATCTAATTCATCCTTAATGTTTTGTACAAATTTATCAAATTCATATTCTTCATCTCGTTGCATATGTTTTGCAATAACACCAACTAATGTTGGGTATTGTTTTGATGTCACACCAAAATAACCAGCTCTGTCGGTTACTGATCCATCTACAACTTCTGCATATTTTAATTCACCTGAATAATGTGTGTAATCAATGTTATATTTTTCTTTTATTAAATTTTCAATGTCTCTAATCAAATCTTCTTGTTTAAAGTCCTCAATGATAAAACTAAAATTAATTTTTTTCATAAATTGTACCTCAATGTAAAAGAAGGAAGAAGACTATTCATCTTCTTCCAAATTATCATCTAATTTTAATTCAAGTACAGATAAATAGTTATCTAAAATCTGTCTTGTGATTGGTTTGTATTCTAATTTTCGTGCATTAATACTTAATGGATTTTTAGCTGTAACTAATTGTTCAACTAAATCTTGACGATCATCCATTGAAGTAGAATATGTACGAAGTAATTTTGCTACTAAATCTGGGCGTTTAGTAACAAATAGTGCCTCAGTTTCCATTTCACCAAGACGTAATGGGTTATCATTATAAAGTGCTTTACGTTCTTTTCTAAGTGTTGATTTAGAAGGCATGTTTTTAATATTAAGCATACCTTTAGAACGAATTGAAAGTTTATTAGAGCTTTCATGTTTTAGTCTTATAAAATATTCATCGCCAATTATTAATGGCTTTTCAATATTTTCACATTTATATTTTGTAACCCATTCTGGATGATCTTTAAATAATTCAACAAGATCTTCCATTTTTGTATTTCCAACGAATGGTGGCTCATGAATATAAATACCGTCTTCTATAACTTTATCTAAAAAATCATGTGCTTTTACTCTATTCATTGTCATCATCTCAATATCAACAAATTCATTTTGTTCTTTATTGATATGTTTTAAGAAATCTAAATAGATTTCTTTCTTTTCTTCATATGTTGGAGCTTCTTTCATTGCTTCAACAACATGATCTGCTATGAAATTGATATATTGTTCAAATAATTGTGCTGGATTAATACGTCCAATTACACCAAGTGGATTTAAACAAATATCTGCTCTATGCTTACCATCAGCAGTATGCGGCATTAGATCATCTGGAAGTATTGCTGAACAAACACCTTTATTTCCATAGCGTCCGGTACATTTAGCACCAACTGTTAATGGATTTTCTTTTAATATTGTGATTTCTAATTTGAAATTATCATATCTCTTTCCATCACTTCTCCATGAAATACGATCATCAATATACTCATGTGCATACTTCCATTTATAATCTAAATCATCAGTATATTTATTTTTATTTAATGTTCGTTTTAATGGACGTTTGTAATAAAATCCATATTCTTTACGTTCTTGAATATAAGCATCTCTTTCTGTTCCAGATAAAGATTCTAAATATTCTTCTTCCGTATAAGCTGGAATTATTGTTTCTAATAATTCTGCTAATTCTTTATAATAATTATATTGCTCCTCGTAAATCTTTACAATTTCTCGTAAAAATTCATTACCATTTTTATTATCTTTTCCATATGCTTTCTGTTTTAATAATTTCAATGGAGCATTAGAATAAATGTTAATATCTGCAACTTCTCCACCACATGTGTAATAGATTTGGTCTGTTATATCAATTTCTTTCATTCTATGTTGTTGAAAATTATATAAAACATTTTGAGAATCTTCTCTTCTTGATGCAACTAAAATATTTCCTTTAGTATGCTCGCCAACTTTTGGTATTGAATGATATTCTGGAATTTCTTTATCCTTTTCATAATCAGAATATAGATTTAATAAAATATCATTTGTATTTACAGAGATTGTTGTTTTCTCAACTTTAAAACTTGTTAATTTCTTTGCGGCAGATTCAGAAATAACAAATCCATCTTCATAAGTTAATCCATATGCTGGAAGATAACATGCTTTAAGATTTACACCATATGCAAAATTACCATCATCATCATAGTTATCAGACTTATAAATAAATTCATTTTCCTTAACTATATCCCCAACTTCTCTATCACTTAAACAATCATTAACACGATATCCATACTCTTCACAAATATTTACTGCATGATTAACATCAATACAATCATAAATACCATTGTCATATTGAACAACTAAAGTATAATTAGCTGCATTCTTACGAACTTTACCAATTATTCTAAATTGTCTTTGAGCTTTCTTATATGCAATAGAATATTTACCAACTTGATTTTCAAATCCTGTAAATATTTTTGGAAATTCTGGATTCTTTAAATGTACTGTTTGATTAATGTGGTTAGAAAACATTTGAAGTCTTTGCGTATCACAGTTATTAACAAATGGACTCAATAATTCTTCACTAAATGGATAGTGAGGATTTTCTTCTGCATCCTTTGGAATATTAAAATTAAAATAAGGTGTATTATCAGAAATTTTTAATGTTTTCTTTTTCTTTTTTTGTTGGGCTTTCCACTCTTTAAAGAAATTTGCCATTATTCTGTTTCCTCCTTATTTTTCTTTTGTTCATTTAATTCTTTAAAATAATTTTTAATTTCTTCTTCTCGTCTATTTTTAATAAATTCACTATATTCATTAATCTTAGCTAAGAAATCAACATCTTCTTCTGTAAGTAAAACTTCATTATATTTTACCTTCCAATCAACAATTAATGGATAATATAAATAACCAGTTAATTGTTCAATTAATTCTTTACCATTTGGCATCGGAATAGTTGTAACAATTTTTTCTAATTTCTCTAATGCTGAAATAATTTCACTCTTATGTGGCATTAAATCAACATCAGGAAATACACATTGAATAATTCTAGCAGCTGCTAAGAATTCAATTAATCCATCAGATTCTAAATATGAAAGCATTTGAACTTTTAATTCTTCTGAATTTTTCTCAGGATCTTTATAATATGCCTCTAATAGAGATTCAATATATCTCATTGTTTCTTTAAAAGACAATTGAATGTAAATTGGCATTAATGTTGATGAAACTGATTCATTTGTATTTTCTACTAAATATTCTACAGTATCGACATCTAATAGAAGAGACTTACGATCACTTTCTATGATTTTATCAATATCGTTCTCATCGAAATCTTTAACCGGCTTATTTACTAATTGTGTGAGAACTTTAATATTTTCTTTAACCATAATTTTATTCCTCTTTTTATTTATTTAATTTGAGAAACAATAAATAAGAAAGACTTAACATCTTTCTTATTTTATCATTTCGTTTGTAGAATTGCAGAATTAAAAGTATTTAATTACTTCTTATCTACTTCTACAGATGGTTGAGCATCAGCTGCTGCTTGAGCTGCATGGTAATCTTCTAATGCCTTCTTAGCACCATAATATGCTGCCATTTGACATGCTCTTTCAACTAATCTAGATTTCTTATTTTCCTTAACTAAATCAGCTAAAGCAATAATGTCTTCATAAATTGCTTCAGTAGGAATCTTTTCCTTACCTTCAATTTCTAATGACTCAACATCTACAGTACCATCTGAGTTACGCATTACCTTATAACCATATTCTACTGTTGCTTCTTTTTTTACTTCTGCCATTTTAATTCTCCTTTTAAATTCTATTATTTATTTTTATAACAATAAATGTTATATTATATTGTTACTCATACTTTTTTTAAAAATATTTTTAGTTATGTGCCATAATATATATCTTCAAATTTTTATAAGTACCTGAAGATATTAAATCTTGGTGTTTCTTTAAAATGATTTCAGGTGTTAAGTATTCAATATTTTGTAATATGAAATCTTCTGGGCAAACATTATTTGAGACAACGAATACTATAAAATTCTTATAGTATTCATAATCTTCTTTTGCAATTAGCATTGCTTCCATCATCTCTGCAACTGTTATAAGTTTTTCTACACTCATTTTTTCAATTAACTTAGTCCAGTTATAATTATATCCTCTATAAGTAATCATATCATCTATGCTACTATAAATAGATGATATTGCATTATCTGCTAATGTTATATAACTACCTGATGAAGGTGTAATTAATCCCGTAGTTGTTCCAAATGATGTAGATTTTTGTCCAGTTGTAGAAGAACTACATGTATGAGAAGATGATAATGAATTATTTGAAATAGAATAATTCAAATTAGTAGTATCTGCTGTTAATAAAGATGATTTATTTACTCCATCCATTATTCAGTTACCTCAGTATTATCATTTTCTACTAATACAACATCTTCAGGTGTTTCATCTGCAATAATTTCTTCATCTAAATCATTATTGTCGTGCGATAACTTAGATGATACTTTTAATGAAGCTTTTAATGTTTCTTCTAGAATTGTATCAAATGCACTTCTAAATTCAGGAACAGTTGCTAACTTTTCTTTTAAGTTAGACATTCTGAACTTATATTGATCAAATCCATCAAGATACATACCAACGCCTGCACCTTTAATCATATTGTTTGCCTTTAAATATTCAAAGTTAGATAAATCATTATCTACACCTTCCATTTGATTAAATACAAATGTAGCAGATTTTCCTGCATCAGTATTTCTAGATTTAACAACTGTTACATTGGAAATAAATCCTTTGATACCATACTTATCTTTTTCTTCAAGTTTTTCTTTTGCTTCAATCTTTAATAATAGATTTGCTAAGTATAATAATGCAACACCACCAGAAATAGATTCTGTATTCTTTAAAAATCTAGTTTGTGCTTCTGGAGGAGTAACACCCATGCTCATGTTTGTTGTAACATGATTAATCATAACTAAAATAATATTTGATTCCATACATGGTTGCAAGCATCTATTTATAACATCTTTGTTAATAATAGCTTGACGTCCATGAACAGTTAAACTGTTTAATTCTTCACCTTCTTGATAATCTGCAGTTTTCATTGATGCAATTGAATCTACAAGAATAAAAGTTGGTGGCATTATCTTTCTTATTGTTCCATCTTCGTTTAAAGCACCTTCAAGATTTGGAACTAAAAGTTCTTTTTCATGATCTTTTTTAAACTTGGCAACTTGCTTTACTAAACGTAAAAGAGTTTCTGTATAAATACCAACTTTCTTCATGATGACATGTTCTTTATAATAGTCATCACTCATTCCAGTGATATTTTTAACTCTGGTTTCTGTTGCTGATTGTTCATAATCAAGATAATACATTGTACTTTCATTATATTTTTTCATAATTGAATGAATTAACTGAATTGCAAATGTAGTTTTACCTGAACCTGGCTTTCCTACAATCATAATTGGCTTACCTGCATCAATACCGATATTAAAATTTAGTTCGCCATTCTTTGCATAAGTAGTTTGTCCATTCAAATAATCAAGTACTTGAAAGTCAGTTCTAAACATTAACTGTGGAATGTTGTAACCAAAATCTTTATGGTTACCTTCAATAATAGAATTTAGTTGATCTGTAATTAGACCCATTATTTAATCTCTTCCTTTCTCTTTACTATATTCGGATTTTTTACATCCGGCCTAAAATATAATAAATTGTTGAAGTCATTATTTTTAAAAATAATTGATCTACAGAAGTATTTTATCAACCATTTTTATAATATATAAATTCATCAATTATTATATTTTATAATTATAAATCATTTTATTTTTAAAAAAAGAAAGATGAACAATAAATTATATGAAATGAAAGAAGCTGATATTTATGGATAGAGAAACTATTTCAACAATATTAAATGAATTAGATATACAAGAAAATTCATGGCTTGCTATAGAAAATAAAATTCCTCTCCTATTCCTTTCTCAAGATGGCAATATTTATTCGGATGATAAAACACAGCGTTTTAGATTCAATTCCTCAAAACAACTAGTTGAAATTGTTTATGGAAAGACTATTGATAATACTTTTTATTCATTAGACAATAAGACTTCCAACTTTATTCCAGATTCATTTATTTCATATGATTTAATAGCTGGCATAATTCGCTCCGTTTATGCTGGTCCAAACAATACATATTTCCAAATTCCTTTCAAATAGTATTGTTTTCATATTTTTTCCTCCTTTTATAAATATAAGAAAAGATAAGTACATAAGTACTTATCTTTTCGTTTTATTTTAAATCTTTTTTTAATGTATAAGCAGTTTTAAGAGTCTTTGTAACTAAATCAGATCTTAAACCTGATGCTAATAGATATGTATTTAATGTATTTAATGCTGTATGTTTTGTTAAATCTGTTGTTAATTTACTTAAATCAGCATAACCATCAACTGCAATTTGATTATAGAAGTCAGACTTCTTATCAAATCCATCTGCTCTTGGTCCATAAAATTCTTCCATAATTTTATCAGCATTAACTGCAAGAAGAGCATATGCTTCAGAGTCAATAATACTTGCAACTTTAGATTCACCTGTAACTTGTCCTGATTTAAGTCCTCTCTTTTCAGCATCAGTATTAATATGATTCTTTTTCTTAATCATTTGTTGTAATCTCTTAATAGGAACATAACCAACAGGAACTGGATAGTGTGTTCTAATTGGTTGGTCATCTTTATCTCTATACCATACATATTCCTCTAAAGGCATATTTAATATATCTGCTGCTTTTTTGATTTGTGTTATTTTACATTCTTCAAATGGTAATTCAAAAATTTGGATTGTTGCATCTTCTGTTTGTCCCATAGATTCTGCCCATTTAACTAATTCTTTTGGGTCAGTATTATTGAAGAATAATTTATATCTTTCTATATTTAATTTTTTATCATTATCTAATGCAGTAACAACATCCATTACAAGTTTTTCAATCTTTTGTAATTTTGTTATTTGCTCTTGTGTTAATCCTTCTGTTTTCATTTAATCACCTCAAATTTACTATGATCCTCTGGCGTTTGAGAATAATAGCCAAACAAAATACATAAATACAGCAACTTTTATATGTAACCTTGTTCCTTCATTCTTATGTGTTTGATAATATGGACTAAGAGTATCCAAGAAATCTGCAGTCATTTCACGAACTTTAAGAATATTTGGATCATTAGAGTTTGGAGATTTAAATATTTTCTCAGATGCTATTGTAAATTCTGGACTCTTTAAGTCTTTTGCAGTTCTTTTTTGTCCTTTATCATTTAAATTTAACATATATGAATCTACAATTGCAGCACAATATGTTTCTAAATCTTTTCTTTTCTTTGTAACTATTTCATATAATGCACCACGAACAATTGTATTATAAGTTGTTCTTGGTCCGAATTTATCATTTAAATCTTCTTTTGTTAATTTACTTGGATTATTAGCGTCTGGCTTATAATATGCTTGCATTACAGCTAATGTTAAAACATCCTCATCAATTGGAGCTTTTGCTAAAGCAATTATTACCTTTTTAACTAAATTAGATTTTACATATGATATTGAGTTTAATTCGACCGAATATGATGTTCCTGCAGAATCTTCTGCTGTTGATACACCAGTAGAGTTTTTGAAGTCTAGTATGTATTTTTGTCTTTCTCTTGGATTATTATATACACTATAATAAATAGACGCAATACCTTTTACAATAGATTCGATTCTTGTTTTAATACCTGACCATATAACAGAGTTACATACATAATAATCTCCATCTGCAGATACACCACTACCAGAGTTTATTATTGGTGTATATTTATTAGATTTTTGCATTTTAACTAATTCAGGAATATATAAATCAAATGAACCAGATGACGTATCTTCAATAACTAAACTTACTTGTCCAAGTTTTTTAATTTTATATTTATTAGTAATAGCAGGATGCATATTAATAATACCCTGGATACATTTATATTGTAATGATTCTTTATCAAATGAATATGGATTTCCAAAATATTTATTTACAGCAGATGCATATGCTCTCATATATGCCATTAAATAAACAAATTTAGCTTCACGAATTTTATTTTGTTTATATAATGCAACAGCATATGCTAAAAAAGGAATAGTCATTAAATTAATTTGATTTTTACCCTTTGTTTTACCAAATTCTGTTGGAATTTCTCCAACATATTTACTTGAAAAGTAAAGTTCTGTAATCTTTTTCATATCTGCTTTCATTATACTAAATAATTTATCCCAATCATTATCATTAATAATAATTTGTAATCCAATTACACTATCATTTAATGCTTCTTGATTTGTCTTTTTATCTAATATATATTGAACTTGTCTTTGAAAATTTCTGAACACTGTACCATCTTTAGCAATATCTTCAAACATTGGAAATATTTTTGGCATTATAACATTATCATTTATAATTATTCCTCTTTGTTCATTTTCAAGTTCCATTATATCACCATCTTTTTATATTATACATAATAAATTGTTCAAGACAAAAAAAATATAAGAAAAAAAGAACCTAATCTTCTTTAGGTTCCTTTTCATTTAAATTGATGAAGCTTAGCAATCCAGTTCTATATGTATAAACATCTGGATCATCATCTTGCTTAACAACACCCTCCAATATTTTTTGAAAACTAACTACCTTTGGATAAAGGTTTTTAGATTTTCTTCTTTGCGTCAATATAGTCTTTAAAACAGCTCTCATATGATTTAGCTTTGCTGCTGAAAGCATACCAAATTCAACAATGTGATAATAATCGATCATTACTTTATCTGCAATTGATTCAATTAAAACTAACTGCTCTATCAGATTTTTTACTTGTTCGCAGTTCATCTTAAATACCTCACCAATTTCAGGAATATTGTAATCTAATACAAATGAAATATCACTTGCTTTAACATCACACTTTGTTTCATTTAATGCTAACATTGCATCTTTGTATGATATATCATCAGCAACACTAATACCAAAACTTCTTAGTTGTCTTACGGCAGCCTGACGCTGAAGTGATTGTGTCTTGCTCAATTTTGACATTTCTAATTACCTCCTTTATGTCTAAATTAATAATATACTAATAATTTTATGCAAAAATTAATGTTGAACAATTTATTATATATTAAAAAAGTGGTGATAAAATGAACAAATCAACAATTAAATATATTATAGAAAATATTTTAGATGATGAATTAAATATAATAACTCCATTAAGTAATTGTGCATATATTGTTATAACTAAACAAGAATGTAAATTTTTAAAAACACATGATTACCATTTTATGTTTGATCATGATAATGAACTATTACGAGTATATCCAGTTAGATTAAGACATAATCAACCAGAAGATGGTATTTATTATATAAATATTGATAATATTTATTATGAGTATCTAACAGATAATGATGGAAATCCAGTATGTGATTATTATCCATACGATCAAATTCAAATATTCAAATTATGGAATAATTATGAAAAAGATCCAGATGATAATGGTCATTATTCAAAAACTAATTCTGCTAAATAGGAAGTGATATTATGACTACTGTACAAATAACATCAATATTATCTTCAATTAATGAAGAACCAAATGTTCTTACAGATTTAGATTTAGTATCATCAATTATGTTATATAAAAATTCTTCTATTTACCCAACTGGTCATAATAAATATATTTTTGATAATGATAATGAAATACTATTAGAATATGAATATAATGAGGAATATGATAAAAATATTTTACAAACTGTTTATTCGTATTCATTAATATTTGGCTTTACTATGGTTGATAGAACTCATAGAAAAGGCATGCATAGATTGGGTGTGAGCAACTAATGACTAAAGAACAAGTACAAGCATTTTTAAATCTAGCAGAAGTTCCATCAGATCAATGGACTAAAATAACAAATATTAATTCATTTGATATTGGAAATGATGGTAATCAAACTGTATCTGAAAAGAGTTATTATTATTTTAATACTAGTTTAGAGTTATTATTAATTAAAGAATATTATTATAAACTTATTGGTGATCAATGGGTATTAATTCCAATTTCTGAAAATACATTTGATATTGCTATATCATTTGAATCTATTACATCAGTATTATTTGGACAACCGTACAAGGAATCTCCAAATGAATTACTAGGAAGTGTGTATAACTAATGACAACAGAACAAATTAGATATATTTTAAATATAAATGGATTTAATACAGATGAATGGACAACATTATATATTGATAACCCAAAATCAATTGGTGTAATTGGATTATCTGGAGATAATAATATTATTGTAAATCCAACATCAATTCAATTCTTTTTTGATACAACAAATGAATTATTATATACTAAAAAATATTATGGAAATGGAAAACCAAGTAAAGAACAAAAAGATACTTTTACTATTGAAGTAGAATTTGAAGATAATACTTATTATTTTGAGCCTTCACCAAATCAATTATTTAATGAACATTTAGGGTATATTTCCGAAGCAATAGATTTTAATACTATTGTGTCTATATTACCACAAAAGAATTCTGTATTCTCAATTTATTAAAAATAAAATAAGATAACATTACGTTATCTTATTTTTTACTTAATCGTCATTATAATAAAACCAATAGAATATTTGTGATGCTGGTAGGATTAAAATGTATAATAATAAAAACCATGTATTGAAAAAATATGCTAAAATTATTGGAATAATATCTATTATTATGACAATATATGAAACAATTATAATTGAAATATACTTCATTAATGTTTTCATAATTACATCACCTGTTCTAATCTAAGAATTACTAAATTCTTTTTAGCTCTTGTTATTGCAGTGTATAGCCATTTATATTTATCAGCAGTAAATATTTCAGATTCATCAATAACTATAACATTATCCCATTCAGAACCTTGAGATTTATGACATGATATTGCATAACCAAATTCAAATTGTGATATTTGAAAATCTTTTACTGCTTTATTTTTATTTTTTAATTCAATAGACACTCGTTGTTTATGTTGTTCGATTGATTCATTTTGTTCTTTTCTTAAACTTCTAACAATTGTGTATATTCCTTTTTTGTTTATATCTTTATTCAATTGATATATTCTTTGGTGTCTATCATAAATAAAATCACCAGTATTAAATATGCCAATATCATTAATTAAATTACTTGATGTGAAATCAGGCATGAAATCTGGCTTAAATTTTAATCTTCCAAGATATTCCTTTTCATTTACAATTTCAAATGAATCAACATATCCAATAATTCCATTTGCTAAAGGATATTCATCATTTTTACCTAAATTAAAATCATAATTATTTTGGCAACAAATTATTTTGTCTCCTTTTTCAGGAAGATCTGATGTGTATCCTAATAAATTTCTTATATACTTATTTAATTTATTTCTTGTTTTATTAGTTCCACAAATTACTTGATCTGCTGTCATTAATAATTTATCAAATGTAGCATCGGATAGATTGTGTCTATTTACAACATAAACATTATCTCCATATTTTCCATAAGGAATTTCTTGATGATTTCTAGCCATAATTGATACATCAATAATTGGATTACCCTCTTCTTGTCTAACGATATCAGTCAATATTGCATCTGGATGATCTAATAAGTGTGGATCTTCAGATAATACTGGAGGTAATTGTGCGGGATCACCACATGCTAAAATAGGAATATTAAATGACAATAAGTCTTCAATAATCTTTTTACTAACCATTGATAATTCATCAATAATTATTAATTTAAAATTTGGAATTTCTTTTTTCTTAATAAAATGTGGTATTTTTTTTCCATTAACATAATAATCATCATCATTTATGTATATTAATCTATGTATTGTTGTAGCAGGAAGACCTTTCTTAATTAATATTGATGCAGCCTTTGCTGTTGGTGCGACATATGCTACTTGCTCTATTTCAACAGGAAGAATATTATTTACTAAATAATTTATTAAATATGATTTTCCAGTTCCCGCATGACCAGCTAACACAAATATTGGTTGTTCTTGTGTATTAAACCAATTTTCTATTTTATTTGAAGCTGCTTCTTGTTGTGAGTTTAACATATTCTCACCCCTTTTTTTATACATTTTTATATTTATTTATAATAAATTGTTATAATGTATATTTTTTAAAAAAATAAGGAACTAACCTAAGTTAGCTCTTTATTTTTTAATATTTCTTAAGAATGAATCTAAATCATTTTGAGAAGTTGAATTAGTTTTATCTTCAGTCTTTTTAGTTACATTAATTGTAATATCTTGTCCAGATTCAACAACATCTTCTACTTCATCAACTACGTCTTCAACCTTACTTTGTAATTCAGCAAGTTTTTGTTTCTTAGCTTCTAATTTTGCTTTTTTCTTAAGTGCTTTTAATTCGCGTTTAGTTTCTTTACGTTTTTCTTTAATATCTTCTTTTGCATTTTCAATATTTATAGTAATAGATTCTGCTACTTGAGATGCTGGAGCTTCTTTAGAAAATAATTTCTTATTTCTTCTACTTAATTTAAAACGTCTCTTAACTGCATCTCTCTTTACTTTTTTAACTATCTTAGAATAAAAAAATTCTTCAATAATTAATAAGATAACACCAGATAATAGACAAATAGGTAGAATTAATGATAATTTTCCTATTAACTCAGCAGAATCAACTTCTTTACCCATGCTAGTAAATATAGAAGATACTGTGCTAACAAATGCTTGATCATCGATTACGAATAAAGCAGTAACAATAGCTATTGCTGCAACTAAAATTAATGTTACAATATGTATAAATTTCATGAATTTGATTTTTCTCATTTTATCAGAATCCTTTCATTATGTATTTATAATTAATTGTTCTAAGAAAATAGAAACAAAATCGAACAATATATTATGAAAACATAAGAAAATAAAAAATAAAGAATAGGAGATAGATAATGTATGTTTATGAGTATTTTAGCGGCTTCAGATTTCTTTCAATCTAATGCTTGGTCTATTCTTACTATTGTTATTACATTTTGTATTACATTATTAAGTAGATTAGTCATTAAAATCTATAACATGGGTAAATTATCTAGAGTAGAATTAGTTACTAAAGAAGAATTCCGTATATTAGAAGCAAATATCAGAAAAGATATGAGAAGCTATCGTGATGAGTTATTTAACTCAATATGGGAATTATGTAAAACTCAAATTCAAAATGAATTAAAAGATATTAGTGATATAAAGAGACTCGCAGAAGAAATGAGAGTAAATGGTGAAGTATTAAAGACTGAAATTAAAAATACTACTCAAAAATATGACGAAATTAAAGGATTATCTGCAAACATTCAAATTCTTGAAAATAAAGTTAAGAGACTTGAATATGGCGATAATAATATTTTAAAAGATATTCGTCGTACTGATACATAAGAAATAAAGGTGATAAAATGAAATTCGTTAAATTAATATTAAATTTAATAATGTTTGTATTTGTATTATTACTAACTTGGGTTGCAGCTTTTGCTGTTCAATGGGTATTATGTGTTCAAACTGGTAATGCAGATAATGGATATGTACCTGTTTCTATTAAAGAAGACTCTGTTGGTTATAATGATGCATTTGGTTATCTTGGTACATCTGTTCAAGCAAATTATGCTACATATGGTAATGATGAATATCAATATTATACATTTAAGTATGAAGTTGAAGAAGGCCAACCTGAAAAAACAATTACTGCCGATGTTAGAGGACCTAAATATCGTTGCAGAAACTGGTTCTCATGGAATTGGTGGAAGAATTCACTAGGGTTATGGTTAGATTATGGTGTTGATGCAGTTGCATCTGTTTCAGCTCCTATTATTTTACCAACTTCAAATATTCAACAATTACAAAAATATTATGGTAAGCAATTATATGAATTTAGAGATGAAATCAATACAAATTCTAAACAAACATATGGTGACACTGGATTAACATATTATGAAGTTGCAATTGCTAAACTTAGTGAAGCATTATTAACTGATAGTGAATATACATATGCAAAATGGGTAGATGACTACACATTAATGTATAACTATATGTTTAAAATTGCAAAATATAATGCTACTATGGAAGTAACTAATGAAAATGATGAATTAGAAGTAGTTCCTGTATATGAATCATATTATAATAAATTTATTGGTTCTGATGGACAACCTAAAACATCAATCTATTTATTATATTACACAATTATTTTAAGTTTAATTATTTCTCTTTGGATTGTTCATCAATATCCTGTTGTTACAACACAAAATGAATTTGGTGAAGTAGAAGTTTCTGGTGGATTATTCCGTAGAAAAAGAAATAAAGAAAAGAAAAGACATTTCTTCCATAGAAAACATAAAAAAGATAATTAAATAAGGAGTGATCGCATTGGGATATGGAGATTTAGAAAGAATTGTTTGTGGTCTTGATAACTCAATGAACGATTACGAACAATCAGCGAATGATTATGAACAAACATTATCAACACCTAAGCCATTAAAATTAAATATTGAAGGTATATCAACTTCTTCTGCATTAGCATTTCTATTCTCACCAAAAGTTGATGAGATGGTTAATGCAATAGTTGATATATTTATGAGTGGTAATTATAATGGAACACTTGAAAAAGTTAAAGTATTGACAGCTATGTTCGAAAGAATGGGAATTGGCAAAGGTGTTTTTAATGGACCAGTTGGTACTACAATTATAAATACTATTGAAAATACAACTAAAAAGTTTAAATCAATGAAAAGTACTAATAAACTTAAAAATTTACTAACTGCTCTAAAAAATAAAAATGCTTTATTTAAAAATTTAAAAGATGCTGGAACAAAATTATTAGATCCTGAACTTAGAAGAAAATATGAGGAAGCCGTTTTAGCACTTGAATCATTATGTAAAATGTTAATTGGTATATATCAAAATAGAAAATATATTAATGATAAAGTAATAAAAGGACTTCATAATATAATGACTGAAGAAGAAGATAATGATATTATAATAATTAATAAGATAGAATGTTAGTTCTATCTTATTTTTTATTTTATTTTTTTTTAAAAAAATGAATATAACAATTTATTAACAATTAATTATAAAACAATTTCGGGAAGAATCGAGTTGATATAAATGATATATAATAATGATTTAAATGTAAAGAATGAACATTATATTGGTAGAGTATTAGGATATAATAAATCCAATAGAACTGTAGATGTTTATTTACCACGATTAATGACTGGATTAAATGGAACAGAAATTCATAAAAATAAATTACAATTAAATAAAAACAATATAGTTAATATAGGTGATTTAAATTTAAGTGATTATATCGTAAAATCTAATGTATTAAATGTAAAACCAGAAGATTATTCTGAATCATTACCTGATGTAAATTCATTAGTAATAATTAATTCATACTTACAAAATCCATTAGACTTTACTTATAGAAAATTTAATCCAAATAATGATTATAATGTTATTGAAGAAGAAAAATATCCTAAACAATATTCATTAACTATTGGAACAAAATCTATTGATGTTAATTATTTAGATAATATTATTATTAATATTCCTGATGATTATAAAATAATATTAAAAGAAAATGATAAAACTAAAACAATAGATATAATAGAAAATAATGATATTGAGAATTCATTATCATTTATTAAAGAATCTGTATTAACATTAAATAGTAATATGAATTATTTAATTAAGAATGAAAAAGAAACAGTAAAAGATACAATTGATGGTATATATAATATGATTGATTTAGTTACATCTGATCATTATGATTTAAATTTATTAAATTCAACTAAAGAAACAATCAAAACTCAAATATTAAAAGATTCTAATGAAATTGATGAAATTAATAGCTTTGATAAATTATTTAAAATTCAAAAAATGTATAATTTAAAATCTTCAGCATTAAATTATTTGACACAAGATTATGATGAATTATATGATTATTATAAAAATTATTGTATTAATAATAATATTGAAGTAGAAGATGATAAATATGATTTATCATTAAAAGAAACATTTAATGATATTGTATTATTAGATGAATGTAAAAATCAAATAAATAACATATTTGAAAATATAAATAAATATGAAGATATTGAAAAATTTCGTACTAATTTAAATAAGATAAGAGATTTACTATCAGTTAATAAAACAATTAAATTTTATTATGATAATAATTTAATTAAAACATACTCTAATAATTTATTTAATAATATAGAATTTCCAACAGATAATTTATTATTAGATTATATGATTGAGAATGATGATTATTCAAATAATGATATGTATTATACAATTTGTGGATATCATACTGATACAGATAAGAATAATTTATATATAAAAGATAAAATAGAAACAAATGAAAATTTATATATTGATGTTTTTAAATATAAAGATGAAATTGGTGCTGTATTAGATACAAATTCAAATAAATATCAAATTGGTATTATTGATATAAGTGAATATCCTAAATATAAAAACTATCAAACAAAAATATATTTTAACAATATTGAATTAGACAGAGAAGTAGATAATGAAACCGGTAATTATATAGATGAATTACCAACATATGTTAAATCTAATATATCATCTTCAACAACACAATTTACAGAAAAAGTTGAAATATTTGATAATGATATATTAGTATTAACTTTTGAAAAGATAATTAATATTGAAGATATTTTATTAGAAAATTAATTTTTTAACTAAAAAATATAAAAAAGAACAATAAATTATAAAAAAATAATAAAAAATAAAAAAGGTGATTAAAATATGGCAAAGAAAAAAGAAGAATTAATTGATGAAATTCTTAATGATCCATCTATTACAGAAAATATGCGTGCTCAACTTAAAAAAGAGCTTGAAGATGAAAGTAAGCAAAAAACAAGAGATGTTGTTTATGAAATCTTAAAAGTATTTGGCTTAGCATTATTAACATTATTTATCCTTGTTGGATTTGAAATGTTATTTGAACTTTCTTTATTTGGTGCAATTTTCCAACATAGTCACTACACATTCTGGTGGGGACAATTAATGGGAACTGATAAAATTGGTGGTTGGAAGATTGATGATGTAATGTATAGTTATGATGCAGCTAAGCAATTATTTGCATCATCAGGATATGCTGATTTCAATGAATGGCTAACTGCAGTAAATGCAGTACAATTCTCTCCAGCATTTGATGACTGGCTATGGTTTAGTAATCCATGGCTACCATCTACTATTATTACATTAGTAATGATCGGTATGGGTGCAGGATTAGCTCTAGTATATTCAATTGTAATTAATGATATTATTAGTCTAGTTAAACGTCTTAAAGGAATTGGTAAAGCATTCTTTAAGGAAACTACTGGAAATGTTCAAGAAGCATTTGAATCACAATTAGCAAAAGATAAAGAAGAAAAGACATTATTTGACGCTGATGATGAAGTTGAAGAAGAAAAAGTAATAGAAGAAAAAGTTAAGAAAGAAAAAAAACAAAGAGTACCAAAGCCTAAAAAGGAAAAGGTAGAAGATTATGAAGTTAAGAAAAGAGATACTACAGAATCATTATTTGATGATGTAGATGATGCTACATTAGATGAGTTATTAAAGGCTCCTCATACTGCAGAAGAACAAAACTTATTAACTAAGCTAGAATCAAATGAAGATACTCCAACACTAACAGTAGTTGCTGAAGCTGCTCCTGGTGCAAGAGTAGATACTGATGATTAATTAAAAAAGATAAAACGTTAAGTCGTTTTATCTTTTTTTATATTAAATAAATATATAGAATAACATAAAAATATAGCGTTGAACAATTTATTATGTATAATGCTAAATTTTTAGTATGGATGTGATGATATATGAAAACAACATTAGAAAATTTATTAATGTTTTTAGGAACACGTGAAGAAGTAGAGCATGCTGATTCAATAGATAAATGCTTCTATTTTGCATGGGATACTGGTGAAATTTGGTTAGGAAACAAGCATGGTTCCAAAACTAAATATGGTGGATCTAGAAACACTCTATCAGAAGTAGATATTAGAAAAATTGTTAATAGTGAGAATAGAATTGCTATGTCTCAGGTTAATAATACTGCAAATGAAATTGCAAATGAGCAAAAATCATTTATTTTAAATATTAATGATAAAATACGTCAAGTTGTTGCTAAAGTAGATACAATTAATGATAATACAACACAATATGTTAAAGATAGAGTTGAAAGTGTTCTTGAAGGAATGCAAACAAATTTCTATACAAAAGATAATATTAATGAACTATTATCTAGATATGTTTTATTATCTGATTATAATAATGATAAAGCAAAACTCGTTACAAAAGATGAAATGAATCAATCCGTTTTACTTCCACAAACTGGTGATTACTTATATCGTAATTTAACTAGATTAAATGGATATTATTTCTGTACAAAAGACTATACGAGTGCTACATATAATTTCTATTTAGGAACTATATATAGTATAAGTAGAGGTGTTGTTACAGAATTAGGATCATCTGGTGGCGGTGGTGGAGATGCTTCTACTAGAATTAATAAGTTCTTAGTATCAAATTCTGATTACATATTAAAACAATATGGAGAACCGTTATCTACAACAACTCAATTTATCTATAATATTGTAAATGGCAAATATGCTACTTCTGCTGGAATATATTATGATAATGAATTAATTTCTGTTGATATTGATTTAACATCAACAACAGATAAAACAAAAGTTATCAATATGAGCGAGATGAATAGTACTGCTGGCCGTCATACATTTAAGCTTTCAATATTAAGTAAAAATGGAGAAACTATTAGCTCTTCAGTAAATCTTGATATTGTTAGACCTATTTATTATGGTGTATTTGATGATACTGTTCCATCACTATCAAGTTTAGCTAAAGCTCAATTAAAATTAGATCCAACAGGAAGATATAATGTTTCAACAACTTCAGGATATCAATATATTTGGTTTGTTTATCCTATTAATGGAAATGACGGAATGATTGTTGATGATATTAGATCTAATGGATTTACAATTCCAACAATAAGTTTTGTAAATAATGATTATAGATATTTAAGAAGTGCAAATGAAGTAAATATTGGAACTATTACTTTTACAATCGAGGGCTCTTCTAATGCAAGTTTTAAATAAGGAGTGATGAAGAATGGCACAAAATAATAATGAGATAGATATTTATGGTATTCTTAATGCGAATACTGTTGAGGGTATAATCGCTAAAGCTGAACAAATAAGTATGCCATTGTTTGATGGATCAAGAGAACATTTATCTGATGTAATTAGAAAAATGATTCAAATTGTCGATGCTGATTATATCGTAGATTATGCAGCATCTAGAACTCCTATTTCTGCAATGTTCTTTACACTAACAGAAAACGCAACTTATAAAAAAGCACATATTTATTATTATTCAGGAGAAACTTTACAAGTTGAAGATTTCACACCAGAAGGTACTGGTGGCGGTAGTGGTGGAGGAGATACTGGACGTCCAGTATTAACTGTTACTACTAAAATTGAAGAAGAGTATAATTTAAATGATACAATTATTTTAAATTATTATTGGTCATCAAGCAATACTGGTACAGGACGTGTGTATGGTATTATTGATGGTGTGACTCAATTATCATCACGTGAAACGCCAACTGCAATATCTGGCGCATCTAGTAGATCTTGGAAATTACCAAAACTAGAAAGAGGAAAACATAATATTGAAATGTATGTTGTTGATGCTGCTAACGTATCATCATCACCAAGATATACTGCAACAATTGTAGTAGGTGGCGTTGATATTTCAACAGATTTTGATGATACTGCATTTTATGTTGCAAATCAAGATTTAGTTATTAATTATTCTATTTATAATTCATCTGAATTTACTGCTCGTGCAGTAGTTAAAATGGATAATAATGCCGAATTTATAGAAACTAACCCATCTAAAATAACAATTTCTGGTGCATTAATGACACCAGGATATCATACATTAACATTAAGAGCTGAAACTATTCAAGAAGTTTCTGGTGAATATGTTGTTGTAAAAAAATCTAAAGATGTTATTTATAATGTTATTGCTGCTGAAGAAGGTGTTGTTTATGTAACACCATACTACAACTCAACACAAGATATAACTGGTTCTGCTTCAACAGTTAATATAGAAGCAAACCAATCAGTAAATTTCCGTATTAATATTATTGAAATTGGTGGCTCAAATTATAGAGTAACATATTACTTAGATACATATGATGAAACATTTACAAATAAAAAGAGTAGATCACAAATATCTCAGGTTACTGGTTTATTAGGTATTAACTCATTTACTAATACCTTCTTTGAAGGATATTATAAATTAGTTGCAAGTGTTATTTCAATGACATCTGGTCAAACTGCAGAATGTGAATTCCAATTAACAATTGCACGTTCTTCATTATTAACTATTGATCCTATTACAGATGGACTACAGTTATGGTTAGATGCATCTGGTAGAACAAATAGTGATGAAAATAAAGATGTTTGGGAAGATAAATCTGGTAATAACACTATAGTTGAAATGAATGACTTCAACTATTCTACAAATGGATGGATTACAAATTCTGATGGATATTCAGAAAACTATTTATTAATAAACTCTCGTGCTTATGTAAAAATTAATTATGAACCATTTATTAGAGAAATCACTGATGGTTTAACAGTTGATATTGAATTTGAAACAAGAGATATTAACAATGCAGATGCAAGAGTAATATCATGTTATGGAGGACGTGGATTCTTTGCTAATACATCTGTTGCTCGTTTAGGATCATCTGCAACACCTACAGAAACAACATATACTACTAAAACTGTTACTGATGAAGGTGGTACATATGATGTTACAACAAAAACAGGACCATTTGAAATAGATTTCCGTGAAGGTGTAAAAACACATCTTACATATGTTATATTTAGAAATACTACTCCAAATGAATCATATCCAATTCCACTAATGGCTATTTATTTAAATGGCATTTTAACAGGAATAAAACAAATTTCAAATGAAGCAGATAAATTTATAACAAATGCTGGTCAATATATATATTTAGGATGTAACCCTAATATTTCTACCGGAGTATTAGAAAACTTTGGTGAATGTAAAATATATAATTTAAGAGTTTATGATCGTGCATTAACTGCAAAAGAAATCGTAACAAATTATATTTATGATATTAAAGATCAAGATACTCAACAAGAAAAAATTAAAGCAAATAAATTAGGTGCAGCTGCATCTGATACAACAAAACTAATTCCAGAAATGACATTCTCAATGTTTGAGACTGACTTTAATGGTATTGGTAAAACTACTAGAAAAAAAGCATTAATAGATTATACTGCACCATCAGGAACTACTACAGCTTTCTCTGATTTTGGTACAGTACAATGGCAAGGTACATCAACTCTTGCATATGCTGTTAAGAACTATAAAATATTTATTTATAGTCAAAATGACTTCTCAAATGTTCCATTAAAGCAAATTGCTAATAGTGATGGTACAATAACAGAAGAAGAATATAGTGTTTCTGAAGCACAAAGAATGGTGTTTGAAAATCCAAAAGAATATGGAAAGAAACACAAGATAGATATTGGAAATGGTATTAAAGAAAGTAAATTCACCTTAAAAGCAGATTACATGGATTCAGGACATTGGAGAAATACAGGTAATGCTATGATGTTGGCAGATCTTGGTACAGAAGAAACTCCAGTACAAGAATTTTTACCAGTTTGTCGTACGACAATATATGGTTTTCCTATTAGACTTTATATTAATAAAGTTCCAGATAATGCATCTATAAATGGTATCCCTGATGATACACAAGGTACAAAATCATCTCTAGGAATTTATAACTTTAACCTTGATAAAGGTTGTACAGATTCACTAGGATTATATGAAAAAGATGATTTAATTGGCTCATTAGGAGAAACAGATGCAATAACATTTAAGGCAAAGTATCCTTATTTTGATACTATTTCATTCGAAATTTCAGCAAACTCTGACTCTACTGCTGGAGCATTTGCTAGAAATGATTATAAATCAATAATTGAAGACTTTGAATATCGTTTCCCTGATGAAGATGATATTGAAGATACTCGTTATTATGGTACTTATAAAATAACAGATGGCACAATAGAATTACTTGTAACTAATAAATGGAAATTTAATGAAGATGGAACAATGAGAACTACAAAATTTGTTTCAAATAATTTAATTAGTGGTACTTATACTATAAGTGGTTCATTAACAGATTCATCAACTGTAATTAGTTCTCCAGAATTAACTATGGAATGGTTATCAAATGGTGAATTATTCTATGATGAGATCGATGAAAAAGGATATGCAACAGCAGCAACTGCTACATTTAGATGCCCAAATTATATCGATTATGATCCTAATACAAAAGAAGAATCTTCTAGCCCATTAGATATAAGATTCTATCAAACATCAGATAATGGTGGTTATTTCTTAATTCATGAAACTACTGGTCAAGTTTATATGAACGGTAGAACACATTTAAAGAAATTAATTACATGGGTAATGGAATCTACAGATGATGAATTCTATAATGATTTTGAAAAACATTTCAATTTACCTTCAGTATTAGACTATTTTACATTTGTATTTACAATTGGTATGGTCGATAACTTAGGTAAAAACATGATGATTGATACTTATGGCCCACCTGCAGTAGGACGTACATTCTCTGTTGGTAGAAATAAGGATAAATTAATAACTTATACAGAAGAAGAAATTGCAAGATATGATAATTATGCTTGGTATATTCACTTCTATGATATGGACTCATGTTTATCACTAGATAACTCTGGTAATGTTCGTTTTGATACTGATATTGAAATGACTGCCGGTGTATATAACACATCAAAATCTGTATTATGGACAAAATTCCAAAGATTATTCTATAATGAAATAAGAGCTCGTTATATTGAACTTCGTGAAAATAAAACATATACTGTTGAAAATTTCATGAAATATTATTATGATAAACAAATTTCAATAATTCCAGAAATGGATTATAATAATGACTTCTATAATAAATATCTTGAAACACAAGATAGACGTGAATACTTATATATGATGCACGGTTCTCAATATGAAGCAATTTATAAATGGATTGAACAACGTTTATATTTCGTAGATACATTCTATGAATATGGTTCAGAATATGAGGCGCGTTGTACTGTCCGTGTTGAATATGCAGATTATGCAAATGAACCAATCACATTTAAATTACAAACATATATTCCATCATATTGTTTTATCATCTTTAAAAACTCTGGTTCTGATGGATCTGGTGGTATTTCTGTTCGTAAAAAAGTAGGTAGAGGTCAAACTGTTGAATTCTCAGAATATATTAATACTTCAACAGACCAAGAAATTATCTTATATAATGCAGGTAATTTAAAATCATTTGGTGATGTTTCTAAATATACTCCAAAAACAGTACTGGTTGATCAGGCTAAGAAATTAACTTCATTAATTGTTGGTACTGAAGAACACCCAAATCCAAACTTAACTACATTATCATTAGGTAATAACACATATTTAACTGATGTTGTTATTGAAAACTGTACAGCAATGTCATACTCATTAAATGTATCAGGATGCTCAAACCTTGAAAGAATTTCTACAAAAGGATCATCTATTTCATCTGTTACATTCCCAGATGGTGCTCCATTAAAGAGTATCACATTATCTAAATCAACAACATCATTAATATTAAAGAACCTATCAGTTCTAGATTCATTAACTCTTGAATCAACTGATAAATTAACATCATTAGAAATTACAAATTGTCCTAAATTAACAGGATATATGAAAGAAAATGGCGAATATGTTGAAGGACCATTATGGAATAAGATTTTAACATCTTATACTCCTAGTGACCCATTAACAACAGTTAAACTTGAAGCTTATGGATATGTACAAAATTATAATTTCCTAGATGCTGTTGCAAAACTAGCAAATAGATATCCACAAAATTTCGATATTTCTGGACATGTTCGTTATTTAGGAACATCTATTCCACAAATGTATTCATATTATAAGGATGACTTCCCTAACTTAACTGTACAATATCCAAATGTTAATAATGTTGCATCAATGTTTGAAAATTATAAAAACATTAATGCTGTTTGGAGTAGAGATGAACAAATCGGTTCAGATGATAATATCTCAATTCAAACATTCTATTATTGGACGGATCTTCGTGAGGATGATTTCCCAGAAAATGCATTTAGAACATATGGTGGAGTAAAAGGACGTTTAATTGATTTCTATGATGATCAAGATATGGAAGTTTTAGCAGACGAAATAAAAGAGCGTCTTGCTCCATTCCAAAAATTTACAAATGTTAATTCAATGTTTAGAAATATGAGAGTATTAGAATACTTACATGATGATACATTTGATAACATTGATTTAACTGGTGCATCTACAACATATATGTTTGATGGATGTAACACATTAAAATATTTAGAAATACCAAGAACATTAACTGCTTTAGGTAGTTATATGTTTGGTAACTGTTATAAATTAATTGCATATATTCCAGAAACAATTTCTAGAATAGAAGAATCTTCATTCTATACAAATAACCACGAAATTGGTATGCATCCTATGTTATTATTTGAAAGCCCATTATCTTGGGATGGTCAAGCCGGCATACGTGATGCACGTTATAATATTAAACGTGGTGATAACGGTAGAGCGTTACAAACTAGAAGCTTTGATTATACTGACCCATCAGATAATCATGTTGAGCATTTAAAGATCGATTATTTCGATGTAAATGACAATAATGGTCTTCAATATATTAAAGATGTATATCATGAAAATAAATCTAATATTTTCATTACTGATTTTAATATGACAAAAAATAATGGATATTCTAATCCATTTAATGCATTAGAATTCCTTCCAGGATCTTTAAAGAATTGTAAGAATATCGCTAAGATTTCAACTCCACCATTCAATGTACATGTTGAAGAATCTGATGAATCAGATCCTATTAAAGAATTTGAAGTGTCAATAGCACGTATGTTTAATGATGATAATATTTTAGATAGTCATAGAAAGAGTATTAGTTTTGATACTATTTACATTCTATCTCCAACACCAAATGTAACTCGTGTAAATAGATATTTCTTAATGAATACTAATCCACGTCATGTATATATCTCATCTAATATGATAACAATTGAAAACTCTGCATTTGCAAGTTGTTCAGCAGATGATATCTTTATTACTGGTGCAAAGACCTCTCAAGTAGCATTAAATTCAATTGGAGATAAAGCATACAAGGGTGCAGGATTAACAGAAATATTTATTCCAGATACTGTTACATATATTGGTGAAGAAGCGTTTGCCGATTGTCAAAAATTTACATCATTAAAATATTCAAAGGGTATGACATATATTCCTGTTAAATGTTTCCAAAATGCATTAAAGGGTGACTCTGGTGCATTAATGGAATCTATAAAAGGATTCTCTAAGAATATTCGTGAAATTGGTAACCAAGCATTTGATGGTGCTGTTTCATTAGGTATATTTAAATTATCAAATAAACTTGATAAAGAAACAGATTTTGACTGCTATTTCAATACAGAAGAAAATACTGAAAATCAAGAAAACTTAGAATACTTTACTAATCTAGAAAGAATTGGTAATTATGCATTCCGTAATGTTCATAATATTTCAAGAATAAATGTAAAACCAACAATTAAAGAAATTGGTGCATATGCATTCTATCCTCCTCAATCTGGTGGTGCAAATGAAACTCTATTAGTTTGGGATAAGGGTGCAGATTATAGTAACTTATCAATCGAATCAGCAGCATTTATTAATAGACAATTTAGTTGGCTATGTGATACTGATGGCTTCACTGGACATATTATACCAAAAGTAGTATATATACCAGAAGTTAAATATATTTCTGCAGAAGCATTCTCTCCATACTCTACATCTTCAGCTGGCGCAGAGTTAGACTTTGTATTAACTCCACGTTCTCCATTACAAGAAGTAGATTCATGGACTTCAAACTTCGTTACAAATTGTTTAGATATTATATATGACTTTGAAGATGTTGTTGAAGAATCAGGTGAATATTCAACATTTATGTATTTCTTAACAAATAATGGACTTAATAGAAAATCTCTATTAGCACGTCTATCTAGAGATACAGGTACTGTTCGTATTCCATCTAAGATAACATTTAAGAATAATGATTATATACTAACAGAAATATTAGATAAAGCATTTGTTGATCATGATACTCAATTAAACAACATCTGGTTTGATGAGGACTGTGTAATAAGACGTCTAGGTAATAGATTCTTTGATGGTACAAATATTACAAATATTTTCGTAGTTGATGAAAATAACCAACCTATTACAAATAATAATAAACCTGTTTATATTCCAGCATCATTAGTTAGTGATGCAGAATATCCAGATCCAATTGGAGATAACAATCCATTTAAATCTACAGCATGGTTTAGTAATAACACAGTTAATATTCATGATGATTTCGTATATCTAAATGAATACTGTATTGGTTATGAGCCATCACAAGATAATACTATTAATATTACATCAACTCAAAAAACAGTTCGTGATGATATTAAATTTATTTATGAAAATGCATTTGCTGGCTCTCAATTTAGAACATTTAGATTCCCTTCATCATTACGCAAGATATTCAAAGGTGCATATCAAAACTGTTCAACATTGAATCAGTTAGATTTCTCACCATGTAGAGATACATTAGAATATATTGGTAATGAAGCATTTATGGCAGATACATCTTTATTAGAAGTAAATTATACTAGAAATATTAGTTATGTTGGTGCTTCTGCATTCTCTAACTGCTCTGGTTTAACTTCAATTACATTTGAAGAAGGTATGACTCTATCATCAGATTCAGAGCCAATTAACCCAATTGCAGATACTAATGGTTATAATACTCGTATTACTAAAGTTGTTATTCCTAAATCTATGGGTGAATTCTTCAAGCAAGGTGGCCCTGGATACTCAATGTTCTCTAAATTAGCTAACTTAACTGATTTAGTAGTCGGAGGCATAGCAGCATATATTACAAATCTTCCAAGAACAGAAAATGTTTCTGATGCTAGTGATTACTATGGAAATGGTGAATACTGCATTGACTTCTCAACAGTTACAATGGAAGATGGAGTTACAACTCTTGCAGAATACTATCCATTTGCAAAATATGCAAATAGACCTATTAAGATTAAAACTAATAAGCCTTATTTCTATGCACCTATTACAGCATATCAATCTGATCTAACAATTACAAATGTTAATACAGAAGCATATGATAGTGCAGATATTTTAAGAGTATTATTAGGTTTCGCTATAAAGCCAACAGGATTAAATACATTAATTGCACAAAGAACATTTACTAATCCAGCTACAGCTGCGGTATTTGCAAATATTACTAACCAAAGAATTGCATTTAAGACTGCTGAAAGAGCATAATAAAAGAATAAGCCACGTGCTTATTCTTTTTTATTTTTAAATGAAAAATATGTATATATTATAATTGTGACATATAACATTGATTAAATATTAATGTTAAAAAAACTTTACAAAAAGGAGAATGAAAACTGAATATGCATATTGCACAAATTGAACGCAGATACGGCGTTAAGATCACAGTAGCTGATGGTGGCTTTCATGCAAGCCGCAATGGTGTTAATATTGCTTCAGCTTTAACTCTAGATGAGTTAGAGTTAGCATTATTAACCGAGTAATTAAAAAAGAACATAACCATTTATGTTATGTTCTTTTTTTTTATTAATTTGAAGTGCATTCAATAATTTTTCTAATAATTGAATCTTTTTTTTCTTTTTGTTTAGGAGCCATAGGATCTCTTCCACCCTTATGTCCTAGATTAAATAGAATTTGACAAAGTTCATTTCTTGATAAAAGATTTAATTCTTCTTCTGTATAAACAGGCATTTGTTCTTTTTCTTTACTTTCAACAGCATCAGAAACTTTTTCAACTTCAGTATTTCTATTTAAGAATCTTTGTTCTGAAGGAGATACATAATCTTCTAATTCCTTATCAATTACATCATCTTCATCAGATTGAAGTTCGGCAAATAATTCATCTTTTACATTTTGAATAAAAGATGATTCAGTTTCTATATTGCTTGGATTGCCTGGTTTAATTTGAACAATCTTACCATCCTTATCTTCAGCAAAAACCTCATCTTCTGTCTCAACTTCATCTTCTACTTTATTTACTTCTTGTACTTCAGCAACAGGTTCTTCTTTTTTTGTTTCTTCTATTTTAGGTTGTTCTACTTCTACTTGTTCTTTAACTTGTACAACTTCAACCTTACGAGCAGCTTGCATTCTCTTGCGCTTTTCTTCCTCAGGATCATAGATTTCTATATCTAAACCAGTTGCTCTTAAAATTTGATAAACTTCATCTGTAATATAAAGTCCATCACAAGGGCATGATCTACCTAAATAAACACCCTTTGATTTAATTCTACACCATACATACATAACTATCTTCTCCTTATTTTAATAAATCTGTAATCTTTTGTTGTAGTATATAAATTACTAGAGGGATTAATATATAATTTCTAGCATTTATTTCATAATAATAATTATTTAATTCTGTTAATAAATCTGCTGTTAAAGTAAATTTATCATTAACCCATTCTTTTATAATTCTAAATAATAAATCTTGCTCATACCATGTATCAGTATTACTATAAGATAATGCATAATTTAAATCGATTTGGATTAATGTTCCATCTTCTTCAGTAGTAGCATTGTTATCAGGTAATTTTCCAGTTGATGGATAAATATAATATGCTTCTTTTGGATATTCTAATTCAGTAGGACTTCCAGATCCTAAAATATAAATAGAATCACCAATTTTAATATTTCTTTCTAATTCTGTTTTAATTCTCATATCTTCATCATTAGTAATTAAACTATCATCAGTTAAAAGAATATTATATCTTTCTGGAGTTAATCTATGCCATTCATCATCTTTACCAAATGAATGAAATTCATCACCAGTTAATAATGACCACATATTGACTGATTCACCCGGATTTCTATTTCCAATATCCATTAATTTATATGGACCATTAGATGCGAAAAATGGTAAATTTCTTGTTCTCAATACATCACTTGTAACTTGTAAGAATGATGTATCAAATGTACAGCAATTATTTTGATTTTCAACTGCTTTAAATAAAGACTTACGATATATTAATTCTTTATATATTTTAGCATTTGCATTTTCCCAATTATCAATATCTAATAAATAAATATCACTCATAATTGTTTTATTATAATAATTAATAACATGATTTTTACATAAAAAATGATTTAAATAACCACACCATAAATATGCTGGCTGATTATCAATTTCTGTTCTATATATAAAGTAATTTACTTCATCATCAAAATAATCTTTAACATAATCTTTAATCATTTGATCTACTAATAACTTTGCAGAATCTGCTTGTAAAGCTGATGTTTTCTTAACAATTCCAGATGCTGTTCCTGCTGTTGTAGCACCAGTTGCACCTGAATTTAAGTTATCATAAATTAAAGTATAATCTTCAGAAACATTATTAAATATTCCATCAACATTTTCTGGATATAATTTATATTGAATTTGATAATACTTATATGCTGTTGCATGAGACATTTGAACATCTGTGATTTGGAATAGATGATCTTCTAATCCTTCAATATCAAATACAAAGAATTCACCAGAACGAGGCTCAATTGTTTCTGGTAAAAAGAAGCCATTACCACTAACCAATGAGTCATAACCACGCTCACCGACTTCATTTGAAATATCCAAAGCATCTACACCATATAGAGGTACATCAAATATTTTATTATATTTTAATGATGAACTACCTCCTACTAATGAATGAGTAGTTTCTAGATTATAATCTTGATATGAAGCAGGATCATTTACTTGATAATATGTAATATAAACAGGAGCTTGTTGTTGCCAATCTGGATAATCTTGTAAAACCATTTTAGCTACATTTTTATTATTTCTTGTTGTAATATCTTTAGCTCTTCTTAAAGTTCCCATTATATCAACTTCTTTCTATAATTTAACTATAATAAATTGTTCAGCACTTATTTTTTAGAATAAAAATATATTATATGATATGAAGGAGATGGAAAAATGAAAAATAAAAATATGAAGTTTTTAGCAGCCAATAGACGCTTTATAGAACAACAAAGTAAATACATTTATTTATTTTTAACAAAATATAATAAACCAGATGTAGTTATGGATATGTTGAATGATGTTAATAATATGACACCAGATGAAATATTTAATTTCTATTATCCATTATATGAAAAATATAAAGATACTGATCCTGAAAAAGCACTATGCAAGGAATATGAAGAAAAAGTAACTGCAACAGTATCATATCTAATTAAATTATATGAAAGAGTTCCAGATACGACATTATTTGGATATATCAAAGATTCTGGATTAGAATACAAAGTTATAACACCAATACAGTATTTTAAAATGTTTGGTCCATGTATATTTGATAAAGGTATAACAGGATTAGATTTTTTTGATAAACGACATCCTGATTTTTATATTTTAAAAACATATTTATTTAACTTATGTTTAGATGTTCCTAAATTACAAATATTTGTAAAAAAGTGTATAAAACTAGAAAAATCAGTAAATAAAAAAACAATATTTTCGACTAAAATTGTACCCACTTTAATGTTACAAATACCACATATTATTCATCTTATAGATTATATATGTCATAATTATGATAATTATGAAAATATCACAAATGATGATTTAGATACACTAAACATATATAATAAATATAAAAATTTTGCATATAAATTACGCCATGGTAATTATTATAACAATCTATTTAATATATATAGAAAAATAGCAAATATCTATTTATCTACATATGAATATGCTCATAATTTGTATAGCACAATTAAAGAAACACAAGATGATGTAGATATATTTTTTGATAATATCAAACGAAGTAAAAGATGTAAAAAATTCAATCCAACATATGATAGAGTTATGGAAGTTTATGCACCAACATTAACATTATTAGAATATGATTCTCTTGTTAAATTATGTGATATTTATACATATTTAGGAAATAGATTTTATAAGTCATATAATACACAATCAATGCACTTAATAGCAGCATATAATGCATGTAGTGCAATAATAGGTAAAAATAATAAATGTTTAGGAAACTCCATATTTATACATAAAGATGGTGTTAAATCATTAATACAGATGTATCATAATAAAGGAGCATATATAAGTAATAATCCAAAAAATCTTAAAACTGTTTCATTTGATAAAATTGAATTTAAAGAAAAAAATATTGATTCTTATGGTGAATATGAACTATTAGCACTATTCTCATCAAAACCAGAATCATATTTAAAACAACTATTAATTAGATATAATTCTATCGAAGATGCTGAATTAGAAACTGAATATACTGATGCAATTTTAAATTATTTAAATATTATTGATAATAGATACAGAAGTCCAAAGCACATTGGCAAAATTAATAATGTACTAATAAATTCACTATCAATTAATAAATATGATAAAATTAAATCATATTTATCAGATAGTATAAAACAAAAAATATTAATATATCAAATAAAGAATAGTTAAATACTATTCTTTTTTTTGTCTTTTTTTATATTTTTATCACTTGAACAATTTATTATGTATAATATAAAAAGGGGTTGATATCCATGTCAGCTGAAAAAGTTACATTACATTTTAATTCAATAGAGGATAATAGTGAAAATCAAGATATAATAATTAATGCTCCTATTAAGATATATGCATCTGTTGATAATGTTCAAGCACTAGAATTATTAAATGTACCAGAAGATGAAGACGTTGTTGTTCATGTTCGTAATGTTATTAATTCTGACACTAGACAAAAATCAGCATTCTATATGCACCTTGCAGAATCAAATACATGGACTGAAGTTTTATTAGGTGGCCATAGTCATAATAATAAAGAATTATTAGATCAATTAGGCGATATTAATGTTGAAGATTTAGCAGACAAAAATAAAATATTAACAATAAAAGCTGTTGATATGGATGGGCAACCTGAGAACTATGCTTTTAAATATAAATTAGAATGGGCAGATTATCCAACACAATTACCAGAAATTCCTGAAGATATGTTAAATACACCAGCATATCTAACTGTTGAAAATGGTGAATATGTGTGGAAAAATCAATTAGTTCCAGCACAAACATTCCAATATAAGCAAGTTATAATTGAATCTAATGAACCAGTTAAACAATTTAAGGTAAAAGATTTAAACTATAATAAAGATTATGACGAAGTATTAATTTTTGACGGACCAAATCTATTAACAGATTGTCAAGTATCAGTTCATTATGAATCTGAGTCTGGTGAAAAATATGCATTAGTAGAAATTACATCAGATAATGAAAATTTAATATTTGAAAATGGTGAAAAATTAACGCTATTAGTTATTAAAAATGGTGTATCTGGTTTCTTATCTCAATTAGCAGATGAATATATGAAAAAATCAGATGTTATTGATTTATTATCTGGTAAATCTATAACATTACATAAATATGCTACAAAAGATGATTTAAAAACAAAAGCAGATGCAGTGCATCATCACTCACAATACTCATTAGATGGACATAATCATGATGAGAGATATGCAATGTTTAATCATATTCACTCTCAATATATTACTCGTTCAGATGTTTATGCATCAATTTCATCAGTATTAGCCAATCTTTTAGATATTGAAGATCCTAATATAACTATTGATAATATTAATGATACTTTAGGACAATCATTAGTTGCATTAAAAGATGAATTATTAAATGAAATTGCTACATTAGCATCTATACAATACGTAGATGATCAGATTGCAACATTAAAAAGAGATTTTTTAGATGCAGATCATATTAATATTAAAATTGGTAATAGAAATTATGTATTAACTGATTATATCTCAATGTTAGAAAATTCTATATCTTCTGTTTATAATAAAACAACAGATGTTACAGTTGCGGCAAACATTAGAGTACAATTAGGAGAAGATGAGTCAATTGGTGGATTTAATGATGGTGATGTTATATCTACAAATTCATCAATTCATGAAGTTATTTCTAAATTAGTAACAAAACGAATTCCTCCAGTATTATTTCAACCAACTGTATCTTTAACAGTTGATCCAGGAACTAATGCTAGAATGGAAGTTGGAGAAAGACTAACTTTAAAAATAACTGCATCTTTTACACAAAATGATGCTGGACAAGCAACTAGAATTCGTTTAATTGCATCAAAAGATGGTAATGTAAATACATATGAACTAAGAAACAATAGTCCATTTGATTTATATGAAATATTATCTGATATATCTCCATTAACATTACAAGTTGTTGTTGATTATGCACAGGGTCCATCTAAAACAGATAACCTTGGCAGAAGTGATTATTTTATTCCAGAGGGACAAATAGGAGTATCAAAGGTTATTACTGGTAAAAGAAAATCATTTATTGGAAAATATTTACCAAATAGTGGCTATCGTGCTTCTACAATAATTGATACACCAATTTCTAAATTTACAATGGAAGTTCAAGGATATGAAGGATTACATGATATAATTATGGCATTCCCAGAAAATCAAAACATTGCTGTTGATTCTATTTATTATAGAAACCAAGGCTGTGATGTTACTGATCTATTTACAATAGAAAGAAATGTTATGATACATGGAGCTAATAACTATACACCAATTGAATATGATGTATATAGATTAACTATGCCAGAGGACTTAGATCAAAAAATGTTCTTCGATGTTTCTATAAGAAGAGGTGATCAATAATGTCAAAAGGTATTTTAGCATTAAGAGGTTACACTAGAGCAGGATCATTTCCACTAGATACAACTTCTTATTATGAAGATTATGATGCTGCTTTAAATTATGTTCATAATAGTAAAGCAGTTTATTTAGGACAAGTAATTTCTGTAAATGATCAGTTACGTAATAAAGTTAAAATGTATTACGTTACATATGATAATGAAGAAGATGCAACATATAGATATAAATTAGAAGAAATAGGTGTTGGTGTTTCTGGTGGTCGTGGAAATGCTATTGTAAATTATAAAGGTAAAGTTTCTTCTTATGATGATTTATATGAAATTGATGAGCCACAAAGTAATGATATGTACTATGTTATGAATTCTAATGCAAGTGGATATTCAGCATATGTATATCAAGATGGTTCATGGACAAGATTAGACTTAGGTATTACATTAGCATCTGCAAAAACAGATGGCTTAATTACTAAAGAAATGTATCGTTCTTTAATGTCTAACTCTGAAGCAATTTATTATTCTCCAGGAACTAATGATCCAAATGAAAACAGATTTATTCAATTTGAAACAACTGGAGATACTGATAGCTTATCTGTTATGAGTACAGATAAACTAAAAGAAACAATTCATTCATTAATAACAGTAGATAAACCATATGTGACTATAACTACATCTGTAGATCTATCAGATGTATTAGTTGGTGCTGGTTATCATGATTGTTATTTTACAATAAAATATTATCCAAATGGCGCTGGTGATATTAAAACAGCAAAATTAACTTCAGGATACATGCAAGATGTTAATTTAACTGGTGCTGATTTCGAATATAATTATGATGAGAATTGTTATGAATATACTTATGTTTTAATGTCATTTACTATTTCTGAAGTATTAGATAGAAATTTCTTTGCGGCATCAATTGATTATAATGGAAATCAGTCATTATTTATTGATGATGGAAATGCATCAGCTATATATAAGATAAATGCATTTAAACATTTTGATTATCGTTACGGATATTATCAAGATGGATTACTTGTATATTCTAGAGATTTCTATTATGGTACTGATGCTTCTAGAGCAAAAGAAAATTATGAATATAATATTAAAATAATTCCTGATGTTGATCATGGAGTTAATAGAATAGAAGTATTATCTCCATATGAAATAAAGGAAGTAATATTTACTGAAAGAAATATGAATATATTGGATAAATTCATAAGAGTTTATTCATCTGAAGGATATAGATATGTTTATGAAACATATAGAGATTATCCAATAACAGGAGAAATGAATTTAATAGTAAGAACTTAATGAAAGGCAGTGGTATTTATGGCAAATAATTTCACTCCATCTTTTACAGGAATTGAACGCTTAGGACAATTTCCTTTAGATAAATATAGTAAATTTGATTCAAAATATGATGCAGAAAAATATGCTCTAGCTGGACAGACTGGAGCATCTCCTGCATATGTTGGCCAAGTGTTATCAGTAGAAGATAATGGAAAAGTAAATGTTTATGTTATCGATCCAAACTATGCATTAATTGGTATTGCATCTGGTGCTTCTGCAGATACATCATCATATTTAAAATTTGATAATAATACTGAATCTGGTAGATTTGGTGTTACATTAGAAGCAGGAGCATATTTGAAACAAATTTCTATTACAATATTAGAACCTTTTAATATTGAGGATTGTTTTACTGTTGGTACAGATATATATCCAGATAAATATATAAAAGGTGAAGATATTATTGCGACAGAACCAGGCACATATACTTATTATTTTAATGAAGTTTCTTCCGAAATTACTCCTGTCTTACTATGGTTTAAAGGAACTAGACCAACTGAAGGTAAGGCAATATTAAAAATTAACTAGAAGGGAATGATTTTATGGCTGACGAAAATATAAAAGCAAAAAACACCCAACAAATAGACCGCTTATCAAATAGTGAAATTCAATTAGGTCTTCGTACTGGTGCTAAAATTTCAGCATCTAATGAAGCATTCACTTCTAATAAATTAATTCGTTATTCTAGTGATATTACACAATTAAAGAGTCCTAAAGACTTAACACCAAAAGAGTATGTTGATGAACTTATTCAAGATACTAATTTTAATATTACTAATGCATTAGTTAATCGTATCGTTCCTGGTACAAGAATTAACTCTGCATATAATGACGGTAAAGAAACACTAGAAATCTCATTAGGTGAAGCATATACTCCAGACTTTTCTAGTAAATTTATAAATGAAGTAAAAGATGAAAATGTTTCATATCCTGTTGCAGCAATTAGAGCTGCAGATGAATCATATTATTATAGCTATGGTATCTTTACAGGACAAACAGATTCAAAATATGGAAAATTTGCTGCTCCATCTTCAGATGCAAATGCTGGTATGGGTGCAGTAATCTCTGCTATTAAAGTAGATAAGTACGGTTCAGTAATTGGTGTAGATTATAAGAAAATTTCTACATCAGATCTAGATAATACTGGTGGTGCATACGATAACTATCGTGCATGGGTTTTAAAAGTTGGTGATGTTGCAGGATATGTAACAGGAATTAATAATGCACCAAAAGAAGGAGAAAAACCAGATGCTACATTTGGTAATACTTTTGAATTAGAATTTGCTGGTTCAGGTATTACTCCAACAATCTCAACAAATGGTACTTCACATAAAGTAACATTTACACCATATCTAGATACAAATTATCTTACAATGGTTGGTGCTGAAGGTTCTGCGAATGCTCAAATTTCACATAAACTTCAAAACCAAACAGGACAACCAATGGTTGATACTGCAAAGATTCTTAAAGCAACAGTTGATGCTGCTGGTCATATTACATCAGTAGAACCAATTAATAAAGATGATATTGCACAAGATTTACAATTACAAACATTTGGCCCTGGAGCAAATGAATCATTATCTGAGGGTTTAGTTCATGGATTAGACTCTTCTCATACTGATAATAATACTACAACAAACACATTATTCTATACAAGTCAAGGTAAATGGGGATCAATTCCATTTGCTGGAGTTAGTATTAATAATTCTTCTAATAATGAAGATGTTCCTATTGTTGCTGGTAGCTCAAATATAACAGAATTAAAGAAATCTAGCTCTGTTACATTAAATCCATTAACTGGAGAAATTAAGGCAACTCAATTCACAGGTAATGGTTCTCAATTAACTAATTTAAATGCAGCAGCAATTACAACAAATGTTTTAAATCAAAATGTTATTCCTTCTATTCCATTATCAAAAGGTGGTTTAGGAAGAGCAATTACTGCAAATGATGTGAATGGTATTTTAGTCGTTAAAGAAGATAATAATTCCGCTCCATCTATCGAATCAATTCAAATTGATGAAAATAGATTAGGAAGTGGAGATAATTATGTTTTAACACAAAGTAGATCACATCCAGAGAATATTGAATTTAAATCATCAAATGATTTAATTAATACATATATAACTGATAATAAAGTAACAAAAATTCAAGCTACTATTGGTACTGCTGAAGGTTCTGATATTCTATTAGAATCTAATAATCAAGCTATTAATCTTCATGAATTAATAGTAAGCAGACAATATAAAATTGGTTATATATATCAAGCAACATCAGCATTTTTAGTTAAAGATTCTGATGGAAACAAAACATATGATTATAAAATTAAAGCTGGAGATTTTATTTATGCAATCAAGAATTATAATGATGCAGGATATCCAAAATTTAATGTTATACAATCATATTATGAATTACCTGAAATTACTGAAGGTGCTACAAAAACAGAAGCTTCTAATTTAAATGGTTATGTAAAAATTAATGATATCGATACATTAGTATATCAATTACCAGAAGCTACAGATGACGAATTAGGTGGAGTAATTGTTGATACATCTTTATCTATCGGTGCTCAATCTGGACATGTTTTAGCAACATCAGTAGTATCATCTGAATTAAATAACCTTGCTAATTATACTGCAAGTGTAGAAACACAGATAACAGATCATACATCAGATACATCTAATCCTCACCAAGTAACTGCTTCACAAGTTGGTTTAGGTGATGTTGTAAATGCTCCTATGGATAATGATCCAACAGCAAATAGCATTAATTATGTTAAATCTGGTGGTGTATTCTCTGCAATTGCATCAGTAAATAGCGATATTGAAGGTGTTTCAACATCATTACAAACACACGTTAATAATACAAATAATCCACACCAAGTAACTAAAGCACAAGTTGGTTTAGGATCTGTTGAAAATAAAACAATGGTTTATCCAGAAAACAGAACTGAATTAGATAATCTTGGCGATGAAGATATTGCAAATGGAAACTATGCTACAGCTGGTTTAGTTGCAGCATATGCAAAAGATATCTATGGAAAAATAATTGGTGACCAAGAGTTCAATAATGTTGTAATTACTGGATCATTAACAGTACAAGGTGATGTAACATCATTACAAACAAGTACATTAGAAGTTGAAGACCAATTAGTTGAATTAGATAGACGTGATGATAAAACAGTTCCTCTTGCAGGATATGCTGGTTTATTTGTTGATACATATGATGGAGATACACAAGATTCAAAAGTTGTTGCGATGGCTTTCGATTCACAAGGTATTGCATATGTTGGTCATGCTAAACTTGATGCTAATGGATTAATTCCAGTTAATGGACAAGATACACATCTACAACCAATTGCTACAAGAGTTGGATTTGATAATTTAACTGTAAATCCAATGGTTAAATTTAATATACAACAAAAGACTTTAGTTCCAGCAGAAGAAGGAACAGATTACCTATCAAGTAGATCAATCTTACCTGCTGAAAATCTAAGAGGAACTATTCAAGCATCTGTTGTATTCCAAGGTACTCCTATTGAAGGAGATTATTTAGCTAATATTAATGCATGTACAATCACTTCTGGTGATTTATCATTTGCACGTGTTGCATCAATTGCTCCATCAACAGTTGTTGGAGATGCTTCAACAGCAGATTATGGTGTAGCAGAACAATTATCTAGATTAGATCACGTACATAGTCAATATTTAACTGAAGAATTTGAAATCGAATTAACTGGAGATGTTGAAGGTAGTGGTGAAATTGGTGATCCATTACAAACAACTATTACAACATCAGCAGTTACTGAAACTAAGATTGCAGATGGTGCAGTTACAAATGCAAAAATTGTAACAGTTTCAGCAGAAAAGATTTTACCTGGAACTATCGGATCTTCTGGAAATGAAGTAGATTTATATGGTAATGCTAGAACAGCATCAAATTTAAGCAAACCAAAATCAACAGGTATTCTATATCAATCTAATGAAAATGAAACAAGTTCATTAGCAGGTACTCTATCTCAAGTATTAATTGAAGGTGTAGATAAACCTGAATGGACAAATCAAGAAAATATCACAGCTGGTAATATATTTGGTGGTAAAACAAATGATATTTTATATCAAACATCAGCAAATCATACTGGCTTTATAAATGCTCCAAGTTCTCCAATTCAGAATACAATGACATATTCTGGTGGTCAAATTGCTTGGGTAAATACAAATACTTTACATGTTGAAGAAGCACGACAAGCAGTAACAGTTTGTGTAAGTACAGGAGCTTCTACTGATATGTTCTTAATGGGTGTTAGAAATCAAAATGGCTTCCAAACTCCAGAATCTTCAATGATTAAAGTACAAAATGCTACTATTAAAATGGGTAATAATTCTACAGATGGTACATTACAAGTTGGTGCATCTGGTTCTCATTTTAATACAATTGTTATTGCAAATGCAAATGCAATGAATAATAAATCTAATGGCAATGGTGTCGGAGATAGTATTAATCTATTCTGGCCTAGTGATGATGGTAACATCGATACTGTTGAACAACGTAATAAGAAATTAGAAGAATACTTACCATTAATCGGTGGTACTTTAACTGGTTCATTAAATATTCATGCAGCAGCTCCTCAATTAGCATTAACTAATACTACTGTTGAAGGAGATAATAAGAACTCTAAGATTATCACAAACACATACAATAATGCAACATTTAATATTGTTGAAACAATATCTGATAAAGATACTGATTCTATTTATGTCGGTGGTACTGGAGTTAATGGCTCTGCACCAGATCAATTAGTTATTAATACTGCAGCTCAACATAACTCATTAGAGAAAAAAGTAGCTTTAACTGTAAATAATACATCTGTAACATTAGGTGCTAATATTAATATCCTTCCAGGAAATTCAAATAATAATTTAGCATCAGCATGCCTTCCTTTCAAATCAGTTTATGCAACTGATTATTTTGAAGGCGAAACAAATATTAATACAATTTATCCTAGAGCAGTTCAAGATGAAACTGGTGCTTCTGTTCCTACATTAGTAGCAGAAGAAGATTCAGAAACTCCTGATACTGTTATTACATCTGTATCAATTAGTGAAGGTAAATTACATTATACAACAGGAATTCTTCCAGTTGATGATATGGTTCGTCAAAATTATACAAATGATGGCGACTTCCATCCATTAATTATGGCAAATATTGTTGGTGTAAGTAATGAATCTGGAGTTAGATCAGATGTTCAATATAATAATTCAATTTATGTAAAAGCTAGTACATCTGAATTATATGTTCAAAATATTAAAACTAGTGGATCTACTCCAACACAATTATTTGGTAATGCTTCAACAGCAACAAAGGCTGCAGCAGTATATGATTCTGAAGCAGAAACTAGTGGTACTAGAGTAATTGCAGCTGTTTCAGTTGTAGAAGCTAGAGCAACTGCATCAACTCCTGATACATTAGTATATCGTGATTCTTCTGGTAGCTTTTATGCAAATAAGATTTATGTAGAAGAAATGGAATCTGCAAATGCTAATGGTGAAGCTCATTTAATTGGTAGAGCAGATATTGCAACATTAGCTGATGATGCATCATTTGCATATGCATTAAAAGACTCAACTAATGAAAATCATACAAGAACAGCACAAACAATTATTACTGAATTAGAAGATGCAACTAATTTAAATACTGGTGATACAATCGTTAAACGTGATGCATCTGGTAACTTCCAAGCAACTGTTGTTACAGCAGCTTTAAGTGGTAATGCTTCAACAGCAACTGCATTAGAAACTGCTAGAACATTCTATATTACTGGTGGTGTAACTGCAGATGGCGTGTCATTTGATGGTACTGCAAATGTTTCATTAAATGTTACAGCTGTTCAACCAAATGTTATCGTTGCAGGTACAATTGGTACTGAATCTGCAAAGGTAAATCTAATTGGTAATGCTAAAACTGCAACAACTGCAACGCACTTAGCAAATGGTTATAAATTCTCAATTCCTATTCAATCATCATCAAGTAATACAACATTTATTGATTGGGTTGGAGAAAATGAATTACCTTCTAATACTGAAGAATATTTATTATTAGCAACAAATAAGGATATTGCTCCTATTTGGGTTAAGAATAGATTCTTACATTTAGATGGTCATGATACAATGAGTGGAGTATTAAATATACTTCCATCAACTAATCAAGATTCATATTCATCTTATGGATTAAATTTAAATAATTCTAATATTGGAAAAGTTCATGGTATTTATTTCAATGATACTTTCCATGAAGAAACAATAAATGGCGAACCAACACAAGTAGCTAATGTTAATACTGTAGATAAAGGTATTCATTTCTTTAGAGATGATACACATACAGATACATTATATGCTAAATCAGGTAAGATTTATTTTGTTCCTAATAGAACATTAAATTCTGAAACATATGTTGAAGATGAATTATTACATTCAGATAACTATTTAAGTTATCTTGCAAATACTAATATTACTGATTTAGGTAGCAATGTTTTAAATATTGAAAATATTGATATTAACTTAATTGGTAGTACAAATCAATCTACTACACTATTATCTGTTCCACGTGGTGGTATTGGAGTTTCAACTATTACTCAAAATGCAATCGTAATTGGTAATGGAACTTCAGCAATTGGAGAAATCACAATTGGCTCATCATTTGAATACTTAAGAGTAAATGAAAATGGTGACGGTTATGAATATCATCCATTAGGAACAATGTCTGAAGAAGATTCTGAGACATGGACAGGTAATGAAGCAATCAACTCTGTTGGCACTATTACAACTGGTACATGGAATGGTGAAGATATTCTATTAGATTATCTAGATGCTTCTATTTCAGAACATATTAATGATGATACATTACATATTCCATCTGCTTCTACAAATGGAAAAGTATTAATTTCTGATTCTTCAACAAATAGAGTATGGACCGATAAGATTTTAGTTGGCGATGATAGAGTCGCTGTAAATACAAACTTATCTGTAAATGGATCGATTAATGTTTCAGGAACAGCTCATATTTCTGGAGATGTAACATTAGGTGCAGGTATTACAATTGCTGGTTCAACAACAGTTGTAGATGCAACTACATTATCAACTTCAGATTTATTAATTGAAATTGGTAAGGGTAATACTTCAGCATTAACAAAACACGCTGGTATTTTCGTTCCTAATTATGATGGAAAGAATGCTGGTGCATTAGTATTTGATAATAATGGTACAGCATATATTGGTGATGTTGTATTAGATAATGAAGGATTTATTTCTAAAGCAGAAAAAACATATGATGAAAATGGTAAATTATTAACAGGAAATGATTTACAACCAATTGCTACAAGAGCAAACGTATTAGAACATAATGTAATGATGAAGTGGGATAATAATGCTAAAACATTAGTTGCAGCAGTTCCTACTGTTGATTATGTTCCACCTCTAAGTGGTTCTGAAAATGTTGAAAATACTTACTATTCTACAAATGTAAATTCTAATGGTCTAGTAACTGGTGGTTCAACTACATTAAGTCTTGAAGATGAAAATGTAACTGGAACACTTGCAGCCGAAAGAATTATTTATCATTATGACGATACACCTGCAAATATTGTAACTGTTTCTGCAGCATTAGATACAATGGCAGAACGTTTAGCTACAGCAGCTCAAGGTATCACAGCAACTATTAATGTTTCTGGTGATATTGAAGGTTCTGGTAATGTTGAATCTGGATTATCATTAAATATTGTTGATGGTGCGGTAACTACTTCTAAAGTAGCAGATGGAGCTATCACAGATGTTAAGATTTATTCAGTATCTCCATCTAAGATTAGTTCAGGTACAATTGGTGCTTCAGATAACGTTGTTAATTTATATGGTAATGCTTCTACTGCAACAACTGCAAATGTTGCATTACAAGTTAATATGAATACAATTGGAAATACTACTGGATATATCGCAGTAACATCTTCAAGTGCAGGAAATAATAATATTTTAGCAACAGATATCGCAGTAACATCAAGTGGTGCAAATAAATATATTAAAGCAATAGCAGAACAAGCAGATATTGCATCTGCAATGAAATTAGGAACACCAAATTCTACAATTAATGGTGGAAACTATTTCTATGCTACTGATCAAGCATTAAAGATTAAGAACAGTTCTACTGAATCTTATATTGATTTAAATTCTCAACAAATTCAAGTTACATCAAGTTCTAATAAGTTCCAAATTGTAACTAATAAAAATATTACAGATCATGCAATTCAGAATTTAACATTAACTTCTGAATATGGTACTGTAGTAGGTAATGCTGCAGTTGGTTTATCAACTGTTACTGTTAATATTAACGGATTATTACCACAAACAAACTCATTTGATTCACAATATGTAACATTAGCAACTGCACAAAATATTCCTGCAGCTAAATCATTTGGCTCTGGAATTACATTAGGCAAAACTAATAGTCAAGGAGCTATAACATATACAAATCAAGGTTGTACAATGAAATATAATGACACAAAGAAATGTGTTCAATTCATATTCTCATCAACTGCAAGTTAATAAAAGATAGAAGTCATTAATTGGCTTCTATCTCTTCTTTTTTGTAAAAAATACTTCTTGAACAATTTATTATATGAAAAAGAGGAGAGATATATTATGGTTAATATTAACGGAATAGAATATCCAACATTAATGCCAGACGAATTTTTCGAAAAGAAATTTGCTGAACAAGAAAAAATAATTAAAGAGTTTTTAGAAAAATATAAAGAATTACATAAAGATGATGAAAATAATCCAATCGAGTTAGATATTGATATAACTGCAAAACCTGGCGAAGATAATACAATAACACTTCCAACAAATATTGATGATACTATTATAACAGCAACTATAGATCAGTCACAAGGCATATTAAATGGAACAAAATGTATGCATTTAGTAAATATTACATATGACAATGCAACACAAAGATATGTTAGTTATTGTTCATTATGCGGTAAAATTCTAGATTCACAATCATTAAAAACAAATAAAGATAATAAACCTAGAATGTTATCAGAATCAAAAATTACAAAAATTGGTAAAAAAGATAAAAATAATATAAAAAAAGATAAAGATAATAATACTCGTAAATAAGAAATAGGGTGATATCATGCCAACATCAACATTTGAAACAGCTGAAAATAGTAAGAATTTAGTTGTATTATATGATTTTGATTATGTAATTTCTAATGAATATTTCCCAAATGCAGGAAATCCAAATTATAATTTATTTCCTTCTAGCGGGACTGTTGCAAATATAACTGATGCTAAACTAAATGATAAATCACTTATTCTAACAGGAAGTAAATATTATTATACTAAAGTAAATTTAAATCTTACTCCAGTAACAATAATGTTCTGGTTTAAAGTTAAAAAAATATATAATGATACAAGAATACTAAAAATTGGTAATATAGAATTATCATATTCTGATGGCGTATTTAATTTAAATAATACATTAATTAATAAAACAACTGAAAATATGAGCGATTGGAATTTAATTACATTGAGTATTTCTTCAAGCTCTGTATCATTTTATATAAATAAAACATTATATAGAACTATATCTGGTACATATAGCCCAACAGATTTTATACTAGGCCCAAGTACTTCTACAACAAGTGAGTTTTATATAAATGAATTTAAAATATTTAATTCAATATTAACAGAAGGAGAAATTCAATTTATGTTTGATACTCCTATTGCTATAGATGAATTAGGTAATTTATGGTGTAAATCAATTCAATATTCAGAAAATGTAGAATATTATGAAACTGGAAATGTTCTATGTCCTGAGATTGAAGATTCATCTGATACATTAGAAATATATGAAAATAAAATTGTAGTAGATGAAATTAAACAAATATTTTAAGGATGTGATTTTATGGCTAATAAATTAAAATCAACAACAATACAAGGCGATCTATTAGTAACAAGTAATACTAAAGTAGATGGAACAATAATCGGTAATGTATCTGGTAATGCTACATCTGCAGATAAAGTAGATATTACTACTGCAGCTAATGGTTCATCTTTAAAAATAATTGCAACTAATTCAGCAGGAGTAAAATCTCCTAGTGTAGTTCCAAATGCAAATATTACTATTGATAACTCTGGAGCAGTATCTATTAGTGTTAATGGTTCTATTAATGCAAATAATGTTACTGCGACTACATTATCTGGTAATGGTGCAGGTATTACTGATATCAATGCAGCAAATATAACAGGAACTATTGATGAAAGTTTAATTGATATTACTACAAAAGCAAATATTGCAACAGCTGTATCTACTGCAGTTACATTAGGTAATTCAAGTCAAACATTAACTATAAATGCATCAAATACAACTGTTAATGGAGATACATCATTTACTGGAAATGTTAATATTTCTGGTAACGTTAATATTGGTGGAGGTATTTCTATTGATGGAGATAAAACAATAGTAGATGCAACAACATTAAGTACAACAGATACTTTAATTGAATTAGGTAAAGGCAATACAACAGCATTAACAAATTATGCAGGTTTCTATGTTCCGAAGTATGATGGAACTAATACTGGTGCATTAGTATTTGATAAAAATGGTGTTGCAAGAGTAGGCGATGTCACAGTTAGTGCAGATGGAACATTATTATCTGCAAATCAATCTGGCTCATCATCAAGCACATCTCTACAACCATTAGCAACTCGTAATGAGTCAATAACTCATGATAATATGCTTAAATGGGATAATGTAAATAAAACTATTGTTGGTGCATCTGCATCTGATATTAGAGCAATTTATATTTCTGATGCAAATGATGGTAAAGTTGCATTTGTATCTAATTCTGGAAATACATCTAATATTTATAGATCAGATATTGTTATCACTTCTAAAAATTCAATTAGTGGTGTAGAAGATATAACTTCTAATACAGTAACAACTAATACTGTCACTGCAACAGTAGGAATTACTACTGCAACACTAAATTCTGATTCTATTGTAAATGGTAAAATAGAATTATCTAGTGATAATCTTATTGTTAAAGGATCTAATAATGAAACTGTTATTGAGTTATCATCAAACGGAAATATTGATGCTGTAACTGCATCTATTCCAACAGTAACAGGTAATTTAGTTGGTAATGCCGATACTGCAACAACTTTATTAAATTCTAGAAATATTAGTATAAAAGGTGGTGCAACTGCAGCACCAGTAGCATTTAATGGATCTGCAAATGTAGAATTAAATGTTACAGCAGTTAAACCAAGTGTAATCGTAACAGGTACAATTGGTACATCAACTGATAAAGTAGATTTAGTTGGTAATGCAGAATCTGCTACAGTAGCAAGTAGTTTAACAACTTCTACTGCAGGAACATCATCAACTCCAGTATATTTTAGTGGTGGTATTCCAGTTGCAACTTCTACAACATTAGGAGTTTGTATTTCTGGTATTGCAGCTAAATCAGATACTGAATATGTTAAAAATTTAACAAATAATGAAACTACTACATACCTTACTGGTGTAATTGGTAATGTAGATGGATATGAACAAGAAAAACGTTCAGGAATTAAAGCTACAATTAGCTCTAATATTGTAGAATTAACTACAACAGCAGCTAACGGAAGTGTAAATATTTCTGGTCAAGCAAAAACTGTTGCAGAAACAATTAATTTAAGCAAAAATACATCTGGTTCTATTAATTTAGGATCTGCTACAGGATCAAGAACATTAGATGTAACAATTACAAATATTGGTGATACAACAGTCAGCAGTAATATTCCAGTTCATCAAACATTGAGTATAGATTCAGATAAGTCTTTACAATTCAATGGATCTGCAAATAATTGGACATTAAACACAAGTACAAATGATTTAATTATTGATAGTAATGGAACTGGAAAAATAGTATTTAATAAGAATACTGATGTATTAGGAACATTACGTGCTCCATTAATTAAATCTGAAGTTATGCAAATGTACTTAACAAATCAATCTGCATCTTCAGAACATCCTGATTATATAAAATTAGAACCAAACATGGTTTTAAATGATAATGATATAAGTTTCTATGGATCACTTAAGTTTAATAGATATACATATGATTCATCAACTGGCACTTATAATATAGATAATATGAAAACTAAGGCTGGTAGCGAATCAGATGTAGCAAGTGCATTATATCCTGTTATTGTAGATTCATCAACTGGTCATGCAATTAAACAAGATTCTGCTACAGCAGAAGGTGAAATATTAAAACTATACCAAGGCGGTATTATTTCTGCAAAACCTGGTGTAGATTATTTAACTGCAGCAGCCGATATTATAGCAAAATCAATTTATGCTTCTCCAATAGATCAAAACACAAGTGGTATTAATAACTATGAATCAAGTGATTCTAATGGCACAGTAACTGAAAATACAGAAAGTTTAAGAAATGTATTATTTATGCCATTCTATCAATTAACTAAAATTAGAAGAACAAGAAATTTAGTTAATGAAAATGGTTATGAATTAAAAGCTGTATTACCACAAAATATGATTATTAATAATGATGGTACTGCATCATTAAATACAGAACTTCCTACACCAACAGAAGGATATTTATATCCATATATTGAAAGAAAGATAACTGTTCAAGGTTCAAATAATTTCAATGAAGGTTATGTTATTCATGGTAAAATAACAACTGCTGAAATTGCTGAAACAGTTAATAACTTCAGTGTAAGTACTCCAATAAATAATAGCACAAATATTGCAATGTTATATAATGTTGCAGCATCAACAACTAAGTCTGCTGTTATAGAATCTGGAAAAATCATTGGTACAACAACAAATGCTGATAGTAAAGTAGAATTAACTGGATTAACTTATACTGCAATTAATAGTGGAAATACTATTGTATATAGGGATGCATCTGGTAATTTTACAGCAGGAACTATTACTGCATCATTATCAGGAAATGCTACTACCGCTACAACATTAGCAACTGCTAGAGAATTTAGTATTACTGGAGGAGCTACTGCATCACCAGTATCATTTAACGGTAATGGAAATGTTGCATTAAATGTAACATCTATTGCACCAAGCGTAATTGCTTCTGGTACTATTGGTACTACTACAAATAAAGTAAATCTAATAGGTAATGCAGCAACTGCTACAGAAGCAGATAAAGCTAAGAAGTTAAGTGTTTCTAGAAATATTAAAATTCAAGGTGAAAACTTAACAGAAGCAGACGCAAATAATAATGCTACAGTTTCAGCAGCATTTGATGGATCTGCAGATATTTTATTAAAAATTAATAGAAAAATAATTCATGATGCATTAGGATTCGATCCAGTTGATGATGCATCAGCAATGACATATCAAGGAACTATTTCCTCATCTGATACAATATCAGATTCAAATTTAGTAAATGGTGATGTTTATATAGCATCTAGTGCATTTACATTTAAATATAATACAACAACAGGTGCAGTCATGGGCTCATCTGCATCAGGTGCTGGTTTAACAAGTATTAAAGTAGAAACTGGCGATATGTTAATATTCTATAAAAAAGTATCAGGAAACACAACTACAATTCGTTGGAATGCAATTGAAAAGAATTCAGACGATCTTATATCATTTGTTGGAACAATTGCAAATATTCAAGCAAATGAAATTCCTATTTTTAATGCAACAAAAGATAAGAATTTAAAGACAACTGGAATTACAGTTTCTGGTACAACAATTAATGCAAATATTAGTGGTTATGCACCAACTGCAGGAGCAGCTTCAACAGCAACTGCATTTGCATCTAATGCAACTATACAATTAACTGGCCCAGTAACAGGATCTGTTTCATCATCTCATGGATGGACAATTTCTACAACAATTACTGATAGTGCTGTTACAACAACTAAAATCTCTACAAATGCTGTTACAACAGCTAAAATAGCAGATTCTAATGTTACAACAGCTAAAATAGCAAATAGTGCAGTTACAAATGCAAAAATTAGTTCAGTTAATCCAAGTAAAATTGTTGGAGAAACTGGTGATACTATAATTGGTTCATCAGAAAATGTTATTAATTTATATGGTAATGCATCTACTGCAACTTCAGCAACTGTTGCAAGTAGTTTATCTACTGCATCAGCTGGATCTACGACTTTACCTGTTTATTTTGCAGATGGTATTCCTGTTATAACATCTACAACATTAGGAGTGTGCATTTCAGGAACAGCAGCTAAGGCAACAACTGTTGCAGTTACTACTATTTCAGCATCAACTAATAATAACTATAATTTAACATCAGTAGATAATTCTGGTAATATTCAAAAATTGCCAAATATTAGTTATAATCCTAGTACAAATAGATTAACAGTTGGAACAGTAAGTGCTAATTTATATGGTAATGCATCTACTGCAACAACTGCAAGTTATGCACATGTATTGGCATCTACTACTACAGTAAATAATGCAACAACAGAAGCACCACTAAATATTGGAACTTCTACAGTCCCTGTTTATTTTGCAAACGGTATTCCTGTTATAACATCTACAACATTAGATGTATGTATCTCTGGTAAAGCTACTACTGCTGGAGCAGCAGATACTGCAAGTGCTGCATCTAATTTATCTGGAACAACAAAGAATTCAATTCCATATCAAAGCGCAAGCAAAACAACATCATATGTGTCTGGTACTGCAAATAGTGTGCTAGGATGGAATTCTAGTACTAATATAGAAAAATTTGGTGTTGCAAATGTTTTACCAGCAAACGGAACAGCATTAGTTCAAGCAGTAAATGGTAATTTTACAGCAGGAACAATTACTGCTACATTAAGTGGTAATGCATCTACTGCAACAGAATTTGCATCTAATGCAACAGTTAAATTAACTGGAGATATAACTGGTTCTTCAACAGGAAAACATGGTTGGGAAGTATCAACTACAATTGCAAATAATGCAATAACAACAGCTAAGATAGCAGACTCTAATGTTACAACAGCTAAAGTAGCAGATAATGCTATTACAGATGCTAAGATTAATTCTTTATCACCAAGTAAAATTACAACAGGAACAATTGGTTCTGCTAATGCTATTGTAAATTTAGTTGGAGATGTAACAGGTAATGCATCTACAGCAACTAATTTAAATGTAAAGTCAATCGTAAGTACATCTACAGCATATTTAGTAGGTGTAGTAACTTCAACTGCCGGAAATAAAACAGTGTATAGTACATCTAGTATAACATTTAACGGAAATGTTATTACCGCAGCATTAAGTGGTAATGCATCTACAGCAACAGCATTTGCGTCTAATGCAACAGTTAATTTAACTGGAGATGTAACCGGTTCTGTATCTGGAACTCATGGTTGGGAAGTATCAACTACAATTGCAAATAATGCAATAACAACAGCCAAGATTAAAGACAATGCTGTAACTGGTGGAAAGATTAATAGTGGCTCTATTACAAACGCTCATATAGCAACAACAGGTATTCAACCTGGAACTATTAAAGCAGGAACAAATGATGACACAATTGGTTCAGCAACAAATGTTATTAATTTATATGGTAATGCTGGAACAGCATCTGCATTTGCATCTAATGCAACAATTGAATTAACTGGAGATGTAACAGGTTCTGTATCTGGAACTCATGGTTGGTCAATAAGCACTGATTTAGCAGCAAATGTTGTAACATCAACAGAACTTGCTAGTAGTGCAGTATATACTGAGCATATTGTTGATGGAAATGTAACAACAGCTAAGATTAAAGATAATGCTGTAACTGGTGGCAAGATTGCTAGTAGCTCTATTACAAATGCTCATATAGCATCAACAGGTATTCAACCTGGAACTATTAAAGCAACTAGCACTAATAAAACAATTGGTTCATCAACTAATAAAATAGATTTAGTTGGTAATGCAGAAAGTGCAACTACTGCAGCGACTGCTAATGTTGCAACATGTGTATCAATTGGCGATGCATCTTCTACAGCATATTCAATAATTGTTGGTAATAGTGGTAATTCTGCTCTAATAAAATCTAATTTTAGTATAGCATCAAGTACATTGTCTTGTGCTGGATGGAATATTGCATTTTCATCTACTGGAATTACATTCTCAAGATAATATAAATAAAAGAATAATCTTAATGATTATTCTTTTATTATTTTTCGTCTAATTTATTTATATATTATTATTTTGGAGGTAAATGATAATGAAGTAATGAAGAAACTATTATATTATTGTAAAAATTATAATGAATGAAAAGGAGATGAGTAATATGATTGATATAGAAATTAAAAATTTATTACAACAGTATAATATTAATGAAATAGATAATATAATAAATAGTGCTATTAGATTACTATCTATAAAATCAAGTAGTATAACTTTTTATAAATATGATGCAATGCATCTTATTGATAATAATGAAAATATTTTTAATTTATTAAATAATAAATTAGAAGATTCAGTATTTATTTTATCTATTATTAAAGGGTCTCATAATTTTGAAATTCCATCTGATTTCGATGTGTGGCCATTCAAATCAGATTCGATAAGGCTAAAATTAGATTATCGAAAATATACCACAATAGCCAAAGGAGATTATGAAAAATATATAGCTCTGTATTATAATAATTATAGAAATATAATATCTCTTTTGAAAAAATTAAAAAAAGTTGTTGAAAATCCAAAACAACAAGATGATAGATATCTATTATCTTTAATAATTGTTGAAGCAAGATATTTAAAAAGTAAAATGATGTTAAATCAGATGTTTAATATTAATGATTAATTTAATCAACAATTTATTATAATAAATGGTAAAAAAATTAAAAAAATGAAAGAAGGTAAATAAAAATGAAAAAATTTTTAAGTTTTATATTTATGATGCTTACTATTACAGTATTAGCATCATGTAATGGTGGAAATAATAATCCATCAAATACAAAAAATACAGCTAGTATTAAAGAAGCTGCAACAGAATTAGCTAATGAAATCGATAAAGTTGGTTCTCCACTTGATGTTATTGGCTATGATATGTCAAATTTAGCATCTGATAAATCAGAAGATGCTGAAGATGTAAAAACAGAATTAAAGAATGAAGTTAAATTATGCTCATTTAGTGTTAAGCCATTAATGATGGCATTTAATAGCGGTATTAATACTAATTTATTAAATGATGTTAATCAAACAAATGACTTAGAAAATATTACAGTTCCAACAGTTGATCAAGATGCAAATATAAATGCTACATTTCAATTTATTGGAAAAATGGCTGGTATAATAGATACTAATTACAATGATGCTGTTGATACTAAGAATAGAATTTTAAAGGCAGATAACCCATATATGTATGTATGGAATGAGCAAGCCAATGGAAGTAAAACAAGAGTTACTTATGAAGATGGTATTCTATCATTAGAAGAATATGATTATTCTTATAGAATGAGTAATGTAAAAACATATCATAAAGTATATGTTGAAAGAGATGCAGAAGATAAAATATTCTTTGAAATCTTATCTATTGATGAAAATGGGTCATATGGATATTGTAATTATTATGAAGGAAGAAATTATGATATTGCATTTAAGAACTATAATGATACTAAACCCGATATTTTCTCTATAGATTTAACGAATGGATATCCAATAATGATTTTTAGTAGAGGAAATGATAATACTATTGTTTTTGAACACGAAGTAGATAATTTTTCAGTATCTAATTTTGTAAATTCAGACGATGAATTTAAAATGGATTTCAAAACACGCGATGATGGAAAAAATTATGCAGCAATAGTAATTAATAATGGTTTTGAACTTAAATTATATGATAATTATATTGTTTTACCAGTAGATGATAGATATATTGAAGAAATCAAAGCAGAAAAAACAACTACAACTCATACTGAGACAGAAGAAATAATTACATATGATAAAGAAAAAGATGAAAAGACTGTAGAATATAAAACAATCACTCATTCTGAACATAAAATTTTTAAAGCAAACTATAAATTTAAAAATGGTGAAGAGATATATAATGATTATGAAGAAATGCTTGGTACTCCAGTTTATGGTAATGATAATTACATTCCAGGAGTATATATTAAATATAATTCAATTAATGACGTAGAGTCTTTATTAAAGCAATATGGTTATATTTCATCAGATGAAACTTTAGATTTTAGTTTATTAACACCAGAGGTATTAAATAAAGACTTTAAAGATTTAACTATGGATTATGTTAATTCTGAACTTAATAAGAGAATTCCTGAAATTAAATCATACATTTCATATGGAGCAGCTTTAGAAAATGCAGAAGAAATGAAAGTTCCATTTGGTATTGAAGCAGAATATGAATTAACTGGTGAGCCAATTGTTTCAGATTCAGCAATTGATTTATCAAATATCTCATTAAAAATTACTAATGTTTCAGTTAAAAATATTAATTATACATTTAATATGAAAGATATTACTCGTTATAAGATTTATTATAGAGGTGTTAAAATTAAAGACGTTGAAGCAACTGAAGAAAATGGTGTTTCAATAATGGGCAATATTGGAAGTATCGAATTAACTAAAGATTTATTAGAATATATTGAAAAAGAAAAATCTGAAGAACCAAACGAAATTAAAATTGAAGTTAATGGTGTTGGTATCATTATTAAAATAAGTCTTGATAAGTAATAGTAAATAAGCATATCGTAATGATATGCTTATTTTTTTTTATTTTTTTTTAAAATAATAGCCTTAACAATTAATTATATGAAAAATAGTATAAATTTAATATAGAAAGGAATGATATCTATGAGCAATTGGTGGGGCGCAGATTATTGGAATCAGGTTACTTTGGGAGGAGATAACCCTTGGGATGGTGTCCAATGGACTAGTGAAAAAACAAACTTTAAATATGGCTCTGATGCTATAAGAACTGTTAAATATGGCAGCAATATGGTATATTATGTTAATTATAATGGCACACGAGTTTTTAATTGGTATGACCATGTTAGGTGGTACTATAATTGTACTACTGGTTCATCAAATGGTATGAGTGCAGCAGGAAGCACAAATAGTACAGCTTATTTACGAATACATATAAAAAACAATACTAATTACTATGTATGGTGTTATTGGCGATGGACAGTATCTTTAGCATATGATGTATCAACTAGTACCTCTTGGTCTAATGTAAATACTACATCTGATTACTCTTCTACTGAGAAGCATAGTCTATATAAGATATCTCCAAACACTAGTGATTGGCAAGATTATTGGAATATAGCAATATTTAATTCCAGTTCAAGTAGTTGGTGGAGATCTACGTCATTTGTAATCTGGGGATGTAAGGATAGTAGTACTGCTCCATCTTCTAATCAAGGTAACGCAGACGGAAGATTAATAATAGATTTTCGTCACAGAAAATCAGAATATTCTGATGGTAGTGGAACTTAATATGGAGGAATTTTATGAAATATCTTTTTTTGAATTATTTTTTTAGTAGAAATAATAAACTATATGTTGATAATGATGTTTTTAATAATTTTAATGAACAAGATTTTTTAGGTAATAGTGTATCATTTTATTGCTATGATACCGATGAGGAAGGAAATCAATTAGATAAAATTAGAATTGATGAATTATTCTTTAAATTATACATAAAAGAAGATGACAATATTTCTTATATAAAAGATGATTATGCTAAATCAAATCATGCTTTAGTTTATATTAATAATAAATTCATATATGATAGAATAGAAAATTTAATTAAAACATATCAATTTGAGGATTGTCTTCCATTATCTAATTTCTTTATAGATAAAAAACAAAATTCAGATGGAGAATGTTATAAGTGGTCATTATTTGATGATATTAACATTGATGATCTTCGTGTTGATGAATCAAAATGTAATATTCATCTTGACCCATTCACAACAAATTATAACAAATTCATTCTTGCACTATATTCTATTAATGAACATGATAATGATATTTTATTAAATCTTAAAAGAGAATACTTTAATAATAATATCGATTCATCGTATCAATGTCAATGCAATACTGTAGTATTAAATACATCTTCTGGTGTAATATCATTAAATTATTATAATAATGATTATGAAAAAGAATTAAATGAAGCAATTAATAGAGCAGATAATATTGAAAGTAAAATATATCCAATTGATGTTGAAGAATATACTGGGTATGATGAAGGAATATATATAAAGATTAAAAAAATATTTAATGATATTGATGTATATTATAAGAATATTAATGATGATGAATATAAAAGAGTAGATAATGAATTAATACAAGAATATGCAGATACTTATATATGTAATATTATTGGAATAAATCCTGGTGTATATGATGTTAAGATAGTGAATAGAAATGATATTGATGATTTTAGATATATTGATAATATTGAAGTATATGCACAAGATAGATCAGGATATGCACATTTTAAATATAATAATGGTGTTGGAGCATATAAAGATAATGGTGAATTAAAAGAAAATGCTGTTATTATATATGTAAGCAATAGTAATAAAAATACAGTAACATATAATGGAGCTAAAGGATTAATTCCTGTTATTAATAAAGTAATAAGTGAAAATAAACCATTATGTATAAGAGTATTAGATATTATTGATACTCCTCAATGGTATAAAATTAAAGACTATGGTAATGCTAAGTCAAATGAAAGAAAAAATCTTATCAAAGAAGAAGCTTTCGATAATGTATCAGAATATTGGACTAAATTAGATGATTCTCATTATGAAATGTTAGAATCTAATATTATTAAGTCTGGTTTAAATAAATTAGAGTCTTATTATAAAAAAATAAAAGGAATTACAAATAAAATATTATTTAATACCGAAACAAATGAAGCAGATACATATTTTAATATGATTGAAATTAAAAATGGCAATAATATTACTATAGAAGGTATTGGTTATAATGCTGGCTTCTATAACTGTGGATTAGATTTTGAATGTTGTAATTCAGTAGAAGTAAAAAATTTATCATTTGATTGTTCTCCTGAAGATTCTATAAGTATTAGAGGAACAGATAATAATGATAGAGATTATGGAAATTTTTGGATTCATAATTGTTTATTTAATCAGGGTAAAAATAATTGGGATATAACATTTGAAAATGATAAGGTGTATGGTGACGGCTCTACAGATTTTAAATATGCACATAATCTAACAATTTCATATTGTACATATTTTTTAACAAATAAAACATGTTTATTTGGTGAAAATAATGAATCAATACAACCTAATATAACATTACATCATAATTATTATAATGCTTGTTTTAATCGTCTTCCACGTGCAAGAAATACAAATATACATATGTATAATTGCTATTTAAATGAATGTATTTATCCATTTGATAATGGTAAAAACTCTATATTATTTGCAGAATACAATAAAATATATGATTGTATTAGAATCATGCATAGACGTGAAGGAACTGCAAAATTAATAAATAATTTTATTGATAACTCAGGTCAAGAATTTATTGGTAGAAATATAATATTTTCTGATACTACTGCAGAGCTTGATGAATTTGAAACAAATAAAGATCTATTTTATTACGATGATGAAAATAAAAAATCAATGGTTAATGATTTAATTACTGATGAACATTTAATTAAACGTTTTATTCCATTTGCTGCTGGTAATGGCAAATATGATAGAAAGTTAGATGATATCTGGTTTAAAGAAGATTATAAAGTATTATTAATAAATAATAAAAATGAATACTATCTTACATCAGATGAACTTAAATTAGCTATTAAAAAATTAAATGAAAATAAGACATATAATGATAAATATTATAAAATTATAAAAACATATATCAATAATAAATTTGATACTAAAGATATCGATCAATATTATATTATTGGTGACTTATATTATGGCTATGTTAATGATGAAATAATTGAAATGATAATGAATGAGGATGATATTAATGAATAAATGTTTTAATGAAACAGGAGATATTCAATATATTCTTCATTTTCCTGGAATGAATTTTGAAGAGTCTAGTAAGGATTTTACTTTTTATAAAGATTTAAAATTTGAAGTCTCTCCAGAGATATCTTTAATTTCAGTTTTTAATTCAACATGTGAAGATTCTATACTTTGTCAGCAATGCAAGAATAATAATTTAAATCTAATTAATTCTGATGCTGCACTAGCAGTGCCTGATGGAAAGTGGTATCAACCTGATAAAATTGATTTTATATTAGAATGTTTATATAAAGTTAATACGAAATATGCATTGGTAATGGATTCAAGAGATGTTATTATAGTTAATGATTTAACTAATAATTTCATCTCTACTTTTGAATCTTTGAACACTCCTTTTATATTTAATGCTCAGCCAAATAGATACCCAAATATTCAAATTGAACCTATGAAAGTTTATTTATATAAATCACAGGTTAGATTTTTAAATGGCGGTGTATCATTTGGTTTAAGAGAAGAATTAATTAAATTTTATGAATATGCTAGATTGATACGAGATAATAATGGAAGTGGATTTATCAATAATGGAGTTCCATCAGAACAGTTCTTTTTAAGAATTGCATTGACAACATATAACGATGGTAACTATTTAATAGATGGCGTTGATCATGGTAGAAAGTTAATTTCAATAATTCATTACTCAGATAATTGTTCATATAAAAATGAAGATGGAGATTTTATAATCAAATTAAAATTAAAAGATAACATGTATAAAGGAAATTATTTTGCAAGTTAATATGAGAACATATTATGTAAATTCGGATAATCCACTGTATATATTACATCTTCCAGGAAATGCAAAAAATAAATATAAACAATTGATGATTGATGAAGAAAATAGAAATATAAAAATAAATGATAACATATCTATTATATCTATAATGAATGAACCAGTATTATTTGATTCATCATTGAATAAACAATTTATTAATAATAATATAACTTTTTTTAATTCTGAGAAATTATCTAAATGCCCATCAAATGCATGGAATAATGTATATAGAATTGAAGAATATATCAATTTATTAAATGATATTGATACTGAGTATGTATTGATATTAGATGGTAATGATGTAGTCTTATTAAATAATTTTGATAATAAATTTATAGATAAATTCAATGAATTTGAATGTGATATTTTATATAATTACACAGTATTTGAAATGCCAACACATTTAAATGCTGGAGTATGCTTTGGAAAAAGAAATAAATTAATAGAATTCTTTAATGAATGTTTAAAATATGAAAAAATATTTATGAAGCATAAATGGCAAGATCAGGCATTAATATCATATGTTTATAATAAAAGTCTTTTTAATATTAAAATTGATAAAGAAAATAAACTATTTGGTATTGTACATGATTCAGTTTTGTGTAATACAAATATTATTCATATTGATGATAATGAAATACGATTTAAAGAATCATAAGTGTGGTGATTATTTTGGAAATAAATGAAATAATTAAACAAATTCTTCCAATTGTGAAAGATAAAAGAATTATTTATGTTAATGGAACAAAAGGTTCTGGTAGAGCAACTATTTCTAATGCACTATCAAATAAATTAAATAATTCTGTTATAATCGATAAAGATATCGTCCGTTATAATATCAGAGGAACATATCGTGCTGGTGATGAAGAATATGAAGAAGAAGTTAATACATTATTTTTAAATAAAATAATTGAAGAATATAATAATGATGATAATGATTATATTATTATACCTCATAATCAAAAAATAAAAGAACAACGAAAAATAATTACAGACTTTTTTAAAGATAAATCTGATTGTGTAATTGCAATATATTTAAATTATTCATTAAATGAAATATTAAAACATATTACTAATGACAATAAGGATGTAAATAAAAATTATAAGCATTATGATAAAATGATATATGTTTATAAAGCAATTGATTATAATAAAACAAAAGAAGATTTGACATTAGATGAAGGATTTTCATCTATTATAAATATCACTGATAATAAAATTGAAATAGTAAAAGAATAATATCTATTATGATATTATTCTTTTTATTTATTAATTTATAGTTAATGTACCATTTGAATATGATAATGATGGAACGTCTGATGTAAATGCAATCGTATTCCAACTACCCCAATCACCCTGATTTATTGCTTGTCTAGCATATAATCTTCCATTAGTAGAATGAAAAAATTGCCAATTCCATGTACCACCATCAGATTTAGCATCTGCGGTACCAGATACATATAAAACACCCCAATGCGCAGGAGTTCCTGTAGATGGGTCATTTACTTGATACGCACCTCTAGACCATATATTATTAAAATTTGATCTTATGTTATTACCATTGATAGCTTTTAATATTTCCCATGCATGGCATGAATCAACAGTATCAGAATTTCCACCATCTGCTGGTTGTGAGTCGCCATCAACAGCTATTGTACCACTTTTATTTGGTACATAAAGAACATTAGAAGTATTATTACTATGAGTGTAATTATAATCTGTATCATATGAGAATGCTAATGTTTCGCCACCAACAGATCCAAATGACCAAAATCCTGAGCTAGTTTTAACTCCAACAGCAGGATGCCAGTCATTACCTTGAGCAGATGTTCTTGTTGTTTTAATTACACAATTATCTCTAGCAGAAATCCATGATCCACCAGCATCTCTATTTATATCACTTGTAATTGTTCCTCCAGATAATTTTAAATAAGACGAGTCATGATTATGCCCTTCTAAAGATACATGAGTACCACTAACTGAAACATATGGATCTGATCCACAATGTAATTCTATTTGTCCAGTTGTATCACTTGTTGATGGATTTATTATTAAATTATCATCATTTGATGAAATTACAACATGATTACTATTTGATGTTCCAAAAACAATTTGTGTTGTTGATGATACTGAGCTACTACTATTTGCACCAGTTAAATATATATGACCACCAGATACATCTATTCCACCATTTGCATATAATCGTGATCTTATTTTTGTTCCTGACCCAGTTGGTAATACAACAAATTCTGCATTATCTGTATTACTAAAATCATATGTGTTATGCGTTAAATCTGTATCAAATACTGCAAAAGCATATCCTGCATCTGCACTATTACAAATAAAAGCATAATCTTCAGTTAATTGTAAAGCACCAATATCTGTACTTCCGGTCCATGCTTGAATTGTTATATGACCTGCTCCAGATGGATAGGAAAATGCTCTTCCAGTATGATTTAGAGTCGATCTATTTTCAATAAAGTTATTACCGCCTAGTGATATTCTGTTATTTCCCATAGATAAAGTTCCACTTATTGAAGTTGCCTTTAATGTAGCCATAATATCACATCCTTATATTCTTATATAATAAATTGATATATATATATCAATTATATTTAAAAAAAATTAACTCAACAATTTATTATATTAGAACATCTTATTTTAATGGGATTGGGGTCATTTTTATGGCAGCAACTCCATAATAAAGGAGTGTGATAAAATGGCCACATTAAAACCAACCATAATTAATGGTGGTGGAAATACTGCACCATTAATTTTAAAAAATGGTGATAATGGATATAAAGAAGGATTACGAATCATTATGTCGAAAACTTGGTCTGATATTGTATTAGGTGGTTCAGGTCTAACAGAACAATCAGGAATATCAAATAATTCTTGGTTTATTGGTAATAATGATAGTAAATTTTATATAACAAGAGGCGACTCTGCTGGAACAGCTGGTGGAGCACAACTTAAGTGTGTAGATAATTATTGGACATTTACTGGAAATATCTCTGTACCTACACTTACTGCAGATGGAATAAATGCAAGTGGTACATCTAACAGAATTAATTTCAGACATATTGATGGACAAAAATGTAGCGATAGTGATTATAACCTATATCTTCAATATCACCAGTCAGATTATAAGACATATTTTAATGGTGGAACTTATTATATAAAAGGTGGATATTATAATGGTACTAGTGAATCATCAAATTATGCACATTTATTAAGAACATATGCCTCAAATAATGCTTCACATGGTGGAGATTATTTATTAAAATGCCGTCATAATGTAGATGGAAATGATAGATTCAAACTTCAAATTACAAGAACTGATGGGACTGTTACACATTCAACATCTGTAGATCATGCATTAACTGCTGATACTGTAGCAAATGCTACAAAATCAACAGGAATGACATTTACTGGAGATATTGCTTACCAAGGATCTAAAAGTACAAATACAATTATTCATTTTTTAAATAATACCTCAGATGAATGGGGTAATGGTGTTGCAATTGGTGGAGGAGGACGAACTGTAATAGGTGGCGGTGAAGCAGCATCAAGTTTCTATGACTCAACAGGAACAGAAGATGTTATTTTAGCATCAGATAGTGGAGTATATATTAGAACATCAAATGATAATGGATCTAATTTTAGTACATTTGATTTTAATTCAGATGGTTCATTTGTTGTTGGAAACTCATATATTTGGGTTCAAGCTGGAAGTTCTGCTGGTGGAGATAGAAATAGATTAACAACATCAGCTGGTATGCCAGGAAATATGCAATATAATGTTAGTAGAAGAGGAACACAAATATATGCAAATGGTATTGCCTTTGCCGATCCATATAATGGAAATAATAACAATGATAGTGCATGGATACGTCATATTGAAACTACTGGTAACTCAGGCTATTTAGAAATTGCAGTTGGTGATGACTCTGATAATGAGCAAATATATTTTAGAGGATATAATACATCAAATGCTGTTGCGTGGAGTTCAAATATTCCACATGTTAATGGTACTGTTGCAGTAGTAACAGGATACTCAAATGGTACTTTAACATTAAATTAATAAAAATAAGGAGAATAAAAAAGAGAATTATGAAAATTGGAATTGTAGGAATGGGCCATGTTGGCTCAAATATGTATAAGTTATTTAATGATGCAATGATATATGATACTAAATATACAAGAATGTATGATATCTTAACTGATAAAGAAATGGATCAAAAATATAAAAATAGGATCAATGAATGTGATGTAACATTTGTATGTGTTCCAACACCTCAAAATGAGGATGGTTCATGTAATACAAGTGCAGTAGAAGAAGTATTACAATGGTGCAAATCAAAATTAATAATTCTTCGTTCAACGGTATATATTGGATTTACTAGAGAAATGGCCACTAAATACAATAGATTAATTGTATTTCAACCAGAGTATTATGGAGAAACAGTGGCACACCCATTAGTTAATTTATCTGAGAGACAATGGCTAACATTTGGTGGAGAAAAAGAAGGTATTGATTTAGCTATTCAAGCATATCAAACAGTAATGAATTCAAATGTTAGAATATATCAAGTATCATATGAAGAAGCAGAAATGGCTAAATATTTAGAAAATGCATATTTAGCGACTAAAGTAATATTCTGTAATGAAGCATATGATTTATGCAAGAAAATGAATATTGATTATAATCAAGTTCGTGAAGTATGGGCAGTTGCAGATCCTCGTATTGGTTCTTCACATACATTTGTATATCCAGATAATAGAGGATTTGGTGGTAGTTGCCTACCTAAAGATACATCTGCATTATTATATACTGCTAAACAAAATAATGTTGAGCTTGGTGTTTTAGATGCAGTATGCAAAATGAATATGAAATATAAGGAGGATAAACAATGAGACAAATAAGTGATGATAAGCGTGAAATTCTTTTAGAAGGATTTTCTAATTTAGGTTATGTTATTAATGACTCTGGTAGTACAGAGGTTTTTATGGTAAAACAGGATTCAAATAATGTTACACATTTATTTTGGGTATCTAATAAAGATGTTGAATATAAATATCTAAAAGATTTAAGATATCTTAATAAACAAATTCCAAAAAAAGAAATGAAAATATTAGAAGAATTTTTTAAATAAGGTGATATGATATGGCAATTGTGATTACATCAACATCTCAATTAAAAACAAGTGGGACATTTAATGAATATACTGATACTACAAAAAATATAACATTTAGTAGTAATTTTAACATTTATTGCAATGAATTTATAGAAGATGATAGTTTTTATTTTGAAAAAGATGGAAATGGAAATTATAAAATTCATTGCACAGAATTAGTAGAAGAATAGTAAAAGAACAATATATTAGTATGAAAAAAGAGGTTATTAAAGAAAATGAAATTATTTAAGAAAATTATTTTTAGTTTTTTATCATTATTCCTTGTATTATCATTAGCATCTTGTTTTGGTAAAAAGAATGAACCAGATACAATTAAAAATAATGAAGTTGCATTAAATTCATTCACAGTAAAATCAGGATGCACAACAACTGTAGATCATAAAAAAGGAATATTAGAAGCAGGAAATACAGTAAGTCTTGCAATTAACTTATCTAATCCAAAAGGATATAAGATTAATAATATTACATTTAAATTTGAAGGTACTGGTGCTGTAACATATAATACTAAGACATACAAATTTATCTCACATCAAACTGAAGGAGATTCTGAAGGAACTACATTAACATGGAATACTATTGATAATGGTAAGTTATTCTTTACAAGTAAAACTGATGGTACTTTAGATATTACTGTTGGTGATATTACTGATGTAAAATTTGATCATTTAAAAGTATCTATTTCAAAGATTCAATATGGTTCATCTACAGTAATTGCATCTGGTTATGTTGGAGAAAATAATAGTGTTGATCTATATGCTTGTACATATTCACAAGTAGATGTTACAGAAAAAATGGGATATCGTGAATTTACTGTTAAAGAAATAGATCCTAATATCAAGAAAGATTCATTAAAAGTATTAAATGAAGCAGGTATTCAATTAACTCCAAATGAAGCAGGAGTGTATTCAACTGAAGGCTCTATTGTATATTTAATCTATACTATTGTTCCTGTTGAAGGTGTAGAATTCAACATTGAGCAAGGTTCAAAATATGGAAAATTTGTAATATACGAAGAACCAAAAGCATAAATAATGAAAGAAGCATTTATTGCTTCTTTCTTTTATTTTTTTTAACGAAATATACATATTTGAACAATTTATTATATAAAAAATAGACAATTGGAGATGGTGTTATGGCTGATACAGTTAAAGCAAAATCTACACTAACTAAGTGGCAACAATTCAAATTAAAAATGAGATTATTAGAAATATGGTTTATAAAAAACATATTTATATTTTTATGGATTTTATTTATCGTTTGTGTTGGATTAGCATTAGGAGGATATATCACAAAGAGTACTCCTGTATTTGGACCAATCTTTGGTGGAATTTCAGAAGATGTTCGTGCAATACTTGATGAAAATGGTGCAAATGTAACAATATACTCTGTTATAGAATCAATTATTTCAATTGGTGCTGTAGTTGCATTATGTGCTACAAAAATGAAAAGATTAGGATTAGAAGATATTAAATCTCGTAAAGTAAAATTATTATTAATTAAAGCAGGTTTATATTTTGATGAAAATGGTAAATTAACTAAGCGTATAGAAACAATAACATCACATGATATTAATGGTGATGGTAAAATTGGTGATAAACCAATTGAATACGGCGATGGTGAAAATATTTTCAAAGGTATTAAACGTGCCAGTGAAGAATTTGTTACTATAGTTAAATTAGATTTATCTGAAGTAGAAGAAGACAAGCAAGAAGAAGTATATCAACATGTTGGTTTAGATGATGAAAAAGAAGGTATCGATGATATCATTATTGAAACATCTAATAAGACAGCATCTCTATTAGACCCTACAATAGATGAAGCAATGGATTCTGAAGATAAAGAAGTTAAAAAGAAAAATATTTTCAGAAGATTAGGTTTAGCAATTAAGAGTTTTGGTTCTAAGCTATCAAAAGATATAAAGATGACAAAAGAAATGGAATCAACAATTAAAGATTCAAAAGATGAGTTAAAAGAAAATATTGAATCTGCTGCAACTGTGTTAAATGATAACATAAATACATTAGGTATAACAGATGATACAGTAGCAGATATGGTAGAAATACAAGATTTAGATATTAACTTAAGTGAAAATAAAAATGAGGAAAGTGAAGAAATTATCAAAGTAGAAGAAGACAAGCAAGAAGAAGTAGTCATTGAACAACCTGTTATTAAAACAGAATCAAAAGAAACACACAAATCACAAACTTCTCAAAATGATCTTGATAGTTTCCTTGCAAGTATAAGAAAATAGGTGATATAAATGCCAGATATAAGAAATCTAAAAAATGTTTTATATAAGACATTAGAATATACAACAAATATTGAAAGCAACAAATGTGTATTATTTTCAGCTAATGATGCATATAAAATTGGTTGCTATCTATCTACACCTGATTTTAGTTTCTATTTTGAAGTAGATAATAATGGTGTTTATAAAATTACAAATGCAAAATGTAATACAACTGGAAAATCTGTATCTATTTATTTTGAAAATACAAATAATATGAACAGATATTATGCAGAATTAAATTCTGGTATATTTGGTTATACAACTACTAGAAAAGAAATTTTCTATGGTATTATGAATGCAGAATTAACTGCTGCTACTACTGAAGTATTAGAAAATCCTGTTGTAACTATTGACTTTAGTACAGAAGAGATCTTAGGATCATACAAAATCTCTGATAATGCTGAAGTATTAGATATCAATGTCCAACGTAATGTTGTTGTTGGTGGTAATGCATCTGTTAGTCAGAATTTAACTGTTTCTGGAAGTACATCTATTGCACAAGATTTAACAGTTAGTGGAGAAGCAACATTAAATGGTATTACAAACGTTATTTCAACAGCAACATTAAATACATTAAATGTAACAGGAAGCACAATTGCATCTAATGTTAATTCATGTACTACATTAACTTTAAATGAAAATACATTAGTTAATGGAGAAGCTGAGTTAAATGTTTTAAATGTAACTGATAATACAATTGCAAAAGACATTATTGCAAATGCATCTACAACTTTTGAAACAACCGTTAATGTTTCTGGTAATGCAGATTTAAATAGATTAACTGTAAATAATCAATCAACTTTTAATAATTTAAATGTTGAAGGATTATTAAAATCTAAAGAAACAGTATTCTTAAATAAAACTGTTTGGGTTGATGATTTAAATAATATTGTAGAAACTGCAGACTTAACTGAAGCTGAAGTAAATTATTTAAATGGTCTTGAAGAATCAGAGAATTTAAGAGAAATTACTGAAAATATTGATTCAGCAGATCCTACAAATAACAGAAGACATTTAAAAGAAGTTAATACATTTACTCCTACATTTGATGTTTCTGGAAATACTTATTTAAATAACTTAGCTGTAAATACAAATACAACTATTAATGATTTAAATATTGAAGGTACATTAGATCAAACATCATCTAATAATACTGTTACTGTAACTGGAAATATTGGAATTAATAATATTGAAAGTATCAACACTGCAAATATTAACAATTTAAATATTGAAGGTACATTAGATCAAACATCATCTAATAATACTGTTACTGTAACTGGCGATATCATTGCTGTTGATGCAAATATTAATTCTGCTTCAATTAATGATTTTATTTCTGCTGGTGAAGTTTATGCTAATAAGGTAACTTCTAAAGGAGAAATGACAATTGATAATGATACTATTGTCCAAAATATAGTATATGTTGATAATGAATCTGATATTGAAGCCATTAAAGAAAATTTAGGTAAAGTATTTGTAAAGAATACAACACCTATTAATGATGTATATAAAGTAGTTTCAGATGGAACTTCATTTACTGTACAACAATTAGCTGGTGTAATTAATAATGAAAATGAATTTAAAACAACAGATTTATTAGTTGCTAAATATAATAATAAATATTATGATGTAGAAAAATATAATAAATTAACATTAGAAAATCATGATTCATTAGAACCAGCAGTATTATCTACAGAAAATGCCGAAAAAGCTATTAAAAAATTATTACGAAATAATTTATATCGTTTAGATGCATCATCATTAATTGCTAAAAATGTTCGTTTTGCTGATTTATTAACAGTATATGGTACAACTATTATAGCAGATGGCGAAGATTATGGTAACATCTATTTTGGTGATACTGATGTTGCTGTACGTGGTGTAACTGTTGAAGCATATGGACAAATATCTGTTCCTGATGATTACAGACAATTTACAAGTAACAATGATGATTATGTCATTCAAAAAGCAGGTCATACAATTGAAAATGGTATAGAAGTACCTACATTAAATGAAGTTACAGTAGAATACGATAAAGAAAGTTTAAAAACAATTTTAAAAACTGTTACTGATCGTATTAAACTTAATACTTCTGTATTAGGTCGTACTATTAAATTTGCAGATGGCATCATTTCAATTATTAATAAAGAAGTAACTGAAAATGATACTACTTCAATTGTAAAACAATTAAATGTACGTAATAAATCTAAAATATTATTAGCAATATATGAAGATTCAACATCTTTATTTACAAATAATATGGATTTATATGATCAATATTGTAATCCTGAATTAAATTTAAAATCAAATAAATTTAATGATCTTACAGGATATTCATTTGATGATGTTCTTGCGCATAATATAGAATTAATAGATGATGTTGAAGATGGTTCAGATGATATAAAAGGTAAATATTTATATTTACCATATAGAAAAGATGGAAAATCTAAATACATCTATCCATCATTATTAGTATATGTCGATGAAGATAATAATCATGATTTCCATATTCATGTACAACAAACACGTACTAATGGAAATGATCACACATATCTTGAATTAGATAACGATGCATATGATTTTGTTTCTGAAACTTGGGGATTAAATCAATTAAATTTAGGAACAAACTTTTTAAATGATAAGCATAATAATTTATATATGCTAATCCCTTCTCCTGCAGTTGTTGAATCTTATGATACTATAATTACAGAAGATTATCTTGATGAACATAATGAAACACAAACTAGAGAAGTTCATGTTAATAATTATGTTCTTCAAAATTCAATTTCATTATATGCTACTTCATTAGAAGCAAGTGATGATTATTTAGTTACTGCTAAAGCATTATATGGAATTTTAAATAATGGTGCTACAAGTACAACACCATTTGCAAGCAATATATTAAAACAAGGTACAAATAATAATTTATTATATCAACAAAATCCAACATCTACAAAATATGTTGATTCACCAGACGGTGCTCTTCATGCTAACTTAAGTAATAATAATTATATTTTAACACAAGAGGGTGCAAAAGTACCTAACTTTACATATAAAGTTGTAAATAATAGTTATTTAAATGATAATACCGATGACACAGGAAAGCATCATAATAAGAATGGTGATTTGTTATCATATACTGATAAAGATGATTATAAGAAAACTATCCCTACAATAGATTATTTAAATAAATTATTAGAATTAGGCTATACAACATATTTTGGAGAAGAAAAAGGATATGTTGTTCATATTGATAATTTATATGAAGAAAAGTCTATTGATGAAAATGATGTTGAAACAGTTACAAACTCTGGCTACATAATCCAATTTGCAAATCCAAATGATACAACTAGTGATCATCCAGTGTTTGAAGAAAACCCACATGGAAGATCTATTTATAAATATACTGCCCCAGCAAATGCTAATACACATGAAATTAAAAAAGTATTAGTTTCATATAATCCTAAAAAATATGATTATATATTACCTGGTGATTATATTATTGTCAATGAGGATTTAAATTATAGTTATATAGATGGATTATGTAGTAGATATTATGAAAATAATGCTGCATTATATGCTGCAGAAGGAACTCAAAAATTTGATGCAACTATTAAATATAATGTAACAATATTACATAATAATTCTATTGAAAATGGTAGAGTAGTTTATGTATCAAATACAAAAGTATCTGGTAATGCAACAAATGTTTCAGATGATGCAACGTCATATAATATTCCATTATTTAATTATAATAAAAAATATAAAGAAAAGAATGATAATACAAATTCTGGTAAAGAATTTAATTATGAAGTTCATAATTCAGATATTAAAGTAAAACAAGATACAATTAATGGAAACTCATTAACATTAACAGGATTAACAGCTATTGAAAATTTAACAAATGTTAAAACTAGTGGAATAAATGTTAATAATATTAAGCCAATTGATACAAGTATTAATGTTGGTGATAATAATACAATATTAGATATTACAACAAATACAACAAGTGTTGTTGCAGCCAATACATTAACATTAGCAAATAATAGCAGTCAAGTAGCAATAACATTAAATACTACTGGAATTTCTATTAATAGTGGCATTAATGGTATTAAAATTAAAGATAATGATCCAAGAGTAATATTACATAATATTACAGATGGAGAATTAAATGGGGATACACAAGTTTGGGTAAATGGAATTAACGATTTAAATATTTCAACAAATAATACAAATATTACAACTGCTAATATTAACATTAATTCCAATGCATTATCTGAAACAAATATTGCAGTTAATGATGTAAATTTAATTACTGCTAGTAATTCAACATTAAGATTTAAAAATATTGATAAGGAATTACAAGTATCACAATATGTTCATGAATATATCGCTATAGATAATAATGAAGTATATTCTAGTAATAGAACTTATAAAGTATTAAAAGATGTAATTACACGCGAAAACAATATTATATATAAAGAAAATAATATTGATAATACTTTAGTTATTGATAGCGCTGAAGCATTTAATAATTATAAAAGTAGAATTGTTAAATTAAAAGAAAGTGCATTAACTGATACTGGATTATATACAACAAATATTGAAGGATATAATTTAGATATTTCAAATAATGCAAATATTAAAAATATCATTAATACAAGCATTTCAACAAATAATGCAACAATTACAAATGCATCTGTTGGAGTTGCAAATGTTGGTGACTTAACAGTTACTAATACTACTAATTTAAGTACTGCATTAGTAGATAGATTTATAAATGTTAATGACAATTCAAAAATAGAAATAACAAATGGTAATTTAAATATTACTAACGGTACAAATGGTGAATCAACTACAGTATTTGCTATAAATGCTAATACTAAAAACATATCAGTAGATTCAGACATAGTATCAGTTTCTACAAATCATGCATCTATTAATGTTTCAGATGGATTTACAATAAATTCATTTGCAAATATCAATACTAATGCAAATATTGTTTTAAACAAAAATAAATCAATTACTATTGATGACTCAAATGTTGTAATTTCATCAAATGGTGTAAATACACATACACTTACAGTATCACAAATAACAACAAATAATGCAAATAATCAAATTACAGTTGATTCTGGAAAGAAATTAATAGCAAATATTTCTGCAACTATTATTAATGGAGAATCTAAATTTAAATATAATATTAATGATGATATTCCTGAAATTAATAATGTAACATTAAATGCATCACATCCTATTGTATTTATTGATGAAATAAATAATAATGCTGTTGGTGAAATTAAATCTGGTGTTTTAAAAAATATTGATGGATTAAATTCAATCACTAATGGAAATAACAGATTATTATTATCAGAAGATCAAACAAATAATATAAAAATTGAAAGTAATAACTCAGTATTAATTGGTAACTCTTTAAATGGTAATTATGTTTCTATCACTGGTGGAGATATTAATGCAAATACTGTTACTGCAAAAAATCTTAACATTATAAATGATAATGTTAATATGCTAAATATTGAAGAAAGAAATTTAAGTACATATGATAGAATAATCGAATTAGGAAAAACTACATCTTCAATGAATAATACGGTATATGATACATATATAAGTGCATCTGATGCGGGTAAAGATTTATCATATATTGGTTTCTATGCAAAACAATTAGATGGAAAATCTCAAACTGCATTATTAGAATTCCTAAATGATTCATCAAGTTATGTCGATGAAAATATTCTAAATAAAGTATTATTAAAGAAAATAGATTACTTAGAAGCATCTGATGATCAAACTATATTAGGTAAGATTAATAAGAATACCCCTTTAGATGTTAATAATTATGATTACTATTATGGATATTCATATAGTAGTACAAACAATATGTTCTTACCAAATATATCAATATATAAGATTAATAAATTAGATGAAAATAAACCTAAAATTATTAAAACACTAAATAATAATACTCCAATATTTGTATTTAAAGATAGTAGCAATAGTAGCATCTTATCTAATACAATAATAATTCATACTTTAACAGATAAACAATACCTTGTAAAAGGTTTATTTATAGGTGATGATGGTTATTGGAAAGTTGGTCGTGCTATTGTTTCTGATAAAAATCAAATTGATGCATCATCTTCAGGATCAATGCTTCAAGATATATTAACACGAACTAAATATACAGGAAATGGTGATTTTGTTCATAATGTTGATATTAATCATGAATCTGTTAATGATGGTTTATTAATGGCATATAATCCTAATACTAAACGTATGGAAGGTGCTAATTTTGATTGGAATGGTGCTTTAACTATTTCACATGGTAAGATTAGAACACATCTTGCCGGAGATGCATCTAGCAATAATAATAACTATTTTGGTGTTGCAAAAATAGATTCTACAACATCTGTATTAATTAATGGTGTAGAAACTAAGCCATATAATGGTTTAAACATTAACGATGGTGTAATTTCCATGTCTCTTGCTACAAATGCTGATAATACTGGTAATACATATGGTACAGTTAGAGTAGAAACACATTCAACTGATGTAGTAACTACAACAGATGGTCAAGGAGTAACATCAACAACAAATAAAAATTATTATAATGGATTAACTATTAATAATGGTATAATTGGTATTAACAGAGCAACTGCCACTGGTGCAAGCGGAGAAACATTTGGTGTTGTTAAAGTAAGTGAAGGAAATGGTTTATACATTAGTAAGAGTACTGATGATGATAAACAAACTGTACCAGGTATTATAAGATTAGATGTTGCAACAAGTATTAATCCGGGTGCGGTTAAAATAACAACAGGAAATGGATTAATATATAATACATCAAATGGTAGTGTTGGCTTAGATATTTCTCAATTTGTAACACAAACAAATGGTATTAGTGTTAGTGGTTGTATTGGTACTCAAAATATTGAATTGGCATTAGCAACATCAGAATCTGCAGGATCTGTTATTGTTGATACATCATCTGAGACTGGATTAACTATTAGCAGTGGTCTATTAGGCATTAAGCCAGCAACTACACAGCAATATGGTACAGTTAAAATTGATACAACAACTGGAACTTCTTGTGGTTTAAAAATTGATAACACTGGTCTATTAGGTGTAAGTTTAGCAAGTACTAAAAACTTTGGTACAGTTAAAATTGATACAACAACTGGAACTTCTTGTGGTTTAAAAATTGATAGTGATGGTATATTAGGTGTAAGTTTAGCAAGTACTGAAAACTTTGGTACTATTAAAGTATCACAAGCTAATGGTCTATCAGTATCTGAAGGATTAATTAGTATGGCTAAAGCTGGAACTGGCGAAAATGATTTTGGTACTGTTAAAATTGGTAATGGTATCAATGTTGAAAATGGTGTTATTTCCACTGCAGTAGATGGATCTAATATTGTATTTAATGGTAACACAATAACTTTATCATCTAATATTAATATTGATGGAATTACTGTAACTACATTCTCTGCAAATACAATTACAGCAGATCAATATTATGTTAATTCAGATAAACGTTTAAAAAATATTTCTAAAGAATTAGATTATTCTGCTACAGAAATATTAGATAAAATAAAAACATATTCATTTACTTACAAAAATGATCCTATGAGTACTAAGCATATCGGTGTTATGGCTCAAGATTTAAAAGATATTGATCTTGATGGATTTAGTTTTGTAAATGTAAAAGAAGATGGTTTCTATGAAATAAAAGAAACTAAATTAATTTATTTATTAATAAAAGCAGTACAAGAACAAAAAGAAGAAATTGAAAAATTAAAGAAACAAATTAATTTAGGAGAGCAATAAAATGCTCTCCTTTTTTAATTAAAAGAGGTGATTAATATGCCAGAAGAAATACTTCCCGCTTATGATGAAGATGTTATTTATAGAACATTAATGTCTGAAGACTATACAGAGTGTAAATATTCAGAAAATGAGGTTGAAACTAGTGGAAATATTCCAGCAACACGTTTAAGGGGTTCTTCTTATTTAATTAAAAATAATGTATTAAGCATAGTTAATAATAATAGAATATTTATTTGGACTAGAAATGAAAATGGATCATCAAAATATATTCCAGCATCAATGTATTACTCAGGTAGTAGTTATACTAGACTAGATACGCTTGATTATTGGCATCAAAATATTTATTACTTTGACACTACGATAGTTGATAATGAAAATACCTTTTCTAACACAGAAGTAACAATATTATCCGAAAATAATAGCGATAAAATATATGGAAACTATTATAAAGAACGATATGTTGCAGGATATGTAACGCATGAGGCCCCACATCGCGAAGATGAGCCTGCACTTATTGTAACTGAAGAGGTATATGCTACTAAAAAAATACGCCTTGGTTTATATACATCAGATAAACGTTTTTCATATGATGTTTTAAGTAGCAATTGGAGTCTTTCAAAAAATAATGATATTAAATTATCATATCCATACTATGAACATAGAAGCAAATCAAGATTTTTTAATAATAAATATAAATATAATTTTAATACATATAAAGATGGATGTAACACTGTATCATTAAATGATAATAATGCAGCACTTAGATCATATTTAAATAAATTTAATTTATCTGGTTATATACGCGATGATTATATTGCTCCAGAATTTATTGGATCAAAATTTTATAGCTCTGCAGTTATTAATTTTGATGGTGATACTGATAGTGGTGCAATTATAGAACAATTAATGAATAAAAGACCAGCATCATCAGATTATAATATTCCATCTTATGGTTGGGATACAAGCCATAGTGGTGACACTTGGACACGTACTATAAAAGGTATTCCAAGTAATGATGACATCTTACAGCATGCTTTTTTTGAATTAGCATTACTTAGTAATCCTGGACTATTTTTATCATTACATAAAAGTATTTTTGCATGGGAATTATATGATTATTACAATAACAATACTTCTAAATTTGATGATTCTCTTTTTGTAAGACAAAATTGGTTTCCAACAAGATTTATATATACTGGTGGAGATAGTGCATATAATTTTACAGATGGTAATATTTTTGGGGTTGGCAAAGAATGTATGTTATATCCTCCGGTTATGGTAAGTAGAATAGGATTAACACATGATAATAGAATATTTGTTAATTATGATTTACCATTAAGTTATCAATCAAGGCTTACTCTTATTAATGGTAAATATACTTATGTTGAGAGTAATATTTCAGTATCATTACTTGCTGATTATATAACAGATGCAATTGATTGGGCTAAAAATCATAATTATAATCCAATAATAGATCTAATATCATCATATAATTGGATGAAAAATGGACAACATAATCGTAATAGTTATTCAGGAGGAATTGCTCCATTAGATCCATCATTTTACTGTTCGCTAGATCATAATGGCTTTATTGATTCGTTGAAAGCGCGCGAAGATACTATATCATGTTCTACATTCTTAGAATATTATAGAGCAGCAGTAGCAGCAGTATGGAATAATTGGCCATCATATTATAACCAAAAATTTGGAAATAATATGATCATATCAAAAAAATCAAAAACATTAATAAATCAAATATATCTTGCAGTAAATTCTGCTGGTGCATCTGGTGGATATGGAAAATATGGTGGATGGGGAGACGACGTTATTGGATGTGGTGGTAATGCTGGTAGTGCTGCAACTTTTATGATATCAGAAATAGACCCAACACCAACAAGAAGAGTTGCATGTAACATATATTCAACATGTTTAGGAGGTAGTGCATTAGCTTTAAAAAACTATGATAATGGTGTATATTCATTAGCCGGAAATCGTGGTGGTGACACTCTTGTTTGTGGAAAAGATGCTGCATTTTTAATTGCAGGTGGAAAAGAATATGGTCCATATGAATGGGGTGACACTAGAAATCAATTTGATGCTATTAGAAAAGTATATGATGATAGAGATAATGGATATTGTACTTATATTACTAAGCAAGATATAGTATATGCATCTTATCCACCAAAGGGAAAATTGAGTAACATTAGTTCATCATCTATTCGTCAAGTTGGATCTGTATTGACTATATGCCCATATCCTCATGGAAGTTATAATTGTAGGGAATCTAATGTAGATACAGATAATTTATTAAAATATAGTGGAAAAGATGATAGAAATATTTATGGATTTTTTGTTAAGAGATATTATAACAGTGATTCATCTACAAACTATGCTAATCCTAGTACATATATGAAAAATACTGGATATATGTCAAATGTATATTACGATGTATATAGACCAGGAACACCTCCATATACTACAGATATTGATGATGAAACGAGCAATAACTTTTTTGAATGTAGTATGTGTTATGCATCAAATTCTATATTTGCAGATGGAGGTATGTGCCTAAGAGGAGATGCTATTGGAGATGACGATTTAAGAAATTCTGGAGAAACATTAAGAGAAACATATTGTCGTGTATATGCCGATGGAAGATGTGGATCTGGCGGTGGAGGACTTGCTGATACAAGTCAAAATAATGAAATATGTCGATCTGGTAATGGAGGGTCTATGGCATTTCAAGTATTTTGGTATGCTGCAGGTGATTCTTCAGATAATTATGATGAGGATAAGTAAGGATTGATAAAATATGGCACATAATAATTCAAATAAAGAAAAAACAATTAATTCTATGATTATGAATATTCCTCTTGATACATGGCAAATCGATAATTTTAATATTTATTGTGATTATAAAAATAATCTAATTACAATTAAAAATATATTAGATGATTATAGGGATTACTTTGAACAAGATGGATTTATAGAAGAAATAGAATTAGATAAAAAATTTTACTATGCTCCAGCTAGATTTGCAGATTTCTATTATGGAACTCCAGACTTAGATTTCTTAGTCATGTATTTTGCAAAAATAGATTCATTATTTGATTTTAATAAAAAAACAATAAAAGTTTTATCTCCAGAGAGATTAAATGATGTTAATAAATTAATAATTAAATATAAGGATGTTGTTGAGAAATCAAAACAAGATCCAATAAAATACGAGTAAAAAAAAGAAAAAAAGTAAAGAGATTCATTAGAATCTCTTTACTTTACAAGATGTTGCATAGAAATCTGCTTCTTCTTTATCATAAAAGACATCAGAATTAACTGTTACATCTTGCTTACTATAATATCTACTAACTCTATCAAATTTTATTATATTGTATGTAGTAGTATTGCCAGATGGTAACAGTTTTGTTACTTTAAATACAATATATGCTGATAGCCACTCACCTTGGTTATTATATGGAATATAACCACCAATTGGTTGAGTACCAGCATTTTGATTTTGATACATTGCTATTGCAAGTGCTAAGCCCTTGTCATTAGCATTCTTTAAGTCAGCTTTGATATCTTTCATTGTTTTCATAATTCTACCTCCTATATTTAATGATAATACAATGATTTAATATAATGATTTCCTCTCTCATTATCTATAAATATAATATATATCTAAAATAACTCAAAAAATAAAAAAAGAATATAAATTTTTCCTCTCCTTTCCTATTCTTTTTTTATAGATGTATTATGCTTTACACATAGCCATAGCAGCTTTGTAAGCTAATGCTTTATCATCGCCGCTAAAGCCACTGTTGTATAACATCTCATATGGATCTATTATACTAGAAAAGCAATCTAATGCATCTACGGGAATGATAACTTCACCATCAAAAGAATCTTCAGAACGAAGAGAATTTTGATAGATAGAGCTATCATAGATGGCTTGAATACCATTATCGTATTCTACTAATAGTACTTCATCACCAGTGATTACAGCACAACGTATAGTTACGATATTTTCAATACCATCTATTACTATCTCGCATGGCTTTTTAAGATAGTTGTAAATAGTAATTTTTTTAGTCATATTTTCACCTCCTATATATGATATTTTTATCTTACTACTTCTATAAAAATAATATATAAAAGATTATTATTGAAAAATGAGAAAAAATAAAATAAAAAAAGAATAGTATTTAACTATTCTTTTTATTTTATTAGTTTCCAAATTTACCAAGTTTTCTTACATTACCTTTTGGTGTAGAAGAATTAATATATTGACTTCTATCTTTTATAAATTCAGAACCATTTCCTACAACAGATAATGGTCGTTCTTCATAGAAATCTTCTGTTAATCTTAAATCATTTTCATTAACAAATCTAACTTGGAATTGATTTATGACTGGCATTGGGCCACGAGATGCAATACAATTAAACATTAAATACTTATCACTATATTCAACTGTTCCATCTTCACGTAATCTTTGATTTACCAATCTACTTAATATAAATGCCATATCACAGTTTTGAATAACGTCAATTGAGTCACCAGTTTGAGATGCACCCATACGTCCTGCAATTGCTGCTTTTTCTTCATAACTATCTGCTTGCTCAATCATCTTATAAGCTTCACGATTCATTTGATGTGCAGTTAAAACAGGAATATCTTTTAATTTAGCTAACATTGATAAATCATTAACAACTTCACCTAAATCTATATATGTGTTACCTTTCTTATCTGGATGCTCTGGACGAATTCTTTTAATATAGTCAAATACAAAGAATACAACTTCTTTTCCTTCTTTTTCAAGATCATCAAATATAGTATATAAATCTCTTGTATTAATTGATTTATTAGGTCTAAATTTTATTTCCAATGCAACAGATTCTTTATCATCTGGAGTAATAATATTTGAGTCTTTCATCATCTTTGCAATATCTTTTGCAGTATAATTACTTGCCTTAAAATTATTACCAAATGCATAACAGTTAATTCTTTTAAATGTTTCCTTCAAACTATTTTCCATTGTTAGATATAAAACAACTGGTTGTTTTGTAGGGTCTTTTGGTTTTAACTTATTATATTTTTTTGCATGAATTGCAGCATTTAATAATAAACCTGATTTGAAACCTTTTGCCATACCTAATGCAAGATAGCAACGACCGTGTTCCCATCCTCCATCTAGCATCATATTTAAGTGTTTAATTCCTGTTTTAATTTTTGCAGATGGATTTGCTTCTTCATTAATCAATTCTTGTTGAATTGATAAAACTGTATCCATATCTCCTAAAGATATATCATATTTATTTTCTTCAATAGTTTCTCTAGCATCTCTAATATTATTGGTAGTCTTATTTAATACTTCATATAATTTAGCCATTTCATCATCTAGATTATCATATGCTTCAGCTTTAATATTATTAATTATTTCAATAATATCATCACTTGATTTCTCTAATGAAGCATATTTTAATTGTTGTGACACTGCCTCATCAACAGATGTTAATTCTGCTGCAGATAATTGTGCATTAAAAATAACATTCATTAATTCAGTGCAATCTGCAGAATATTTACCATCTAATTGTAAGTTACTTAATACTGCTTCTTTAGTATCTAAATTCTTATTTAATATTAAATTAGTTATCTGATTAATTAAGAATACTCTATATTCTTTTTCATAATCAGACTTATATGATGCTGGATTAAAAGATTTGAATAATCTATTAATATTTGAAACTAATCTTTTATTATCAGTATTTTCTAATAATGCAATAATAGTTCTATCTAACATTGCAGAATTAAATCTTAAATTAATTCTTTCTTCTGATGTTCTCATTATTGTATTCCTGCTCCTTCATTTGGTGAATAGATATAAAGTCTTGGAATTCTTGTGAATTCTCCTTCTCCATAAGTAATTGTCTCTAGAACAACTACTGCCCAATCTGCAGGAGATGTGATTATACTTCTTTCTTCAGATACTATTTCAACTAATGTTTCAATAACTTCTTCTCCAGCATATAAATCTGTTTTTTCATTAATTATATACTCAATATTTTCAGTATATGTATAAGAACCAGTATAAATACCATTAGATGGACCATCTATATGAATATTATTTGTATTATTAATTGTTAAATCTGATTCAAATAATTCTAGATCTTCTTGAAAATAAATATTTACTGAATCTTCTTGATTAAATTCAAATTCTTCAAATACTGTATTAATATGTGCTAATATATCTTCTGGAATTTCAATATTGTTTGATGTAAAATAGTTTATAACCTGTTTCTTTAATACTTCATTCTCATTACTCATCTTTATCTTCTTCGCTCCCTATTGCTTTCTTAATATCATCTATTGTTATTGTTTCAGATACTGGATTATCTTTTAATTCCTCTTTAATAAATTTTAATATTACATCTTCAATTTCCATTGTGCCTTTTAAGATATAATCCCATTTATTAAATTCATCTGAATTTTCATGTAATATAGATGTTTTTTGTTCTACTTTTTTAATTTTAATTTTAGGATCATTTTTATATGCTAGTTTAATAATTTCTGCTTTATCTAAACTAATATTATCAAGATCTAATCTAAAATTATCATATTTATCTGCTAATGGTGCAATTGCTTCTTTGATATCATTAACAGAACAAGTATTAAGGTCTAAACCTAATTTTGATACATCAATTGTTCCATATTTTGGACATAATAAATTATTTACAAGTCTTATATTATAATATTGCTTTTCAGTATCATACGTATAATATGCAAATCCTCTTTCAGAAATATCTGTAAAATCCCATGCTGAAAATGCACCAGGATAATAGAATTTGTGTCTATAAACAATTCGCTTATGTATATGACCAAACATTGCAAAGCCATGAGGAATAGTTGGTTCCCAATCTGCAATTTTTAATACTGGACAAGTTTCATGTGCTGAGTAATCTCCTTTTTCTATTAGAGACTTTACTGCAGCAAACTCCCACATACCATGACCGAATATAGCATTATATGTCTTCTTTTTATATTCTCCATAGTATTCATCTGCATTTACTGGGTATTCTTCAGGCATATATAATACTTTAAAATTTGGAAATAATTCTTCTTCTGAAACATTATTAATGATTTTCATATCAAGATATCTTGATTCGAATCGTTTAAACATTTCAGTTTGATTTCTTTCATGTCCTAAAGTTCCATGAATTATTCTAAGCTTAATTTTGTTTTTAATGCAAAGTTCCCTAAGCTCATAGAAAAATTGCATTGCTAATAAAGCCGCTGGCTCGCCAAAACTTAATTTTCTATCAAAGAAGTCTCCATTTATATGTATAACATCTAATTTGTTTTTACTAATGAAGTCTTTTACTATTGATAGCTCATCATAGATTCTCGCATCGGGACCAACGCCAAAGTGTATATCACTGATACACAAACCTTTTACTATCATTAGATCATTCCTTTCTCGATCTAATATATTGTTACATATTAAATTTTTAAAAAAGTTTTGATAAATGTGCCTCTTCATTTATCTATAAGATAATATATAAATAAGGAAGATATCTCTTCCTTATTTATAAATGTTTATAATGCTTTCACCATTATAATAAATTCGTGTTAATGTATTTAATGTTGATATAGCATTAGTATAATATCTAGTTCTAGATGTAGGATCACCAAATAAATGTTCTGATTGACCAACATAAAACTTTGTTCCTGTACTTCCTAATTTAATATATTGCTCTGGTATTACTATACCATCAGCAGCGAAATAGTGTTCATGATATTTATTTAATAAATATTTTGGATATTGAATTATATAATTATGTTTATTTCCATTGAATGATGTTTCAATAACATTCATAGCAATCTTTACACCACGAATTACTAAAAATGCTTTTAAATCAGCATTTGCATTCTCTATATGAATAAATGGATATGGATTTAAATATTTAATTCTATTTCCGTCAGAAACATTTAATTGAATTTCAATACCTTTAGCACCCTTTTTATTTCCTGATGTATAATTAGGATCTAGTATTGTATTAAAGAAATTAACCATTTTTTCTTTATTTTGGTATTCGTTTGTTTTTACAGCACGGTCTAGGTTATCTTCTATTTCAAATACAGAAATATTATTTGGAATCTTTTCAACTATATCATATGGATTAGTTACCACATTATTAGTATAAAAATTTATAGGATTTGTATTAATATCATGACCATTACGATAATGTTCAATTTGCATAAATAAATTACGTTCATTTAAATATGCAACATTATAAAATCCTGATTCTGCTATTTCATCATCTACACCAAGATATTCCATATATATTCCTGCTGGAATATATTTATTAAATTCAGGATAATGTTGTTTATCCGCATTATTTATACTATATGTACCTTTATATTTATTTTCTGCTTTCCATGATTTTGAATTATATGACCATATAGGATTTCCATTAGAATCAATTGTTTTAGAAATTAATGTTGGAACATTTGCTAATTTATATTTAAAATTTGCAAATCTATAAGTATCTAATAATTTTATTATTTTAGCCATTATTCTTCCACATCCCTAAAAGATACAGATTCTATATTAACTGTCTGTAAATTTTTAGTTTTTGATTCTAATCTATTGTATTCATTTTGATAGAACTTTAATGTTCCATAATCATCACTATATGATGCTAAATATAAATTATTTTCATCAGTATCATCTACAACAATATATAATTTGTTGTTATTATCTCTTAATAATGTTCCATTACTGTAGTTATTAGTTGCTTTAGAAATATAATATGCATAATTAATACTATCTTCAGTATTATCAGATGGAATATGAACTTGTCCATCAATATCTTGAACAATATTTAATAATCTCTTCATAATAAGTCTCCTTAATACATTATTTGATATGATTTAATTGCATTTGTATTATTTTCTAAAGTATAATTTAAATTAACTACTGATGTGTCTTCATTATAGAAATAATATGGTAGATGTATATAATAATATTTATTAATTGGCTCTCCATTGTCATCGAAAGCAGGTAATGCCCTTGGAGTACATGAGTATTCTATTTTTTCTATAACATTATTCTTTTTAATAACAAGATTTATTGGGTTATCATTATCTAATTCAAACACAATAGCCATAAAACGATCTGTAATATTATTGCTATTTGTATATTCAATCATATCTTCATAAGAATTTAAATACATTGCCATAATAGAATCTTTTATGTTTTTTATACTTAATTCTAGATTTTGATACTTTTCTTGCATTTGTTGTGAATAAGATTTATCTTCAGTATTATCATTTGGAATATCTGTATATCCATAAAAATATTCTAAATTAGTCTTAACATCTGTTAATGCACTATTGTATTCACTTATAATATTTTCAGAAGATGCTTTATCTGCAGTAGATACTATAAATTTATTTCGCATAGACTCACTAGTATCATCTTCTACAGTATTTGTATATATTCTTGGTTCTCCATTTACTAATACCGCATCAACATTCTTATTAAATCCATGATATAAATAAAAGTCTTGTTCTGATTGAGTTTTATCATAAACTTCTTTATTATCTACTACATTTATAGTAGGATCAGTTAAAATAGTATAATTATAATAATTTCCTATTCTATATTTATTTTTATATTTTAAAGATATATCTGATAATAATTCAATATTATTATAAATATTACTTGTAGTATTTTCTATTTTATATAATCTATTATATGCAATTACACTGCAACAAATATCATCATTATCATAAATATTATCATATTTAATTATAATTTCAATATTATAATTTAGCATATCATGTGTAGTATTTATAGTTAATAAATTATGAATATTATTATCAGTACTATTAGAATTATCTATAGATACACTATTTGAAGAATTTATATTAACCCAATTATTTAAACTACGAGATGTATAGAAGTATGCATATTCTGACATTTTATCAAATAAGTAGATGTTTCTACCATTTAATATTTCGCTACGTAATTCTCCTATATTATGGATAGTAGTTATTTTATTATGTGAATCATCATATAGTTCAGAAAAATCTGTAACTAAATTAATTAATGATTTATTAGTTTTTAAATTTATATAACCAGGTTTTGTATTTACAACTCTCTTACCTTTCATATAAATTTCTATTTCGCATTTTGATAAATCTAGATTATATTTGAATATTTTGTCATCTTTTAATATTTTATGAATATTATAATTATTGACACCTGTTACATTCATTTTTTTACAGATTTCAATTCGTTTTCTATCATCATAATGTGGTATAACCTCATATGAAGAAATCTTAGTTGGTACATCATTAACAATTTTTTCAAATCCTGTTATTGTTGCCCCAGTATATATTGGATAATAATCTTCATATGGAATTAATTTTATATATGTATTAGTTAATTTTTCATATAAATCAAATTGATCTGTTTCAGAGAAATTATATCCTGCTACATTCTTTATATTACTTAATAATAATGAAGATGTCATATATTCACTTGTACCAATATATAACTCATTTCTATCTGTTGTGTAAAGGAAATTATTTATCGCTACATCAAATGTAATTGTAGAATTATTTGCTACATTATTAGGAGATTCTCCATTTTGTGTGTCATCATTACCATATAGATAACTTTTAGATACGTTATATAATGTCTCAACAACTAATTTAAAAAAATCTCGTTCTTTTCTAGGAATATCATAGTCTTCATGTACTATACCATTTTCATCAATAGTCTTTTTATTAAATATTCTTTCAGCTTGTCTAGAAGCAATTTCTTCTTCTAAATTTATTCCATTGATATAGATATTTTTAAATATTGTACTATTCATTGCTTTATAGAAATATCCAGCATTATCTAAATTTTTAACATAAACAGAAATATTTCTTATTGATTCTTCTGTTAATTTATTAAACTTAGTTGTTATTTTTCCTTCATAACGATTAGTATCTATATTATATGATAATTTTATTAATTCAAAATTACCTTCTGGTAATACTTTTTTATCAGTTGATGCATTAGCATAATATCTTTTATAATTAATATAAACCGTTAATAATTTAGTCTTATCAATTATACCATTATGTCGTGTATAATATCCAAAAGAAGCAAAATCTGCATTATCTGAATCTCTTTTATCAAATATTAAATAAACTTCTTTTGTATTGAATGAACGGATCATACCAATTTTATCTTGGCCTATTTTATATCCATTTATATAACAGAATGGAACAAAATCTAACATACCAATTGACATTGTTTGATTACCGAAATCTGGTAATTTAAAAATATAAAACTTATCAAATAATTCTCGTCTAGATATTTTAATTGTCCTAGCACCTGTCATCATATTATAAAGCGTTTTAAAATTTGTTGATAGGTTATTAGGATTTACATTTGGTACCTCTATTGTAAATGCATAAGAATAATTACCAATTGTTCCTGGACGTTGTGGATCCACATTATATTTATGTAATCCTCCGACAGTATCAATATCTCCACGTAATGAATCCCAACGAGATATATTTTGAATCAATTGAATAAGAACTGGAAGAGAGGAATTTTGTTCCTTTTCCAGTTCTATTTGTATATTTGATTGTTTTAAGAACATAGTGGTCACCCACCTTTTTTTTATTATATATAATTTTTACTTTAATGAGGAAATTGTAGCAAGAATTTCCCTATATAATATATTTAATCCTTCAGAAATTAATGCACTTCTTCTATTGATTAATGAAGATGTGTGCCCCATAGTTGAATTGTTAATTAATGCAATTAAGAAAAATAATAAGTATGGAATATATTCAATAGCATATGACATACCGCCACCATATAATTTTTGCCATTTACTTACGAATTGAATTAATGTGATTTCATCACCAAACATTTCTTTACCAATTGTTGATAAGAATCCTGATAATGTATCATAATCAATTCCTCTATATTTTGCCATATCTAAAATACTTGATAGTGGGAATTTAGATCTAATTGCACTATATGCAACGTCATCGATATATTTATCATCATTCTTTTGAAGACAATATTTAATAAAGAATTTAGAAACATGATATGCTAATTCATCACTAGTTAATTCATCATCTGTACTCTTAGGAGGTAGTTGTACTACTGAATATAGTGCATTCTTAAATAAATATGTATAAATTCTAGTTAATGTTATTGTGATTTTTGGATTATCAAAAATCTTCTCTCCATTATTCCAATTAAGATTATATGCTAAGCATGCACCTTCAAGTGCTGATGCAAAATCTGTTTGAATACTATTTACAGAATATCTTGTAGCATCATCATTCCATGTGCCTAATCCATACATATTTACAAACATTACTGGAATGTAATTTCCTTGATTTCCAGACTGTTTTGTCTCATTATAGCTTGATGCCATAGGTGCTTTACCCATAAAGAATGGAATAGATCTGTCAATTGGAGATCCTGTAGAATTTCTAGTTATATTAAGATCAAATGGACGAATTCTTCCATTATTACCCTCATATAAGTTTATTGCATCTAACATTAATCTATTTGATTTAACTCTTGAAGAAGATTTCAAAATCAACATTTCAGATTCAATCTGATTTGGTGCTATTACTCCTATGTTTCTTGATAATTGCATATTAATTACTGGTGTAATAGGATTACTTTTACCACCATTAAATCTATTGTTGTATAATTCTGAATATTGTAAGCTACGCATATAAATCAGCCCCTTTATTTATTTGTATAATATATTGTTCAAACTAGTAAAAATAAATAAAAAAAGTAAAAAAAAAATGAACATACAAATATTAATAAACTATATAAGTATGAATGTCCTCAGTCTGTAAAGGTTCCTCAGCAAAACTGATCGCATTCTACCGAATGCTGTTGCTTTTGCTGAGGAATTCTGGCTCATCTACAGGTGTATGAAAATACACCTCGTAGCATGGTCAGAACCAGGACTTCTTTATCTGATCTCAATCAGGAGAATCCATCTGGATCTTGCTAACAGCTCATGAGTTAGATTCATAGTATTACTTGAACACTAATGATCATAAGACCTGATGATCATAAGTGTCAAGTATCTATGACTCTAACGAAATGTCTGTTACAAGTTCAGGATGGATTATCCTGATTCATGCTCAGGATAAAGAAGCAGACTATCGTTTATCTCGATTGTCTGATCTTGGATACAGGCCGGTTGCCTACACGGCTCTGTATCTAAGATTCCCTTGCAGACTGTAATGGCGTATCTTACGAACGAATACTTATATGTATTCCTCGTATTCTCATTACAGCGAAACACTGATATACTATGTTCATTTTTTATATTTTTTTCCTTTAAATAACAAATAAATATTACAGCACGGAGTGGTCCGCACGCCGTGCTGAGATGAGAAGCTGCGTGACATGCTAATAGTAGTTTGTTAAAAGAATCTTCAAAGTTTAATTATAGAAGCGTAGCGATGGATCCTGGGACGTACCAGGTGTTGAAACTTGTCAATTACAATGTTTCGAACCTGGTCCGACCCTGGATCGATCGGGCGCTTCCTATAATTATTACTTTGAACAAAGATTCTTTGATTACGAACTATCTTTAGCATGTTAGGCAGCATCTCAATAAAAATTTTTAAATATCTTATACAGCGAAGCACTGATATGCTTATTAAAGGAAAAGCAAAATATGCTTTTTAATTTTCACACATCAAAAAATATATCGCAGCCAGAATTAATTCATGAATTCTGGCTGCGCCTTGGCTTAGGCCTCCATGAAGGAGCATCACCCAGCGCGGTTCTACGACGCATTCAATCTGGAGCCCGAAGAGCTCAGGATCCTTCTGCAGTCTTCAGATGTTAATCCAACTGTATAGATTTAGAGTTTGCACTGTTTCGAAGAATGATGAATTGATGAGACGTGATATCTGAAGTCGGTTCTCCATGTACTGGCGTCGCCGTAGGGTTCAAGCTTGTTTCTTACAAGCTGAAGGCGTAGCCAGTTGATGGAGAGTTAGACTTCAGATTGAACAGTCTCTTCAGATTCGTCAAAGTAAAAACTCGTTAAGAATCTATACAGTTGGATTATAATTTTTAAATTTTATTTATAGCGTAGCACTAATGTGCATGTGTAAAAATATAAAAGTGATTTACATAAGTAAATCACTTCTTATAAGCACTTCTATAATATATATCTATTTTTTGTTTTACTCAAATATTATAAATATAACTTTATGAAGATTATCTCAACATCTCATAAAGATGTATTTATTACAAGGCGAGCCCTAAGCATCGTTTGTTATTTTCCTCCCGGGAAAATAATAAGATGCTGTAAGAGGCCGATCTGGACATTTGTATTTTATAAAATAGCGAATCACTAATAAACAATAAACTATAATAGATATAATTTATGATTGATATATTTAATTATGATAATAATGCATTAAGTCCTAAGATTTGATCTCTCTCAAGTAATATATCTTCTTTAATATTTCCATTATTAGAATCAATAATTAAAGCTTCTGGAGATAGTACTGCTTTAAATATCTCTTTCATAGTATTATCTTTTAAACTAATAATATTTAAAACGTCACCATCAAAATCGGCTGCAAGAAGTGTTAATATAGTATTACTCAAACTTAATGTTAAATCAGTATAATCTTCTTTAACATCAGCTATTTTCATACATAGCATAGAACCAATTGCAATTGTTGGGTTTCTATTTAATAGTATCGAACAATCTCCATCTTTAATCATTTTCTTCATAATGTTATATACTTCAGGATTAAACTTTTTCATTGCTTTAAAATGAATCTTTTCGGCTTCCCTAATTGAAATATGATTAACATTATGTAAGATATTAATAACTTCAAATTTATATAATTCTAACATTGTTAAATATGGAATAACTACTTCATCCATTTTAATTCCAGCATGAGCTGGTGTGATAATATTTCTTGCTGAGAAATCAATTCTAGTACCGCATATTTGGGATCTAATTAATCCACTTTTTCCTTTTATATTCTTTAATATTTCCTCAGATAATTGGAAATATTCAGCTTGAATAATTTCTAAAGTTGAATTCTTAATTAAATCAATTTGTTCCACCTTACTATTTAATATCTTATTATTTTTAATTAATCTAACATAAATAGTATTAAGAATATCTAATTTTAAACCATCTGTTGTTCTAACAGCCGGTCTTAATAATGTTGAAATTACTGGGATTTTATCTGTCCATACTTCCGCTGGATCATACAAAAATTCAAATAATTTATCATTTTCTACATTATTTAATGTATAGTAATATTCTAGAACTTCATGATATTTCTTATAAAATTCAACTAAACCTATATACCAATATTTACATTCAGGAGAAGATTCTTGAATTAATTTAATTGATTCAGTATCTAATTCACCTGTTGCAGTGATTGTATTAGGCGTTTCCATAACCTTTCTTAAATTAGCCTTACCGATTAATTTTTCCAAATGGTTATAAGCTATATATTTAATGATTTTATATCCTTCACCTTTTTCAATGATAACTCCATCAGAGTTATATTTGTTTCCAGATATGTCAATCCATCCCATTTTATTTATTAGGGACTCTTTAAATGTTACTACAGTATTACACTTTGGACATGTAAAACCGTCATAAAATTTTCCGGCTAAGAAACCACATTTACAAGAATACTCGTGTTCAGTTTCAAAATTACCGAAAATAGATGGAGAAAATAATCCATCTTCATTAAATACATTTTCTTCAACTCTGACACCATCTTTAATAGTTGTCATCTTTCTACCATAAATCTCATGGTTAGAAATTATATTATGAGGGTCAAATTCGAAGAAGGATGGAGTTCTATTTATTTTCATAATAAATCCCCCCTTCAATATACTTTTATACTAATTAAGATTATGAATAATAATTTAACTTGTTCTTTCTATAGAATACTGGTAATGCCACCAGCTAGGCAAAATGAAAGATTAACAAATTAAGCATTATTCATAATCATTATAATTATATATAAATAGCATATCATTTCAAAATTTTATCAGGTATTATTTATATTTTTTTAAGCTCGTGCAGGTTTAATAAATTGTTTAAAAGATTCCTTTGAGTCACAAACGACACAAATGAAATCTGAATGACTGCCATAGTCCTCAACATATTTAAGATTTTCTTCATCAAATATAATTCTTATATAATAAGATTTAAATTTAATTGATTCAATATATTGATTTACTGCGATATTTACTTCTTCTGGTGTATCACCAGAACCGATTAGATTTTTAGTTTCTCCCCAGCCTCCATGATACACAGTATATTTCTTTTTATTTGTTGCCATTTTCGTTTTCCTCATTTTCTTTGATATTTAATGTCTTTTTTATTTTTTCTAATTCCTCACTATATCGTTTAATCTCTTCTATTTTTTCTAATTTAGTTAATTCAATTAGATTAAATAAAGATTCAACAAATAGATCAACGAAAATAACAGTAAGAATAAAATATTCTGAAATAAGTATATAATCATATATTGCAAGCCAATAAGAGGCAATTAATAATAATGACATTGGAATAAATGAAAGTATCATCTTATTTTCAGAATCATAATTTAATACTACTGCTATGAATGTAAGCACAACTATTAGCACGCTATCTATTATAACATATACTAATGGATATGTTTCTAATAATATTTGAGCCATGCCAATAATTAGAAGAATTATTAATGCTGTGATTGCTAATTTATTATATAAGCTAGGTGACTTATTTATTAAATTATAATATCTCACGTGCAAATACCAAGAGATGCCAAATATAATTGTTGCAGCTCCAAGTATATATTGATATTTCATCTCAACACTATTAATTACTAATAAACAAAGGATAGAAATTAAACCTGATAAAATTGTGACAATAGTAAAAAATATTTTACCATTCTTCATATTATCACCATCTTTCAATGATGTTGATAATCTCTTTTATTCCTCTCCTTGAAATAAATGAGGTTATCTGCCTACTTATAACCTCTTTTTTATAATATATAAAAATAAAGAAGTTTAGCGTTCTTCTTTATTTTTATTTCTATTAATTGGATGAATTGCACATCCTCTTTTACACTTATAGCATTGCCCATTTAACTTACAATTTAATGAAGTGTAAATATCAGTATATTTTTCATCTGTTCTTTTAGATTTTTTTCTTACTGTTTTTATATTATTTTTACTCATTACTTACTCTTTTTCTTTCTTGTAATTTTAACATCAATTTTATATGTTGAATCAGGAATATTTATTCTCATAATATCTTCTTTTGTTAAGCCATCATGAATAATTGTTGTTCCTTTTGCATCTGCAGCAACTGCCTCAAATACTGCAAATAATACTTCAAGATCAACATTATTTGATAATACATTTTTTAATTTATTTTTAGAAACTTTTTTAATATCATGTGTTAAAATTTCTTCTTGAGTTTTTAATTTAGAACTCTTTAGATATTCTTGAAACGTTTCATATTCTAATTCATTCATAGTTATAGTATATTCTTTTTTCATGATTTTACCCCTTTTTTATACTTATTTAGAATATTTTTATAATAGATTGTTGTAATTGATATTTTTAAAAAAGATAAGTATATTATATACTTATCTTTCTTGTATAAATTTTGTGAAATCTATTTTAGTAAATTTTACAGATGCATCATGAATCTTTTTCATTGACATATTCATCAATGTACCAGAGTATGTTGATGTTAATAGACCGGCATTATTAATATCTAGTTTAGTTAATATCTCACCTGAACATTTTCTACAATATTTAGGATTTTTGCAATATAATGGAGAACGTAAATGAATTACCTTTCCAATATAATTTTTAATATTATCACCAGTTAATAATACTAATCTATTATTTTCTACAATATATCTTTCTTTAAACATTTTATAATTCTTATCAGTTAATAAAATGTTTGCAGTTAATTCAGTTCCACAATCACTATCTTCTTCATCTATAGATGCAGATTGTAATGATAGATTTAACTTCTTAGTTTCATATCCACCTTCTTGTGTAGCAACACCACGGCCGTAACCACCACCAACTGTTAAACCAGTAAAGATAGGATATTCTTCTTTAGAAATACCATCCATGTAATTACCTTTAGTAATTACAAGTTTATTTGTCATTAAATCTACAACAGCACCACCCATAATAGATGTTTTCTTATAGTTGTTTGCAAATTTAAATTCACCAGATGCATAATAGTCATAACTTGGATTTTTACTTGAAATTAATTCTTCTTTAGCTGCTCCTAAAACTTTCTTTTCTATCATATCAGCAGTATTAGAATCGCCTTCTGCAATTTCTTTTTTATATTTATCAAATAATTCATCACGTAATTTAATAACACTATCTATTGGCTTATTAACTTTATAGTTCATAGAAGGAAGCATAAAGAATGCAGTATTCATTCCTAGCCATTCTCCACGATCTAAGTATTCAATATACTCTTTTACTGTAAGTTCATCATCTAATAACATTAGGCCTAGATTGCTTTGTATTTTGCCTATTCCACCAGTGTCTAATGGGAAATTGACATAACCAAATTTCTTAATATATTTATCTGGAATAAAAACTAAATTTGCTATATATCTACCAATAGTAGTTTTAGTTGCAGTTTTTATATAGAAAGGACTTTCTCCAGGTAATAATGTTAATGTAAAGTTTCCTTCAAATCTTGGTTCTGATTGACCTGGTCTTACAGCAAACCAGTCTTTAAGAAATTTAGAAGTGATGTCGCTTCTTTTTAATTTCAATAATTCAGCTTTTTCTTCTTTAGTGAGTTCTCTTGCATCCCTTATTTGTGCATCTATTTCAGGCATGATCATCACTCCTTATTAATTTTTATTTTATTCTACTGTAGAAATAACAGCAATAATTTTATCCTTAGGTATAATATATATTTCTTTTGAAGATAAATATTTTACAGCAGCATCATACTCATCGTTATGATCAGCTGGTGCTACCTCATCACTAAATAAAGTCATGTGACTTAAATTTAATTGATATGGGAAATCCATTGTTGCATATCCAAAATAAATATATGATTCTTCACTATATAAATTCTCATCATCTTTTACAATTAAACCAGGACTTGTTAATGTCATATATCCTGATTTTGGTGTTAAGACTTCATTTAAAATAATGTCATTATTATCCTTAACATCTAATTCAGCATCATTTTCATCAAATGGAAGAAAATATACAGATGTAGGAACATTAGTGCATAAATTTAATACCTTTAGACATCTAATAACTTCTTTTATTTCACTCTTTTTAATTCTCATAATATTCTCCTTAATTTTTTATAATGTAATGTTCAAACGTATTTTTTTAAAAATATATATAATATGATACTTCAAATGTATTT